>ENA-ORXT01004299-ORXT01004299.1-marine-metagenome-genome-assembly--contig:-NODE-4299-length-14885-cov-10.198204_pt1 | contig 14885 bp, 9 predicted proteins | sample MGYA00237868_ERZ511482 | MGnify/ENA metagenome assembly ERZ511482 | reverse complement strand
CCAGTGATGATTTTCACTACCCCTTTCAACGTCTGGCGCTGTAAACATCAAATTGCCAATTGACAACCGGTTGCCAGCCACATCAACCTGCACGGCGTTTTCCCACTCGCCAATAAACCGCGTGGTGCCAGTTGCGTAACTTCCTGCGTTACCATCAATGATGGGAACCTGATTCATCTCAACTCTTGGAATACGAACCGTGGCACTCAGAAAGTCAGTACTGGCATCGGTAGCATCCAATGGGTCGGTACCCAGTACTAGCTCGGCGATGTTTGTTACGCCATCACCATCAGTGTCTATGTCTCGATTATAGAATGCAGGAGTGATGTTCAATGTGCCTGAATTTTCAGCGAGCACTTCAATTTGTGATTCAAGAACCACAATAGGGTCGATGCCTGATGTGCGCCAGAGAATTTTCCCACTCCATTGTTGCTCAAGGTTTAGTGGTACAACAGCAAAGTACCCACCGTTATCATCACAACACATCAGGGGAATCAAACTACCGTCGATATTTTGCAACACTGGCACAATGTCCCCAATACCGGCAGTGTCATCCAGCATGAACGGGCGAACGAGGCCAATACTAACCTGAGAATCATCGCTTACAATAGTTGTTGGTGTTGAGATCGGAGCTGGTGGAACGGTAGGTGTGTCCGGGGAAGTACTTACGTCAGGCGCAACCGGCATATTGGAAGGGGGGACGCCTGGGTTTGGGATTGGCAAGCTGTCTTGCTGAGGAACTGAGGCGATCATCGAGCTGGGATCGTCGCCGTCGATGATTTCAACTTGACGCTCGCAGGCGGTTACAGCCAGCATTGCAAGACAAAACCAAATCCATCGTATATTCGAAATATTCATGATTCCTGTTTAGTTGCCAGCAATGAGCTTTTGCACGGACCCGGCTCGGCCCAAAGCGGTTTATTGCTTTCAACGCACGATGGTATCTCTGTGCAGCCTTTGCCGATAGCCGCGGATGAAACTTGTAAAACAAATTTACAACCTCAAGCTGAGCAGCATAGGCATACTCTCTGCGCATGTCCATTGAGATACCTTTCGTCAGGTATTATATCACCGGTTCTAGTGGCAGGGCAGGTGCAAAGTTCGATACCACCTATGCGAGGCTGGATCAAAGAATACCGTTAACGAAACTACGGTGCGGGTTTTCCTGTGCAATAGGTTTGCGTGTACCTGATCGCGTGTCTTCAGCATTTCCTGCGTGATCCTCTGCAGTGATCAATTTAAGCGTTGGAAAACAGCAAACACATTTAGGCAAACTATTTTCACAAGGGTCTATCATAGAGCTTGCCAACCCAAAAGCACTTTTATACTCCGCAGCCATCCTCCCTCAGTTCGTTCAACCCGAACTTCCCATTCTCCCCCAATTTATAGGCCGAGGAATCGGTGTTGAGTTGCTGAACGATGCGCTTGGTATTCTGCCTAGGCCAATTCATTTATGGGTCTTTCGGTAAAATGATAGAGCCATTCGTTTTTACGAGCACCATGGATTCAAGGTCTTCAAGTATACGAATGGTGAGGGCAATGAGAAAAAATGCCCTGACACACTGTTAGAATGCAGCTAGAAACTGAGGGGCCGCAGTAATGCAAGAAGTATTTTTATCTGGCGGTTGCGTCTGGGGAGTGCAGGAGTATTTTCGGCACGTACCGGGAGTTCTCAGCACAGGTGCCGGGCGCGTTAACGGCAGCAGCCACTCTACAAAAGGGCCATATGATGGCTACGCCGAAAGCGTTCGCATTCAATTTGATGAGACTGTGCAAACGATAAACGGATTAATGGAAGAATTATTCGACATTATTGATCCTTACAGTATCAATCGCCAAGGCGTTGATGTTGGCGAGAAGTACCGTACTGGCGTTTACAGTCAGAATCCTGAACACCTGCTGCAAGCTCGTGCTTTTATCGCATGCCGAACAGATAGTGCGCGTATTGCGGTTGAAGTATTGCCGGTATCAAATTTTGTAGAAAGCGATCCTGAACATCAGGATAGACTGCAACGTTGCCCAGACGACTATTGCCATATAGATGCACAGCTTCTGAATAGACATAGACAGTAAAATGTTGGCTTCTGATAAGTAGCATTCAACAGATTGACTACGGCGCTAACAACACCTTCAATTCAACCTCATCAATTGCCCTTATTTTGTCATATGCCGTTTCACCGTCATCATTTTCAAGTGATTTGTCAGCGCCATGCGATAGCAAGGCTTTAACGTTCGTTAGAGACCCTTCTTTCGCAGCAGCGATTAGCGGCGTATTGCCACGGTAGTCTTGTGCATTTACGTCTGCACCAGACGCAATTAGAAGGTCAATGACCTTTTTGTTGTCATCAGCATGAATCAGCGCTAATTGTTGGCCGCCACCAGGGCATACACGATTAAAATCTAGATTTGCCTCGGCCAGTTGCGAAATACGGTATAGGTCGCCATATCTGGCAGCTTCTCGCGCCATCGTGCAGCCATCATCCATCTTCCCCAAATCAACTTCTTTAAGTGTGTCCAAATCGAGTTCCCATTTCTCCGCCATGTCATAGCCAGAGATTCCTTCAGACGTTTTTAATGCTGGGTCTGCTTCTAGCTCTATCAATAGCTCGACCATGTAACTGTTCAATAGGCGAAACGCAAAGTGAAGCGGTCCATAGCCATTGTCTTGCAGGTGATTTACATCTGCGCCTTCGTCCCTTTGTTGAGGGATGTCGGGTAGAAATTCATTTAGAGATGAGGCAACGCTTCGGTTTAGATGCGCGCGTAACAGCCATACCTAACGCTGCGTCACAACATGTGCTGCATGATAGTTCCAACATCATTTGGATGTTGGAAATCCCCTAAAAAAATGAGAGGAATTTGATGGCATGGCCTACTATGGTTATTGCTAATTTATAGTCTAGACACATTAGCGCCTCAGCTAGCTTTCCAATTCTCAATCGTTAGAGTAGGAGTTTATCGTGAGTTCCCATGCACTAATGAATCTTCCGACTATCTACGATTCGGCGGTCGATGTGGCCAATTGGGGTGACACACTCGAATCGAGCGCACGGAATTTGGGTGCTAAGGGTGCCCTGATTCTGATGATCGATAAAACGGCCGATGGTGCTTTTCAGATCGGGCATTTCAGTAACATCTGGACGCGTGCACCTGAGCGTGCTGCAAAGTACAACCAGGAGTATTCTCACTACGAGAGCCCTGTGTGGGAAGCCTTGCATGCGAAACCCAAGCAGTCTCTGATTCTGAGTACAGAATTCTGGGCTGATGAACCTGATATCCGAAATCGACCGGACTACCGCTTTCTCAGTGAGGCCGTTGGTATCTGTCACAAGTGTGCAGCGCGACTCAATGACAATAAAAGCTGGTTTGACTCGCTGGTTTTCCATTTCGACGAAGCTCTTGATGACATTCCGCAAGCCGCTGTCGACAGCATTAATATCCTGTTACCGCATGTGGCCAAGTCAATTGAGCTGGGGCGAGCCTTCGATCTGTTGCGTTCAAGTTATCAAGCGGTTCTGACTGCACTCGATTATGTCGATATCGGTATGTGCATTGCACTTGCTGACGGCACTATCGTTGTTCACAATGAGGAAGCTGCCCGTATTCTCGATATGCAAGATGGAATAGGTCTTGGAAAAAATCGACAATTTATCTGTCGTGATCTCGACTTGCAAGGCTTGCTCAACGAATCGATCAAAACGGTAAGCAGTACGGCTCGTGGGGAATCGACCGCTGCCGAAGTGCTGTTCCCGATAAAGCGGCGATCGGGACGACATCCCTTTCTGGTCGAACTTGCACCGTTGCGCGATTTCGCTGGCGAGATAGAGACTAATCTGCATGGCACACTGATCACGATTGTGGACCCTGAGAACACCACGCCGGTGAATATCGAGCGACTGGCCTACGCTTACGAATTGACTCAGGCGGAGTCGGAAGTCTGTCGTTATATTGTCGATGGCTGGCTCAATGCAACGATTGCCGAAGAACGAGGTGTCAGTGTAGAAACCATTAAGTCGCAAGTGCATACCATCTTGCGTAAAACCGGTACCTGCAAGCGTTCGGAGTTGATCAGGCTCGCACTGAAAACATCACCGCCAGTTCGGGTTACCAAGGAGTGAACTTGCAACGTTAGTCACGTCCCCTCTTTGGGTATATCCGGGAGTGGTATTTGCGATTCCAGCTAGGGACAGGTATCTGGAGCCTATACTTCGGCGGTAATCCAAAAAGAGATTCAACACATTGATGGTATTTTCTAATCGATATAGGAGCTGAAATCCCAATCTGGGTAATGAATAGGTAGGGTAATTCAGAATATTGTGGTCTGAATTACTTCCCTCGAAAAATAGGAAATCTAATTGAGTTCGTTTGGAATGATGATTGCAGATCAGGCTAACTGTTAAACAATAGTCAGTTCAGTGCTTCCAAATTTATTAAACAAAAATACCTACCTGGTTAGTAGTTCTGCAATTTTGCGCCCGCTCTGTGTCGCACTTTTACTGGCACCGTTCGTCAGTGTGCGTGCCAGCGAACCGCTGGACTGCCTGATTGAACCGCACTTGGTGGTTGAAGTTAGTAGCTCGGAAATTGGAATACTCGATTCAGTCAATGTCGATGAAGCTGATTTTGTGAATGCAGGTGATGTCATTGCTGCATTACGCACTGATGTGGAGTCTGCAGACCTAGCGGTAGTGCTTGCTCGCGCTCAAGTGAAGTCCGATATAGAGTTGCTGAGACGAGAGCATGATTTTAATTCTCGCAAGCGCGATCGTCTAGACCAGTTGCGTCTTCAGAATATCGTTTCGGTGCAAGATATTGACGAGATTCATACGGGGGAGGAAACATCTCGACTGCGTTTGGAATCAGCAGCGGAGAGACGGCGCGCAACAGAACTCGAGGCCTACAGAAACAAACTGGCTTTGGCCAGGCGCATCGTGCAGAGCCCAATTGATGGCTTCGTGGTAAAAAAACACAAGAGCGCTGGCGAATTTGTAGATGCTCATCCTATTGTGCAATTGGCACAGCTGAACCCATTGCGCATCGAATTGGTTGTGCCGATATCCATGTATGGCAAGGTTCAAGTTGGAATGCAGGCTACGGTGGTTCCCGAGTTACCGATTGATGGCTCTTTTATTGCATCCGTCGTGAGTATAGATCCAATAATGGATGCCGCTACTGCCACTTTTGGTGTGCGCCTTTCTCTGCCGAATCCTGATCATCGATTACCCGCCGGACTAAAATGCACCTTATCGTTGTATGTCTCGGAAGACAAAACCCCGAAGCATGATGAAGCAGCTGATTCTGGTGGGATGCCGGAATCAAATACTGGTGACGTGATTGATAGTCGGAAGCCTGCACCTTCCCTAGCTGCGGCAAAGGAGGTGAGCACGAATAGAAAAACCGCATTACCGTTGTTGCGAATGCCTGTTGCCCCCACATCCTCATCAACGGTGGAAACCGCAGGACTAGTAGAGATACAGCGGAACGCTACCGTACGCATTGACGAACAATCGATACATGAAGCACTATTAACGGATGACGCTATCACTGCCAGCCCATTTGTCAATAATGTAAGATCCGCACGCACTCAAACAGTCCGCGATACTACCGATGGGCCATGGACTGTGCTGTCACGGCAATCTGGTTTCCAACCTGATGCACTGGATAAACGGCTAAAATCGGCTGGTGTCAATGACTTTCAGTGGATTAGACGCGGTCCATGGGAAGGCCGTTTTTCCTATGGTCACTACCGAATTTTGCAGAATGCCAATAATCGCTTAAGCGAAATGCAGGCGCTTGGTTTCAAAGCCGAGCTTGTTTCAAACGGGAATGCTGAATACTCCTCTGGGCTCGGTTTAACCACAGGTCCTGCTGATTCCGTTAACTTGCTATCGCAGGAAGTTGCTGACATCCCGGTAGCCGGGCAGGCAGAAGTACCGACAGATTATACGCGTCAGTTTGAGCAGTGATGCAACCTCAATCGATTACGGTTAGCAGCTACTCATCAAACGATGCAGCGTTTTCCGAATTCAAAGTTGTTGAATTGCCATTTTCTGTACATGATGATGCCGCACAGGCTTGGCTAAATGCTCAGTGTGAAATGCTCGCGGGTACAACTCGGGGCATTGTGATTAACGTCACAGGTCGGACCGACGCCATGCAGACTCTTGCTTGCTGGCCAAGTAGCACCACTGCAGTACCAAAATGCATGGTGGACGCTGCTCTTCGTGCATTGCGTGAACAAACGGTCGTAATTGTATCTGCAGAAAACCAATGCGATTCAGATGTAAATCAGGAGCCGATCACTTGCTTTGTCGCTAACCCGTTAAAACAAGGTAACTCTACCGGCCCAGTTGCTGTATTCGAACTGCCTAATTCGATCCGTACTCAACATCAGGCGATTATTCAGCTGCTTCAGTGGGGAGCTGTATGGTTCCGTTTGTTGCAAAGCGCTCAGGTCGCAGCAGAGCCGAAGAGTTGCTTGAGCGCTGTCATCGGTTTGCTCGCAAGCAGTCTTGAGCATACTGAACTCAATGCAGCGGCAACAACTGCAGTTACCAAGTTGGCAACTCAGCTCTCGTGCTCCCGCGTCAGTATTGGATTGATCCGTGCTCGCACTGTTTCGGTGTACGCGATATCTAACAGTACTCGAGTAGACACCCGTTTAAATTTACTTCGCGATATCAGCAGCGCTATGAATGAGTCAGTAGACCAGGGAGTAACACTGACCTGGCCACAGCGTCCGGGTGGGTTGCCTTACGGTACATTAGCTCAAGAGGTGCTTGCTGGACACAAAAAGGTGAGCTCCGTGTTAAGTACGCCTCTATACGATGGAACTGTAGCGATAGGGGCACTGACACTGGAACGTGATGATGCGAAGGGGTTTGATCAGGAAAGTACGGACGTCTGCGAAACATTTGCAATGCTGTTTGGGCCAGTTATTGCGCTAAAACATGATAAGGAAAAATCCATAGCTTACAAAGTACTTGCGTCACTGCGTGAACTGATAGTGAGTCTGTGTGGTCGCCGTCATGTTGCACTGAAGATAAATGCAATCGTACTACTTGGAACCCTGGTATTTTTAAGTATCGCTACAGGCGATTATCGAATTACGACGCAGGCCAGACTTGAAGGTAGCATAATTCGCGTCGTCAGTGCACCGTTAGATGGTTTTGTGGCCAGTGCTGTGCATCGTGCCGGCGATATTGTGAACGAAGGCGATGTTCTGGCTAATCTTGATGATCGAGAACTGCTCCTTCAACAACTCCAGTTACATAGTCAGCAAGAGCAACTTGGGAAAGAACATCGTGCTGCATTAACTGAGCATGATCGGTCAACTACAGCTATCGTTGCTGCACGTCAGAAGCAAATAGTTGCCCAACTTGCGCTTATAGAGGATCAGCTATCGCGGCTGGAGCTAAAAGCACCTCTTTCTGGCATCGTAGTCTCAGGCGATCTGAGCCAGAGCATTGGTTCATCCGTTGAAACTGGCCAGGAGCTATTTGAGATTGCACCCTTGGAAAGCTATCGTGTGGTTCTGGAAGTGGATGAGCGTGATATCGGAGACGTTAAGAATAACCAGCGAGGGGTGCTGACGCTTACAGGATTGCCAAACACAAGACATGAATTTACGGTAAATCGAATCGTGCCATTATCAACCCCTAAAAACGGAAAAAATGTATTCGAAGTACACGCAGAACTCGAGGCAACGACCCCATCTATACGACCGGGAATGGAGGGTATAGGGAAGATACTAGTCGACCAGCGTAAGCTTGTCTGGGTATGGACTCACGAGCTGTTAAACTGGTTGCGGCTCGCGTTATGGACTTGGAGCTCCTGAGCGGTGATGTCCTCGTTACTAAGCTCTTCATGGTATCGGGTTGCCTCTCTGAAGCCAAAATTGCATACCCACTTCGAGGTGCATCGTCAGCATTCAGGCAACGAACTGGTATTTCTTCTGCAGGACCATTCGCTGGGTAAGTTTTACCGGTTTAACATCAGCACCTATGACATTCTGAGCCGAATGGACGGTGTACGCACTGTGCATGATATCTGGGAGGCTTCCGTTACCTGTCTTGGCGAAGACGCTCCTACGCAGGATGACACTATTGAGTTGCTCGGCCGTTTACATCGCATCGATGGACTGAAAATGAACGTGACTCCTGACTGTGTTGAGCTATTTCAGCGTGCACAACTTAGCAGGAAGTCGTGGTGGAAAACGACGTTGAAAGCGCCACTGTCAATGCGATTTCCGTTGCTGGATCCGGATCGTCTGTTGAGTGCAATGATGCCCATAGTCTCCCCGGTGTTGAGTTTTGGTGGACTGCTATTGTGGTCGCTAACAATTATACTGGCTGTTGTTCTCGCCGCGATGCATTGGTCTGAATTGAGCCATGGTGGCGTCGATCAGATTCTGGACCCTGGCAATCTATTACTTTTACTGCTCGTTTATCCGGTCGTAAAATCGCTCCACGAGTTAGGACACGCTATAACGACCAGGAAATGGGGCGGAGAGGTGCACGAAATAGGTATCACATTCTTGGTGTTCATACCCGTGCCCTATGTCGACGCATCAGCGATGGCTTCTATTGCAAGTAAGTATCGTCGGATGCTGGTTAGCGCCTCCGGCATGATGGTAGAGTTGTTTCTAGCAGCTATCGCCTTGCTGATATGGATAAATGTAGAACCCGGACTACTGCGTTTGACTGCATTCAACGTCATGCTCGTTTGTGGTGTGTCGACTCTAGTGTTCAATGGTAATCCTTTGTTGCGTTTCGACGCTTATTACATTCTCAAGGATGCGATTGGGATCCCTAATCTGGCATCTCGTTCGACGCGATATCTGGCCTACCTTGCTCAGCGCTATTTGTGTGGCGAAAAGTCTGCGGATTCGCCAGTCAACCGCCGTGAAGAGCGCTATTGGCTATTTTTTTACGGGGCAGCGGCTGCGATTTTCCGCGTGGCTATGACGTTTGCCATCGTGATATTTGTAGCGGGTCAATACTTTGTGATCGGTATAGTGCTGGCCATCTGGGCAACAGCGCTGTTAATCGTGTTGCCAGCTGTAAAGCTTGTATATTTTGTACTTTTCAATCAGGCACTCGCGCAGCACCGCAAACGTTCAATTCTGGGGAGTCTTAGCGTGATTTCGGGTTTGTGTGGAATCGTTTTTCTTGCACCAGTACCATCGGCAACACAGGCTCAAGGTGTTCTATGGTTACCCGATCAAGCACATATATTGGCGGGTACTGATGGCATCATCAACGAACTGCTTGCTGAACCATCTGAAGAGGTTAAACAGGGCCAGGCACTACTGACAATGACTGATCCCTTGCTTCGGGCACGTATAAAATTTCTGGAAACAGAGCTTGACGAATTGCTGGTTCGCTATCGCATAGAGAATCTGTCCGATCGGGTACAAGCTGCTATCGTAGACGAGCAAATCAACAGCAAGCAAGCAGAACTGGATCGCGCGAGGCAGCGGGCTGAACAATTGACAATCCACAGTTCCAGTAACGGCGAATTGGTGCTTCGCCGAGCCAATCAAATGACTGGGCGCTACGTACGTCAGGGAGATAGACTAGGCTTCGTTCTGGACCGTGGCGCCATGACGGTTCGTGTTGTTGTGCCTCAGAGCAAGATAGGCTTGATCCGCGAAGTATTAGTAGGGGTTGATGTAAAGCTTGCAGATTCACTGCATGATTCGATTCCAGCGTCGTTGACACGAGGTGTGCCAGCAGCGCAACAAATGTTGCCAAGCAAAGTTTTAGGACGCGAGGGCGGTGGCTCAATTTCGGTAGATCCCAGCGACAAACAAGGCCTCAGAACGCTACAGAGTGTGTTTGAACTTGACCTGACGTTACGTGATCAGCCTGATGTATGGCGAATAGGGCAACGTGCTTACGTTAAATTCGACCACGGCAACCAGCCGCTTGCCGAGCAGTGGTTTCGCAAAGCGAGGCAACTGTTTATTCGTCGCTTGGGTGTGTAGATTACGATGATGCATTCAACACAGAACATACCTCGGCCTGGACTGGCTCTGGGTAATTATCCAGAGCATCGAGGGGGCAGCGTAAACCGGTTTGACCATCTATTGGGAAGGACTATTGACCGTGTAAGCTCACGATGTGAGTCACGCGTCAGGTGTCTAAGGCGAATTGTGTCGAATATTGAGCAACGTGGATTGTTGCTACAAGGAATGCCCGCGGAAAGTTTACAGCAGCATATCAGTGATTTGCGGAATCGACTGGTTTATTCAGGCTGCAACGACAATCTGGCTATAGAAGCGTTTGCAACTGTTCGAGAGTTGTCTGATCGCATCTTGGGCATGCGCCATTTCGAGTCGCAGTTGCTAGGTGGTTGGGCCATGTATCAAGGAAAAATCGCCGAAATGCAGACGGGTGAAGGCAAAACTCTGACGGCAGTATTACCCGCCGCGACGGCGGCAATGGCTGGTATTCCTGTTCATGTGATAACCGTCAATGATTATCTTGCGACACGAGACGCTGGATTGATGCGACCTCTTTATGAGTCGCTTGGACTGTCTGTAGGTGTTGTTACAGAAGGTCTGGATTTTAAGTCGCGTCGCGCTGCTTATTGTTGCGATATTACCTACACGACTAATAAACAGATATGTTTCGATTATTTGCGTGATCGCATAGAGCGAGGATCAAATACTGGCAATCTGAATCTGAAGCTGGCGTGTCTCCGAGGAGAGGCTTCAAAAAACGTTAATCTTATGCTAAGAGGGCTGTGTTTTGCCATCATCGATGAGGCAGACAGCGTGCTTATTGATGACGCAGGTACTCCGCTGATTTTGTCACGTGCAGTTGAAAAGGATGACCCCATGCTCACGATGTACAGGCAAGCTCTGGTTCTTGGCAACGAACTGTTGCCAGGTAAAGATTATGTATTGTGCGAAAGCAAGCGTACGGTAGCCTTAACGCCGAAAGGACATTTATGCCTTGAGCGTTGTGCCATCGGAATGGATGAAGCATGGCATATGCCGCGGCGACGCAACGAACTTGTCGAGCAGGCATTAGTCGCTGAGCATTTGTTCAAACGTGATCGTGATTATGTAGTGCACGAAAAAAAGGTACAAATAGTTGATGGCAATACGGGAAGGCTGATGGCTGATCGGTCCTGGGGGCGAGGTCTGCATCAGATGATTGAAATAAAAGAGCAATGTACACTGAGTGCGAACAACGAGACATTGGCCAGAATCAGTTATCAACGATTTTTTCATCGATATCTGAAAATTTCTGGTATGACGGGTACTGCCTGTGAGCTGAAGCGTGAATTGAGAAAAGTATATGGACTGGGTGTTGTACGTATCCCGACACACCGTGCTTGTCGTCGTATTGCCATACCAGAGAAAATATATCTAAGTGTCGGGCATGCCCATGCTGCTGTAGTGGCTAGTGCGTTAGCGCTGTCTGCGCTCGGCCGTCCAGTGCTCATTGGTACAAAATCAGTGCTCCAATCAGAGCTGATTGCACAACGACTGTTGGAAGCAGGGACCGAAGTGCAAGTGCTGAACGCGCAGCAGGATGTTGATGAGGCAAACGTTATCGCTCAGGCCGGAAATGCAGGACTGATCACGGTTGCCACTAACATGGCTGGCCGAGGTACTGACATTCATCTTGGCGGGGGTGTGGCAGCCATAGGAGGTTTGCACGTTATTCTCACGGAACGCAACGATGCCAAACGCATAGATCGTCAGCTGCTAGGGCGCTGTGCGCGACAAGGTGATGCGGGTAGTTACCAGATAATCTCATCACTCGAGGACGAGCTTCCCAGGCAAATTTATGGGGAATCATTTATTATTTTGCTGTCTGTTTTTGTTCACAGGAAATCGAATCTACTACCCTGTTGGATTGGGAGTAGAGTTTTTAATTTTGCTCAACGCCGCCGTGAGCAAACATCTGAACGGGCACGTCGGTTTGTAGAGCGTGAAGACGAAAGGCTCAGTACAATATTGTCGTTCTCTGGTGAACCTGAATAAGCAGTCACAAGCATAACGTTTTTTCTGAAATAAACTGTAACCCATCTCTACGGAATCTATAGGTCCCTTCGGTTGTATGGCCACTAGTAAATCTAACGGTTATTACTCAACTATTTGCTTTTCACGTCGCTATTTTATGCACGGAAGGTTCTGGTTTTTCAGAATTCACATGGATAACCAATGTATGCAACAGCTAAGCGCAAAATCATACGTATTCGTGCGCACTTTGCATCGAGGGTCTCATAGACGGGCATGAATTCCGGGCCAATGCGTAGAAAGGGCAGTCGGCCTATTTTGGAGGCGCTTGAAGATCAGATTCTGTATTCTGCCGATGCGCTTGGTGGGCTGGATGTACTTGCTTTCACAAGTAAGGATGAATCTACTCTACAGGCAAGCGAATTAACAGGTCGTAGACATAGCGACGACTCAAGCATCTCGCAGAGTCAGACCTCTGTCGATAATGATTCTACACATGCCTATGAATTAGTATTTGTTGATACTGATACTACCGATTATCAGCAGCTGGTAGATGATTTGCTTGAACAGCGGACTGATCAACGAAAGTTTGATGTTTTCATTCTGGATAATTCCAGCAATGGCATTGAGCAGATAAGTGATGTGCTTGCTGGCTACGACTCACTGGATGCTGTACATATCATATCGCATGGTTTTAATGGGGCGATTGATATTGGCTCTACTCTTCTGAACGCAGAATCTCTCGACGAGAATATGGTAGCCATTGCTGCCTGGGGTGATGCCTTCGACGAAAACGGAGATATTCTGATTTATGGTTGTGATTTAGCTGCAGATGTATACGGTCAGAATTTCGTAGAAAGACTTGCGCAGATTACAGGTACAGATGTAGCGGCATCGACTGATACAACGGGAATGGCTGCACTGGGCGGCGATTGGGATCTTGAATACCATTACGGCAACATCGAAAGTTCCATAGCTCCTAGCGATGAGTTGCAAGAAAACTGGTCAGTTATTTTAGCTCCTGATATTACGACCGGGCTTGTTGGACATTGGAAATTTGATGCTGATGCCAATGACTTTAGTGGTAACAACTATCACGGCTTGCTCAAAGGTGATGCCTTCATTGACACTGACAATGCCACAGATATTGTTGGAGAGGGCAAGCTTTCGCTTGATGGTACAGGCGACCGCGTTAATCTGAATTCGCACAGTGCCGTTTTTGCTAATCTAGCGGAGGGAACTATCTCTGCATGGATAAACACGACAGATACTGATGAAAATACAGTCTTTGGCGTATCTGATCAAAGCGAATCCTTCGATCTGGCGAAATTCAGTATTGAATCGGGTCAATTGAAATGGCTTAACATTAACGAAAACGGCGGATTTCTTGTAGTGAACAGCAATACAACTATTAATGATGGTAGCTGGCATCATGTAGCTGTTACTGTGGGGTCAGGTGGGAACACGCTGTACATCGATGGAGTTGTTGCAGGCGTTACTTACTCGAACGGTAGTTCAGCTAATTCAGATTTCTTTTCTGAAATTTCCGAGGTTGATAGATCGGAAATTGGTCGATCAAGGCGTGGGGGTTCAAATGAAGCTCAATTCGATGGATTGCTTGATGAAGTTCGGGTCTACGACCGAGCACTAACCTCTGTTGATGTTGCTCAACTTGCATCCTTGAATGCTGCTCCTACGGGTGCAGTGACGATAGATAACTCGACCCCGGAAGAAGACGATCTGCTCACCGCGAGCAATTCCTTGGCTGATGAAGACGGCATGGGTACGATCACCTACCAGTGGCAACGTGATGGTGTAGATATCTTGGGTGCTGCGGATTCCACCTATGCCACGGTTCAAGCTGATGTCGGTGCCGCTATTAGCGTGTCTGCAAGTTACATTGATGGTGGAGGAACAGCGGAGAGTGTACCTAGTACTGCTACCTCAAACGTTATAAATGTAAACGACGCGCCAACTGGTTCGGTAACGATAGACAATGACACCCCTGATGAGGGCGATATCTTAACTGCTTCAAATACCTTGGTTGATGAAGACGGTCTGGGTGCGATCACCTATCAATGGCAACGAGATGGTGTGAATATCTCGAGTGCGACGGGTATCACTTACACAACGGTACAAGATGATGTGGGTACTGCCATTAGAGCGGTAGCCAGTTACACTGATGGTGAAGGGACAGCGGAGAGTGTGGCTAGTTCTGTAACCGCCAACGTTAACGATCCGCCAACAGGAGCAGTGACCATCGACAACACTGTACCGGATGAAGGAGATTTGTTAAGTGCCAGCAATACCTTGGCAGATGGAGATGGTCTAGGCACGATCAGCTACCAGTGGCTACGCGATAGTGTGAGTATTGCAGGCGCGACGGGTTCCACCTACACTACCGTACAGGCTGACGTCAGTACCGCCATTAGAGTAGTGGCAAGTTACACTGATGGTGAAGGAAACGCGGAGAGTGTGTCAAGTACAGTGACAGCGGATGTTGAGAACGTTAATGACGCGCCAACTGGTGCGGTAACAATAGACAACACTACCCCGAATGAAGGTGATTTTTTAGCCGCCACAAACACCTTGGCAGATGAAGACGGTCTGGGTGCGATCACCTATCAATGGCAACGCGATGGTATGAATATTTCGGGTGGTACGGGTTCTTCGTACACCACAATACAAGACGATGTAGGCACCGCCATAAGCGTGGTAGCCAGTTACACGGACAGTGAAGGTACTGCTGAGAGTGTATCAAGTTCCTCAACGTCAAGTGTCGTCAACGTCAACGACGCCCCGACAGGTACAGTGATCATTGACAATACTGTGCCGGATGAAGGAGATTTACTGACTGCCAGTAACACTCTGGCGGATGAAGACGGGCTGGGTGCGATCAATTATCAGT
>ENA-ORXT01004298-ORXT01004298.1-marine-metagenome-genome-assembly--contig:-NODE-4298-length-14891-cov-6.000270_pt1 | contig 14891 bp, 13 predicted proteins | sample MGYA00237868_ERZ511482 | MGnify/ENA metagenome assembly ERZ511482 | reverse complement strand
GGGCGGGGCAGGCCGAGCAGGTCGGCGGCATGGCCGATCACCTCCTGCGGCGGACAGGTCAGGTCGTCGGTGACGTTGTAGGCGGTGCCGGGGTCGGGCCGCGCGATGGAGGCTTGCAGCACCGTCGCGATATCCTCGACATGGATGCGCCCGAAGACCTGCCCCGGCTTGTCGATGCGCTGGACGGTGCCGCGCCGGATCTTCTCGAACGGCCCGCGCCCGGGACCGTAGATCCCCGCGAGGCGGAATGTGTGGATGGGCAGGCCATCCTGGGACAGGCCATCCTGGGGCAGGCCATCCCGGGGCAGGCCGTCCGCCAGTGCCAGCCACTCCCGCTCCGCCGCCGCGCGCCGTCTGCCGCGTTCGCTGGCGGGGGTCAGCGCGCCGGTCTCGTCGACCCGTCCCCCCTGCCGGTCGCCGTAGACGGCGGTGGTGGAGAGATAGCCGACCCATTCTATTTGCGCGGCTTGTCGCAAAAGCGACTCTCGATACCGGACCAGGACCGGGTCGCCCGCCTCGCCCGGGGGGGCCGAGATCAGCAGATGGGTGCGCGGGGGCAGGGCATCCAGCAGGGTATCCGGGGGCCAGACATGGGCGTCGATGCCGTCCGCGCGCAGGGCCTGCGCCTTGTCGTCCTGTCGGGCCGTCGCCGCCACCGACCAGCCGAGCGCCGCGACCCTTGCCGCGAGGACGCGGGCGCAGTAACCGAAGCCGATGCAGACGAGCGTGGGGGTTTGCGTGTCGTTCATAATCGCGCCTTATCGCGATGCGACCCTGCCGCGCAAGACCGATCCAGCCGGAGACCCGCCATGACCGCCCCCCGCCGCGCCCTTCTCGCCCTCGTCGCCGGGCTGACCGCGACGCCTGCCCTCGCGCAGGTCGCTACCTACGACGACTGCATCGCCACGGCCCGGAGCGTTCCCGCCTCCGGCCTGTCGGTCGCGGATCGGTGGTACGAGAGCGGCGGCGGGGATGCGGCGCGGCATTGCCGGGCGGTGGCGCTGGCCTCGCTGGGTTCCTTCGCGGAGGCGGCGCGCACGGTCGAGGCGCTGGCGCAGGGTACCGGCGATATCGGCGCGCAGGCCGATCTGTACGCGCAGGCGGGGGATTTCCAGATGGCGGCGGGGGATGCGGTGGCCGCGCAGGGCTTCTTCGACCGGGCGCTGGTGCTGGAGCCGGAGAATTTCATGGCGCTCGACGGACGCGCCCGGGCGGCGGCGGCCCGGCGCGATTTCGCCGGAGCCATCGCCGACCTCAACCGCCTGTTGTGGATGGTGCCGAACGATGCCGAGGCGCTGTCGCTGAGGGCTGCGGCCCGGCGGCAGACGGGGGACACGAACGGGGCGCTGGTGGATGCGGAGGCGGCGGTCGCCGCCGATCCGTCCTCGGCGGTCGCCCGTTTCGAGCGCGGGGCCGTGCGCGCCGTCACCGGCGACCGCGAGGGCGCGCGCCGGGACTGGGCGGAGGCGGAACGGCTGGACCCGGGCGGGGAGACGGGGCAACTGGCCATGACGAACCGGGTGCGGTTGCCGTAGGTCCCGCCTCGACGATCACCCCCCATAGCGCACCACCGTCGCCAGCCCCTGCGCATCGGGAGCCAGAACCCGGGGCAGGGCGCCGGGCAGGTCGGCAAAGGCCACCTCCCCCGTCAGCAATGCATCGAACCGGTCGTCGCGCAGCAGGTCCAGCGCCTTGGCCAGCCGCCGGGCATGGGGCCAGCGCACCCGGCGCGAGGGCGATACCTGCCCGACCTGCGACGAAACGATCCGCAATCGCTGGCTGTGGAACGCGCCGCCCAGGGCGACCGCGACCTGCCCCGCGCCGTACCAGCTCATCTCCACCACCGTTCCCTCGAACCCGGTACAGCGAATCGCCGTCTCCAGCCCGCTCGCGCTGGAGGAGGTATGAAAGACGACATCGCACCCGGCGGGTGCATCTTCGGGCGTCGCGAAGGTCACGTTCACGTCATCGGCCAGCGAGCGGCGCTGCACGTTCCGGTCGACCAGGGTGACCTCCGCCCCCGCGATCGCCCCGCACAATCCCGCGACCAGCCCGCCGAGGATGCCCCCGCCGACCACCGCCACCCGGTCCCCCGGCCCGACCCCGCCGTCCCAGACGGCATTGAGGGCCGTCTCCATGTTCGCGGCCAGGGTGGCGCGGCGGGGGGGCAGGCCGTCGGGCAGGACCGTCACCGCCCCGGCCGGCACGACGAAGCGCGACTGGTGCGGGTGGAGGGTGAAAACGGTCTTTCCGACAAGGTCTTGCGCCCCCGCCTCGACCGTTCCGACCATGCTGTAGCCGTAGACGACCGGGAACGGAAAGTCCCCCCGCTGGAACGGCGCGCGCATCCGGTCCCGCTCGCTGTCCGGCACGCGGCCCTCGAAGACGAGCCGTTCCGTCCCCCGGCTGATCCCGGACCACAGCGCGCGCACGACCACCTCGCACGGTTTCGTGAGAACCGCGTCAGGCACGGGGACGAGCGCCGCTTCGCGCGGCTTTCGGTATTCGAGCGCATGGTCCAAATTAGGACTCCTTTCTCGACAATTTTTCGCACCGCACCACCGTCGTCCCGTATCCAGCGCGATGACATGTCCGACGGACGATACGGGGATAGAACGGCCAATGACCGACCAGATACAAGACCCCGTCGCCTTTTCGCCGCTGCCCCTCGATACGGGCGAGGCGGGCGAGGGCGGGCTGACCCCCGCCGGCCTGCAATCCCGGCGCATCCTGACCCTGCGCCGCCTGTTCGCGCTGGCCCTGTGCGCGCTGACGCTGGGGGCGGTGCTGTACGGCGTGGCGGTCGTGTTCGGCGAGAACGGGTTGAGTGCGCTGGAATGGGGCATGATCGCCTGCGTCGCCCTCAGCGCGCCCTGGACGATCCTGGGATTCTGGAATTCGCTGCTGGGATTGTTCCTGTCGCGCTCGGTCCGGCAGGTCATGCCGTTCGCGGCGGGGGAGGATCGCGACGATCCGGTCACGAGCCGCATCGCCGTCGCCATGGCCATCCGCAACGAGGACCCCCGGCGCGCCTTCGACCGCCTGCTGGCGATGCGCCGCAGTCTGGACGGCACGGCCTGGGGCCATCGCGTCGATCTGCATATCCTCAGCGACACGAATATCGACGCGGTCGCCGGGCGCGAGGAGGCGCTGTTCGCCCGGCACCGCGCGGCACTCGACGGGGCAGGCACGGCCCGGTATCGCCGCCGCACGACCAATGCGGGGTACAAGGCCGGGAATGTCTGGCAGTTCCTGCAAGATCATGGCGGCGAGTACGACCTGTTCGTCCCCCTCGATGCCGACAGCCTGATGTCGGGCGCGGCGATCCTGCGCCTCGTGCGCATCGCGGAGGCCAATCCCCGCATCGGCATCGTCCAGTCCCTCGCGGTGGGGGCGCCCGCCGACAGCGCGTTCGGGCGCATCTTCCAGTTCGGCATGCGCCACGGCATGCGCGCCTTCACGCTGGGCAGCGCGTGGTGGCAGGGCGATTGCGGCCCGTTCTGGGGCCACAACGCCGTGATCCGCGTCGCCCCGTTCAAGGCCCATTGCAGACTGCCCGTGCTCGCCGGACGCTCCCCCCTGGGCGGCGATATCCTGTCCCACGACCAGGTGGAGGCGGTGCTGATGCGCCGGGCGGGATACGAGGTGCGGGTGGTCCCCGTGGCCAGCGAAAGCTACGAGGAGAACCCCGTCACCATCCTCGACTTCATGACGCGCGAGCAACGCTGGTGCAACGGCAACATGCAGTACTGGCGGCTGCTGGCCCTGCCCGGCCTGCGCCCGACGAGCCGGTTTCAACTGCTTCAGGCGATCATGATGTATCTCAGCGCCCCGGCATGGATGATCCTGACGGCACTGGGCGCGGCGAAGGCGGCGGTCGATCCCGAGATGGTGTTCGACGGCGGCCTCGCGCTCGGCCTGTTCGCCCTGATGGTGGGCATGAGCCTGACGCCGAAGATCGTCGGCGCGATCCATGTGATGCTGGAGCCGGGCGGCATGGCCCGCTATGGCGGCACGCGCCGGTTTCTGGCCGGGCTGGCCGTCGAGACGGTGTTCTCGGTACTGATGTCCCCCGCCGTGGCCGTGCACCTGACGGTGTTCCTGATCGGGCTGGCTTTTGGCCGGCAGGTCGGGTGGAGCGGGCAGATCCGCGATGCCTACGGCCTGGAATGGCGCACGGCGCTGCGGGCGCTGTGGCCGCAGATGGTGTTCGGGGCGGCGGTGCTGGGCGTGCTGGCGGTGTTCACGCCGTCCGCCGTGGTCTGGGTGCTGCCGGTCGTGCTGGGGCTGCTGCTGGCGGTGCCGTTCGCGGTGGTGACGGCCTCGCCCGCGCTGGGGCGATGGCTGGCGCGGCACCGGCTGTGCGCGATTCCGGAGGAATTCGACCGCCCGCCCATCCTCGCCGATCTTGCCGCCTGAAACCGGGGAGCCGATGAAATCGCTCTCTCTTTCTCTCCTGCCCCGCACTCGATGCGGGGCCTCTTCACGGCGGAAAGAGGCCCCGCATCGCGTGCGGGGCAGGAAGAACGAGATCACGGGCTTGCCGCCTGAAACCCTTTCTCACGCAATCGGGAAGAGATGTCGGGTCCGGCATGCGGTCCCTTGCCCTAGACTGCCCCTGCACCGACGATACGAGGGAACGACCCGATGGCCCGCACCGACGCATTCGGCTATGACCTGACCACCGACAGCCCCGCCGCCGTCGCCGCGTGGGACCGCATGGTCGCCGCCTTCTTCGCCCATTCCGCCGCCACCCCGGTGCATATGGCCGGGGCGCTGGAACACGATCCCGATTTCGCCCTGGCGCACGGGGCGAAGGGGTTCTTCCTGCTGCTGCTGGGCCGGGCCGAACTGATCCCCGCCGCCCGCGAGGCCCACGACACCGCCGCCCGCCTCGTCGCGCAGGGCGGCACTGCGCGCGAGCGCGGCCATGTCGCGGCGCTGGGCCACTACCGCGCCGGTGACCTGCCCGCTGCCGCCGAGACGCTGGAGCGGGTGATGGCCGACCATCCCCGCGACGGCTTCGCGATGAAGCTGGTGCAGTCGATCCGCTTCGTCATGGGGGACGGCGCGGGGATGCGCCGGTCGATCGAGGCGGTGCAGCATGCCTACGACCCCGACCACCCGGCGGCGGCCTATCTCAACGGCTGCTACGCCTTCGCGCTGGAGGAGACGGGCGAGTATCGCGCCGCCGAGGCAAGGGGCCGTGATGCCGTGCTGCGCGCGCCGGACGATGCCTGGGGCGTCCACGCCGTCGCCCATGTGTTCGACATGACCAACCGCACGCGCGAGGGGGTGACGTGGCTGGCGAGGCAGCCGGATACCTGGGCGCATTGCAACAACTTCCGCTATCACGTGTGGTGGCACCTCGCGCTGTTCCATCTGGATCAGGGCGATCATGCGGAGGTGCTGCGCCTCTACGACACCGAAATCCGGGCGGACCATACGGATGATTACCGCGATATCTCGAACGGCGCGTCTCTCCTCGTGCGTCTCGAACTCGAAGGCGTCGATGTCGGCGCGCGGTGGGAGGAACTGGCGCAGCTCTGCGCGGCGCGGACCGAGGATGGCTGCGTCGTCTTCGCCGACCTGCATTACATGCTCGCCCTCGGCCACGGCGATGCGCACGGAAAGGCGTGTCGCCTGCTTCGGACGATGAAGGATACCGCGCAAAAGGGGACGACGATGGCGGAGGTTTCCGCCCGGGCCGGCATCCCCGCCGCCGAAGGGCTGATCCGCTTCGCCCGGGGCGATTACGCCGGCGCCCATGCCGCCCTCGCCGCCGCCCGCCCCGACATGCAGAGCGTCGGCGGCAGCCATGCCCAGCGCGACGTGTTCGAGCGCCTGACCATCGACGCCGCCCTGCGCGCCGGGATGCTGGACGAGGCGAGGCTGCTGCTGGACGATCGCACCCGGGCGCGCGGCGCGCTCGACGGGTATGCCGAGCGTCGCCTGTCGCGGATCGGCGAATTCCGGTCCGCGCTGGCGGCATCCCTGTGACACCGCGCGAGGCGGCGGCCACGCGCGAGGCCCGGCGCGACCCGCGCCTCGATTTCTTTCGCGGTCTGGGGATGTTCATCATCCTGATCGCGCATATCCCGTGGAATTCGTGGAACAGCTGGATTCCGGCGCGGTTCGGGTATTCGGACGCGACCGAGATCTTCGTGTTCTGCTCCGGGGCCGCCTCCGCGCTGGCGTTCTACAAGATATTCGACGCACGGGGCTGGTGGATCGGCACGGCGCGCATCGCCTGGCGCATCTGGCAGTTGTACTGGTGCCATATCGCGGTGTTCTTCGCGACGCTGGCGGGGTTGATGATCGTGCAGCGGTTCCTGCCGGGGGGCGAGCGCGACTATGTCGGCGTGCTGAACCTGCGCCGCTTCGTCGAGGACCCGGAGGCGTTCATCCCGCCGCTGTTCTGGCTGGGCTACATCCCGAACTATTTCGACATCCTCGTCATGTACATGGTGATCCTGGCGCTGATGCCGGTGGTCGTGTGGCTGAGCACCTTCCGCGCGCCGGGGTCGCGCCCGTGGCTGGCGATGGGGTTCTGCGTGGCGCTGTGGGCGGCGGCGAGCCAGCCGTGGCTGGCGGTGCTGGACGTGCCGGTCTTCACGGGTCTGAACCTGCCCGCCGAGCCGGTGGGCAATGCGCGCACGTGGTTCTTCAACCCGTTCTGCTGGCAGTTGATCTTCTTCACCGGGTTCGCCTTCACGCTGGGGTGGTTGCCGACCCCGCCCGCGCGCTGGTGGCTGATCCTGATCTGCCTCGCCGTCGTGCTGGTCTCGATCCCGCTGGACCCGGACGGCACCCCCGCGCGCAGGTTCTTCGCCGCCCGCCCCGACCTCGCGCCGGTATGGGAGCGGATCGGCGCGTTCAAGGCATCGGTCGGGCCGCTGCAATCCAAGACGTTCTTCGGCCTGTTCCGCTACCTGCATTTCCTCGCGCTCGCCTATCTGGTCTGGATCGCGGCGGGGGATAACGGCCATCGCCTGCCGAGGACGGGCCTGCTCGGCGGGCTGGTCACGGTGATCCGGCGGGTGGGGCAGCAGGCGCTGGCCGTCTTCATCTTCAGCTTGGTGACCGCGCGGCTGCTGGGGATCGTGATCCTCGAATCCGGCAAGGAGCCGTGGGTGGTCGCCGCCGTCAACCTCACCGGCTTCGCCATGCTGATCGCCGTCGCCTATACCGCGCGGTGGTTCAAGGGCAATCCGTGGCGGGTGGCACCGGGGAGTTCATGATTTGTAGGTTGCATTTTATGCAGACGCATCTTTAGGGATATGCGAATCGATCGTGTACGAAATTCGGATGGTATAGTAAAAATCCTGCGTTTGAAACGGTTTGGCGGGGCAATCCGATTCGACGAACCAAGTATACTGGAATACAGTTTTTACTCATATGAATTAATTTCAATTCATTTATTACCCGTTTAAAAGGATATTGTTAGAGATTTCGGCCCATTATTACCCAAGGTTGAACGACCGAGGGGGTATGATGAAATTTCGCGAACTGACATCCTGTATCGTCGAGACGAACCGTGCAGGGGAAGTCGCCTTCCGCACGCAGGAATACAAGGAGCGCAAGAGTTTCCAGCTCTTCGCGCTGGTCTGCGGTCTCTTCATCTATTCCCTGTTCGGCTTTCTCGACGCGGTCGTGGGCGGGCCGGAGACGGCGACCCTGCTGACGCTGCGCTTCGCCGTGGCGCTGCCCGTGCTGATCCTTCTCACGACCCTGTTCGCCCGCACGACGCATTACAACGCCGCGCGCACCCTGCTGTCGCTGTACATGCTGGTCGCGGGGGGGTCGATCGCGGCGATGATCGGCGCGACGAGCGGGGTGCTTCAGTTCTGCTATCCCATCGGCGTCATGGTCGTGATCTGCTTCGGCGCAGGGTTCTGCGGGCAGGATTTCCGGCAGGGCCTGCTGGTGAACATCCTGCTCGTGCTGGCGGCGTGGGGGGCGCTGCATGTCAGCGAGGCCCCGCTCTGGATCATGGCCAGTTCGCTGGGGTTTCTCAGCTCCGCCGTGCTGATCATGGCCGTCGCCAGCGCCACGAACGAGGTGCTGGCCCGGGCGCGGTTCGCGGCGTTGCAGGAGGCGCGGGAGGCCTCGTCCCGGGCCACCGACCTGTACCACACGTCGCTGGAGAGCAACCACGCCATGGGGCAGTTCCTGGCGACCGTCAGCCACGAACTGCGCACGCCCCTTAACGCGATCATCGGCTTTGCGGAGGTGATCGACCTGCAGATCTTCGGCCCGGTGGGGGACGAACGCTATGTCGGATACGTCAAGGATATCCAGCATTCGGGCCGCCACCTCGCGCATCTGATCGAGGATATCATCGACTACTCGAAGGCCGAGTTCGGCGAGATGCGCCTCGTATCGGCGGAGTATCCCCTGCGGCGCAGCGTGGAGGACGCGATCAGGATGTGCGAGGGCGTGAGCGAGCGCCGCGAGCAATCCCTCGATTTCGACCCGTATCCCGGCGACGTGGATATCATCCATACCGGCGACGAGACGCGCATCCGCCAGGCCGTCATCAATGTCATCGGCAATGCGATCAAGTTCACCCAGACCGGGGGGCGGATCGGGGTGGCGGTGGGGCTGGACGCGCAGGGCAATGCCGTCATCGACGTGTCGGATAACGGCCCGGGCATCCCGCAGGACGCGCTCGACAGGGTACGTCAGCCCTTCGCCCGGGTGGATGACGCCTACAGGACCGATACCCAGGGGCTGGGGCTGGGACTGAGCATCGTGGAGAAGGTAATGGCGGTGCATGGCGGCACGCTCGACATCCGGTCCACGCCGGGGCAGGGCTGCCGCATCCGCCTCGTCCTTCCCGCCGGACAGATAGCGACGGCACCCGCGATGCAGGAACTCAGCCGGGCTTCGTGACCGTCAACATCCAGACCAGTCCGGTGGGTTCGACGGCCAGGTCGACCGTCGCGGCCTCCAGACCCCGGGCCAGATCCCGCATGTCGGCCTCGTTCCGGTATTCGAGTTTCCAGTCGCACAGGAATTCCAGCGGCCAGAACGCGCTGCCCTCGAAATCGCGCATGTTGCACAGGATCAGCACCCCGCCGGGCCTGAGCTTGTCGTAGAAGCCGCGCGTCACGCGCCGGGCGGTCGGCTGGTTGAAGTAATCGATCAGCCCCAGCGAATAGATCGCATCCTGCGGCTCGAACCCCGAATACAGCCGCCCGTCGCGCAGCAGATCGACGAAGGAGGCGTTCAGCGTCCGGAGTTCGGCACCCCCGGGCCGCTGCGCCACCGCGCGATAGACCCGCTCGTACACCGATTGCAGGGCCTGGGCATCCTGCTCCACGAGGGTGATCTCCAGCGGGCGATCGACGGGGGCGGCGAGCATCTCGTCCAGTTCCCGCGCCGACCCCGACCCGATGCTGGCCACCCGCAGCGGCCCGGTCCCCGGTCCCTTCGCGCCCAGCGCCCGGATCACCGTATCGCGGGTATGGACCATCCGCTCGCGCACGCAGCCACCCATGCGGTTCGCGATCAGCCGGTCGACCGCGTCGCCGTACAGCGTGCCGCTGCGGGGGAACCGCTCGTAAGCGTGGTCCATGACCCGGAAGTCCCCGGGATAGCCGAGCGGTTTTTCCAGCGCGCGCCGCCACATCGGGCCATCGGCCAGTTCGGGGCAGACCAGCGATTCCGTGAAGCGCTTGATCGCGTGGAACCGGGGGTCGAGGCGGGGCAGGGGGCGGGTGATCGCGCTCGCCGTCATCCACAGATCGAGGAAGGCATCGTACATCCGCGCCTCGGCCTGCCGGACCAGATGCTCGCGCGCCTCCTCCGGCCGGGGGACCGCCTCCTCCTCCGCCAGGATCGCGCGCAATGCCCGGAGTCGCTGCACGAACCGCCCGCATTGCTCCGCATACCGCGCCGGAACATAGGGCTGGATCGCATCCCCGGCGGCCAGCGCGCGGTTCAGCCGTGCTTCCGCGCCCTGCCGCCTGATCGCCCCGATATCGAAAGCGGTATCGACGAGGCGCAGGCGCACCCGCCGGTCATCGGGCCGTATCGGGGCCGTGGTGCGGGCATGGCCGGCTATCTCGACCCCCTCGGCCATCACCCGAAAGGGCAGGGGACCGCGCGCGCGCTCCAGCAGGGTCCGTTGCGCGTCGTTCTTCAGCCGCAGGCCGATATCCGCCACGCTCGCATCGTCGAGATCGAACTCGATCCCCGACACCCGGCACGTGACCGCCCCGCCCCCGAACAGGTCCTGCCGTTTCCAGCGGGCCGGGGTGAATTCGGGCGGGCTGTCGACGGCACCGGGCAGATCGAGGTAATGCGCCGCTTCTCGCCTGGCCATGAGGTGCCTCCGGTTGAAGATGGAACGGGCTGCCGGAAGCCCGCGATGCCACCCATGGGTGTATCGTGCGTGATTAGTATCCGATACGTTGCATCCAGTAAACGGGTTCTTCGAACGAGTTCGTGAAAACACGGCCGCAACCCCGCATCGCGGGTATCCCCAAGGCGCGAACAGGCACCGCGCTCAAGCAGCGAGCGCTAGCGCAGACGGAACGCCCCGCGCTCAAGCAGCGAGCGCAGCCGGGCGGTAGCGCAGACGGAATGCCCCGCGCTCAAGCAGCGAGCGCAGCCGAGCGGTAGCGCAGGAATAAAGTGGCGACCCCGGCGTGATTCGAACACGCGGCCCCAAGATTAGGAATCTTGTGCTCTATCCGGCTGAGCTACGGGGTCACGGGACCGGGTCTTAACCGGTCCCGCCCCCCCGGTCCAGCGTCAGGCCCCCTCGACGATCACGATTTCCGAATCGGAATACGCCCGGCGCAATTTCGCCGCCTCCCGATAGCCGTCCGAGCGATAGCATTCGAGCGCGCGGGCATAGCTGTCGAATTCGACCACCACATGCCGCGAGCGGACCGGTCCCTCCGGTCCCTCGCAGGTGCCGCCGCGCACGAGGAACCTGCCGCCGTACTGCTCCAGCACCGGGGTATCGAGCCTGACGTATTGCGGGTAGTTCTCGGCATCCGTGACATCGACATGGACGATCCAGTAACCTTTGGGCATGACGTTCTTTCCTGCGATGAATTCTCTTGCGAAGGGTATACGATGAATCAGATCGAAGACTACGAGGAACGCAAGAAACTTCGGCGCAGCCGGTTCCGGTGGCGGCTTGTGGCTCTGCTCGGTCTGCTGGTCGCGGCGGGGGTGGCGCTGTCGCGGATGGAGCCGGAAATCGGCCCCCATGTCGCCCGCTTCGACGTCACGGGCGTCATCACCGGCGATCTGGACCGCACCAAACTGCTGCACGAAATCGCGGAGGATGACGGTGTCGAGGCGCTGCTGGTGCGGATCAACTCGCCCGGCGGCACGGTCACGGGGTCCGAGGAATTGTACGACGCCCTGCGCGTGGTGGCGGCGAAGAAGCCGGTGGTGGCGACGATGGCCGATGTCGCGGCCTCGGGCGGGTACATCGCCGCGCTGGCGGCGGATCACGTGCTGGCGATGAGCAATACGATCACCGGGTCGGTCGGCGTGGTCTTCCAGGCCCCGAACGTGCACGAACTGATGGAGAAGATCGGCGTGCAGATGGTCGAGATCAAGAGCGGGGATCTGAAAGCCGAGCCGACCCCCTTCAAGCCCGTCGACCCCGATATCGTCGCCGCCGAGCGCAAGCTGGTCGACGATTCCTTCGCGTGGTTCGTCGGGCTGGTGCGCGAGCGGCGCGGGATCGGCGACAATGCGATGGCCGAGATCATGCGCGGCGGCGTCTTCACCGGGCGCATGGCGCTGGAGCGGGGGCTGGTGGACGCGCTGGGCGGGGCGGATGACGCGCGCGACTGGCTGGCCGCCGAGCGCGACGTATCGGCGGATCTCGATCTCGTTCCGTACGAGGTGCGCGAAGAGGAGGGGTTTCCGCTGGATTTCCTGTTCGGCAAAGCCGCCCTGACCGACGCGCAGGGCGCGCTGGAGGCGCTGGGCATCGGCGCGCGCCTGCAGGCCGGGTTGTGGGCGATCTACCGCTGAAGGCTCCCTCCCCGGGGCCGGATGCGCGGCACTCCTGCACCAGAAGGCGACGGGGAACCGGGCATCCGATCCGCCGGGTTCCGAATGCCGTGGTCTAACCTGTTGAGTACAAAAGGGCTTGACGACCCGACCCCATCGCAGTGTAGTGAATTCGTTAACGACCCGTCGGCGGCAGGTACCATCACGGGACGAAGGGCGAAAGCCATTGAGGGGGCCAAATGATAAAGTCGGAACTCATCGCGATCCTCGCGGAAGAGAACCCGCATCTCTACCAGCGGGATGTGGAGCGCGTCGTCTCCACGGTGTTCGACACCATCACCGATGCATTGGCCGAGGGCAATCGCGTGGAACTGCGCGGCTTCGGCGCATTCTCCGTCAAGGAGCGCGAGAGCCGCATGGGCCGCAACCCCCGCACGGGCGAGGCGGTGCCCGTCCCCGCCAAGCAGGTGCCTTTCTTCAAGACCGGCAAGGAGTTGCGCGAAAGGCTTAACGAGGACTATGTTGGCGAGGACTGACCCCGTGTAAGGTTGCCCGCCATGCGATTCCTGACCATCCTGATTTCCCTGATCGTCGGCGTCGTGCTGGGTCTGGTATGCTTCAGCAACTACCACGAAGTCTTCTTCTACCTCGATCCGTTCGTGAAGTCGTACGATCCCTTCACGCGGCCTCACCGGATATTCCCTCTCTGGGTGATCATGGCCGCCTGCGTGGCGGTCGGGTTCGTTCTCGGCTGGCTGGTCGGATTGACGAGTGCCTATACCGCCCCCCCCGCCAAACCCCCCGCCCCCCCGGTGCAGAAGAAGCCCGAGCATGACTATCTCGTGATCGACGCGACCCCGGCCAAGCGGGGCGGTTCGTGACGGCGGCCAAGATCTGCGGGCTGTCGACGGCGGAGAGTGTCGCCGCCTGCGTGGAGGCGGGGGCGCGGTTCGTCGGGTTCGTGTTCTATCCCCCGTCGCCCCGGGCCGTCGATCCGGCGCAGGCCGCGCGCTTCGCGGTCGATGTGCCGCCGGGGATCGGGAAGGTCGGGCTGTTCGTCGATCCGACCGATGCGCAGATCGACGCGGTGACGGCCACCGTTCCCCTCGATTTCATCCAGATCCACAAGGTCGCCGACCGCGCGCGCCTGCACGCGATTCGCGCGCGCGCGGGCCTGCCGCTGATCGCGGCGCAGGCGGTGGCCTCGGCGGCGGATGTGGAGGCGGGGCTGGCGCTTGCGGGGGTCGCCGACATGCTGCTGTTCGATGCGAAACCGGCGCGGGATGCCACGCTGCCCGGGGGCAACGGCGTCGCCTTCGACTGGCGGCTGCTGGCGAATCGGCGGATACCGGTGCCGTGGATGCTGGCGGGAGGACTGACCCCGGACAATGTGGCCCGGGCCGTCATGCTGACCGGTGCGACGATGGTGGATGTCTCCTCCGGCGTCGAGAGCGCGCCGGGGATCAAGGATGCCGGGGCGATTCGGGCCTTCGTGCGCGCGGCGGGATAGGAGCGGAGAATCCGGGCCTCGGCCGCCGGAGAGCGGAGGCGGGGTCGTCACCCCGGAACCGCCTCTCCCCGCCCCGCCCCGTCCCGGGCCGTCGCGCGGGGCGGGGCGGTCGCGATCCTCAGTTCGTGCCGACGTCTTCCCCGTCGTCATCCTCGGCCTTCTCCGCCGTCTCGTCCATGGCCTCGGCCTCGTCTTCGGCCTTGCCGGCCTTGTCCTCGGGCTTGGCATCGGCGGTCTTGCCGGTCTTCTCGCCTTCTTCCCAATAGCCGTCGTAGATCTCGCCGGTGGCGTAGCGCATGATGCCGTAACCGTGACGCTTGCCGTCCACGAATTCGCCCTTGTAGGCGTTGAAGGCATCGCCGTTGGGGTATTTCGCGACCCCCTCGCCGTGCATCAGGCCCTTGCGCCACGTGCCCGTGAACTCGAACCCGTCATCGGCGATGGTGATCGACCCGGTGCCATGGCGCAGACCCTCGCGGAAATCGCCGGTATATATTGTGCCGTTGGGGTATTTGGCGGTGCCTGTCCCGTGTTGCAGGCCGTCGACCCAGTCGCCCTCGTATTCATACTCGGCCTTGGTCACCATCTTGCCCTTGCCGTGGTGCACCGTATCCTTGAATTCGCCCTCATAGACGACGCCATTGGCGTATTGGGCCTTGCCCTCGCCTTCAATTCGGCCCTCGATCCACTGACCGGTATATTCGCCGCCGTCTTCATAGACGATGGTGCCCAGACCATGGGGTGCGCCGTCGACGAAGGTGCCGGTATAGGTCGACCCGTTGGGGTAGGTTGCAACCCCTTCGCCCTCGATCTGGCCGTCGACCCAGTCGCCTTCGTATTCATAGCCGTCGGGCAGGACGAATTTGCCCTTGCCGTGTTGCTTGCCGTTGACGAAATCGCCCGTGTACTCGCCACCTTCCTTGTAGGTGATCTTGCTTTGCTCCGGCGGCTTTGCCGTGTCCTGAGCGCTCGGCTCCGTTGTGCCCGCCACGATGCCCAGACTCAGGACGGTGGCTCCGATCAACAGCAGGTTTCTCATATATCTCTCAGCCTTCACCTAGTGAAAACGTGCGGTTACGCCTTCCGGGTACGACGGACCCTAACGGATAGCGCCCGCGCAACGCAACGGCGAACCGCATGGTGCGGTTACCCGTGATATTCACCGTCCTATATGGGCATTGCTGCCTTGTTCAGCGGCGATTATTGCCCCATGTCGTTAACCCGAACTTGCCGATAGCGGAGACCATACGAATGGATCGGATCAAAATTGCGGCAGCGCAGCTGAATGCGACCGTCGGCGATGTCGCAGGTAATGCGGCGAAAGCGCGCGACGCCCTGGCCGGGGCGCGCGAGGATGGCGCGGACCTGCTCGTCCTGCCCGAAATGTTCATCG
>ENA-ORXT01004297-ORXT01004297.1-marine-metagenome-genome-assembly--contig:-NODE-4297-length-14891-cov-8.023964_pt1 | contig 14891 bp, 13 predicted proteins | sample MGYA00237868_ERZ511482 | MGnify/ENA metagenome assembly ERZ511482 | reverse complement strand
TGGTGCCGGACGAGGACCTGTCGCTCTATAAAGGCGCGCTGGCGCCGTGGTCGAAATCCGGCCAGCCTTCGCCCTATTACAAGCAGACGGTCGATGCGGTATCGCGGCACTTCAAGGGCAGCGTGCAGGAACCGTGGCGCGACCTGAGCCAGAAACTGCGCGACGCCTTACTGTTCGGCACGAAGGAAAAGATAAAGTTCCGCTTCGACGACGGGGGCCGCGTCTACGAGACGGCCCGCAATTTCGAGGGGGTGATCCCCAATCTCACCCGCCGCTATCGCGAGACCGATTCCAACTGGGTGCGCGAGGAATTCGAGCGCTACCAGTCCAACAAGCCCTGCGACGTGTGCAACGGCCACCGCCTGCGCCCCGAAGCTCTTGCGGTCAAACTGGACGGCAAGCATGCGGGCGAAGTGACGCAGATGTCGGTGCGTCAGGCGCTTGAATGGTCCGAGACGCTGTGGGATACGCTGACCGAGAAGCAGCAGCAGATCGCCGAGAAGATCCTCAAGGAGATCGGCGAGCGCCTCGGCTTCCTCAACAATGTCGGCCTCGAATACCTGACCCTCTCGCGCACCTCCGGCACGTTGTCGGGCGGCGAGAGCCAGCGCATCCGGCTGGCGAGTCAGATCGGGTCCGGCCTCACCGGCGTGCTCTACGTCCTAGACGAACCCTCCATCGGATTGCACCAGCGCGACAACGACCGCCTGCTCGACACGCTGCGCCGCCTGCGCGATACCGGCAATACCGTCATCGTGGTCGAGCATGACGAGGAAGCCGTGCGCTCCGCCGATTACGTCTTCGACATCGGCCCCGGCGCGGGCGTGCGCGGGGGCGAGGTCGTGTCGCATGGCACGCCGGAACAGGTCATCAACGACCCCAACTCGCTGACGGGCCAGTACCTCAGCGGCAAGCGCGAGATCGCGATCCCCGAGAATCGCCGCGCGGGGACCGGCAAGTCGGTCGTCCTGCGCAACGCCACAGGCAACAACCTGCGCGGCGTGACGGCGACCTTTCCGCTCGGCATCCTGTGCTGCGTCACCGGCGTGTCGGGGGGCGGCAAATCGACCCTGACCAACGAGACGCTCTTCAAGGCCGCCGCCCGCGCGCTGAACGGCTCGCGCACGAATCCGGCCCCCTACGAGCGGATCGAGGGGCTGGAGCATCTGGACAAGGTCATCGATATCGACCAGTCCCCCATCGGCCGCACGCCCCGCTCGAACCCCGCGACCTATACCGGCGCTTTCACCCCCATCCGCGACTGGTTCGCCAACCTGCCCGAATCCAAGGCGCGCGGCTACAAGCCGGGCCGGTTCAGCTTCAACGTGAAGGGCGGGCGATGCGAGGCGTGCCAGGGCGACGGCGTCATCAAGATCGAGATGCACTTCCTTCCCGATGTCTACGTCACCTGCGACGTCTGCCACGGCAAGCGCTACAACCGCGAGACGCTGGAAATCCGCTACAAGGACAAGTCCATCGCCGAAGTGCTGGACATGACGGTCGAGGATGCGGCGCAGTTCTTCAAGGCGGTCCCCTCGATCCGCGACAAGATGGTCACGCTGGAGCGCGTGGGTCTGGGCTATATCAAGGTCGGGCAGCAGGCGAACACCCTCTCGGGCGGCGAGGCGCAGCGCGTCAAGCTGTCGAAAGAACTCGCGAAACGCGCCACGGGCCGCACGCTCTACATATTGGACGAGCCGACCACGGGTCTGCATTTCGAGGACGTCAATCGCCTCCTCGCCGTGCTGCACGAACTGGTGGAGCAGGGCAATACGGTCGTGGTGATCGAGCACAACCTCGACGTCATCAAGACCGCCGACTGGATCGTCGATATCGGCCCCGAAGGCGGCGACGGGGGGGGCATGATCGTGGCCGAAGGGACGCCGGAAGACGTGGCGAAGGTGGCGGGCAGCTATACCGGCCACTACCTCGCCAAGATGCTGGAGGGGCGCGAGGCGAGCGCGCCGAAGAAAAAGAAGGCGGCACCGCGCAAGCGGGCGAAGAAGGTGGCGGCGGCGGAATAGTCAGTCGAGCCGCACCAATTCTTCGCCGCGTTCAAAGGCGGCACGAATGGCGGGAAAGTCTTTCTCGAACCGGATCAAGAGCGCCTTGTTCGTCACATTACCGATTCGTATCCACAGGATTGGTACCGTCTTACTCCGCGCCCGAAATACGATGAAATCCTCGTCCTTCGTGACGATTATCGACCCGTCGCGTTCTGCACGGAGCCATATCTTAATATCAGCCGCTTCCAGCAGACCGATATCGACGACGTGATCGGCTTCGACATCGCTTTGGCTTGCCAGCCACCGTGCAAGAGCAGGCGGTAGCTGAGCGTCAACCAGAAATCGCATCACGCGGCGGGCGGCATGATTGCGACATGGTCGGACAGTGCCGCACCGTATGCCAGCGCGGCACTGATATCGGCATCCTCGATATACGGATAGCTTTCGAGGATATCCGCCCTGTCGGCACCGCCCGCGAGCATGTCGAGGATGTCCTTCACCCGCACCCGGGTCTCGCGGATGCAGGGGCGACCGCCGCATCGGTCGGGGCTGGCGGAAATGCGCTCTTGGACGATTGCGTTCATGGGCTGGCCTGCCTTCCGGTTCGGATCACGGCGATCCTACCCCATCGGGCGATCCGCTGCCAGATGCGAACCCGTGGCGGCAGACGGTCGAGCCGTCCGCCGCCCTTCGTGCCTTACTTGACCGCCGGGGCCGTCCACTCGCGCGTCACTGCGCTGGCGGCGACCTTGCGCTGGCGGGTCATGGGGATATCGCCGTTCGCGCCTTCCTTGAGCAGGACCGCCGTCTCGTTGCGGTAGACGACGCCGCCATTCGGGCTTTCGACCCGGGCGGCGACGGCGGGCAGATCCATCGCTTCGAGCGCGCGGGCGGGCACGGGCACTTTATAGCGGACGGGCAGGCCCCCGGTGACGCGGAAGGCGCCCTCGGCGGCGCGCACGTTCACGTCGCCCCCCGCCGCATCGTAGACGCGCACCATGAGGCGCGAGCCGGGCGGCACGCGGCCCTGCGAGCCGTCGGTCGGGAAGGCGGTGCCGCCGATGGCGACCTGCTGTTCGGACTGGCGCGGCGCGGGCTGCGGGGCTGGGCGCTGCGCGACCTGCTGCACGGGGGGCGGTGCGGGGCGCTGCACCTGCTGAACGGGCGCGGGTTCCGGGGCCGGACGCTGCGCCTGCTGGGCGGGCGGCGCGTAGGACGGGCGCTGCACGGGGCGCTGCGCCTGCTGCTGGACGGGCGGGGCGACGGGCTGCTGATACGCCTGATTCGGCGGGGGCGGGCTGTAGTCGCGCGGGGCAGAAGTGGCGCAGGCCGACAGGGCACCGGCGAGGCCGAGGGCGATTGCGACGCGCGAGACGGGGGTACGGGGGGTCATCGTTCTTTCTCCTTTCGCCGCGGCATTCGGGCGAGCGGCGGTTTCGATGACGTACCCTGCACGGGACATGGTGAATAAATTCTTGCGGGCGCGGCGAGTCTGTGATTGGCAAACGAATGCGGATGCTTTAAGTGTTCTATAATTGTTCTATTCTGTTCGAGGGGAGATCAGCGCATGGCTGGCAGCGTCAACAAGGTCATTCTGATCGGCAATCTGGGGAAGGACCCCGAAGTGCGCTCGTTCCAGAACGGCGGCAAGGTGTGCAGCTTCTCGATCGCCACATCCGAGAACTGGAAGGACAGGAACACCGGCGAGCGCAAGGAAAAGACCGAGTGGCATCGAATCTCGATCTTTTCGGAGGGGTTGGTGCGGATCGCGGAGCAGTACCTCAAGAAAGGCTCGAAAGTGTACATCGAGGGCCAGCTTGAAACCCGCAAATGGCAGGATCAGAACGGCCAGGACAAGTACACCACCGAAGTCGTCCTGCGTAATTTCGGCTCGACCATGACCATGCTCGACGGCCGCAATGACAGCGGTGGCGGGGGTGGCGGCTATGGCGACGACCGGGGCGGCGGTGGCTACTCGCAGGGCGGCGGCGGAGGGGGCGGCGGCTACTCCGAGGGCAGCAGTGGGGGCGGCGGCGGCGGCGGATCGCGCGACAGCTACGCGCCCGATCTGGACGACGAAATCCCCTTCTGAAGCCGGAAAACGATATCGGACGCGCCGCCAGTCGGCGCGTTCGGCCTTTGGTGCCTCCCCTCGACGACCGTCTCCTGACCCGACTCTTTCGCCGCTGTAGACTGCCCCCGAATCAGAAGGGGCGGCCATGCGCAGCGAGAAATTCACCTTTCATGGCCATGACGGGGTGCAGCTTGCCGGGCGGCTCGACCTGCCGGACGGGGAGCCGCGCGGGGCCGCGCTCTTCGCGCATTGCTTCACCTGCTCCAAGGATTTCATGGCCTCGCGCCGCATCGCGCAGGGCCTCGCCGAGAACGGTTTCGCCGTGCTGCGCTTCGACTTCACGGGGCAGGGCGAATTCGCGAACGAGACGTTCACCTCGAACATCGACGATCTGGTCGCCGCCGCCTCGGCCTTGCGCGCGGGCGCGGCATCCGCGCCGACGAGCCGGTCACGGTCGAAACGCGGCGCGCTTCAGGAGACTGAACCGGAGCAGCCCGAAATCGTTCAGCGGTTCGTACAGCTTGCCGAAGAACCCGTCGAATTTCTGGCGCGGCCATCTCAGATGCCGGCGGATCTCGTGCAGCGAGCGCACCCCGTCCATGGCCGCGAGGATCGCCGCCGCCTCGTGCGGGACCGCGCTTTCGAAGGCGACCCCTTCCACGTTGCCCCGCACCCGACCGCTCTTGCGGACCGACGCCGCCAGCGCCTCCCCCGATACGCCGATCAGGCAGGGAACGGCGTCAGGGGCCGGGACGGCGACGCTCTGCCCACTCTTCCGGGGCGCCGCGTAGAAGACGTGCGTCTTGATATTACCGACGAGTCGTTCCGCCAGCGCCGCCTGCGCCCGGTACGGCAGGGCCGTCGCCCGCTTGCGCAGGACCGGGTCCGCGATCAGCAGGCGCGGGTCGTATCGGCCCGGCGCGGCGAAGGACATGAACTCCAGCCCCGCCCCGTCCAGGGCATCGAAGAGCGCGTTGACGGTATAGGGCCGGTCCCGCGCGTGCAGGAGCAGATCGTACAGGCCCGCCTCGCCTCCCTGCGCATGATCCGTGAGAAAGGGATTGCGCTTCAACCCGTTGGTTGGAGGCAGCGATCCAAGCAACCGGCGGGTATGGGCCACCTGCACCTCCGGCGTGTCGCCGCCGACCAGCACGGCGAGGGCGTCCTGCATCTCGTAGACCCCGGCCCGGCCATGGGGCGCATAGACCATGCCCCCCATTCCGCCGCCTTCGGCCAGGGCACTTCGCAGAGCGCGAAAGCCTGCATCCGGGTCGGGCAGGTGATGCAGCACGCCGCAGCAATCGATGTAGTCGAACGAACCGTAGTCCGCCGCATCCAGCAGGTCGCCGGTCTCGAACCGGATGCCGGTCAGCCCGCGCGCCGTGACCCGCGCCTCGGCGATCCGGCGGCTGGCGGCGGACTGGTCGAGATAGAGAATATCCGGCGCGACCCCGTGATCGGCGAGGATCTGCGCGAGCATGACCAGCGCGTCGCCCGTGCCCCCGCCCGCCACCAGCACGCGAAAGGGCCGCGCCCAGTCCCGCGCGCCGCCAAAGAGGAAATGGTCGATTTCCATCGGGTGGCTGGGCGAGCCGACGATCAGGCGCGCCTTCTCGTCGGCGGGGTTTCGTTCGGGATAGGGATAGGCTTCGTACTGCGCCCTTACGGGATCGTCGGTCACGCCGCCGCGCCCTTGGCCAGCTCGATATACCGGGCGCGCAGCTTCTGCGTCACCGGTCCCGGCACGCCCTGCGACACCGTATGACCGTCGATCGCGACCACCGGCATCACGAAACTCGACGCGCTGGTCGAGAACGCTTCCGCCGCCCTCTGCGCCTCGGCCAGGGTGAAGGGCCGCTCCTCGACCGTCAGCCCCTCCTCGCCCGCGATCTCCAGCACCGCGCGGCGGGTGATGCCGTGCAGGATGTCGGTGCCGAGCTGGCGGGTGACGAGCACGCCGTCGGCGGTGACGATGAAGGCGTTGTTGGACGACCCTTCGGTCACGAACCCGTCCTCGACCATCCACGCATCGTCCGCCCCCGCCGCCACCGCCGCCTGCTTGGCCAGCGACTGCGCGAGGAGCTGCACCGTCTTGATATCGCGCCGCGCCCAGCGGATATCGGGGTGCGAGACGACGCGGATGCCCCTGGTTGCGGCGGGGCTGTCGGTCAGGGGTTTGGCTTGCGTGAACATCACGAGGCTGGGGCGTTCCTGCGCCGGAAAGGCGAAATCGCGGTCGGCGACGCCCCGGCTGACCTGAAGGTAGACCATCCCCTCCTCCACGCCGTTATCGGCGATCAACCTGCGCTGGATCGCAGGAATATCCGTCAACGGGACCGGGCATCGCATCGCCAGTTCGGAAAGGGAACGGTCGAGGCGGCGCAGATGCGCCTCGTTATCGACCAGCTTGCCGCCCAGCACGGCGGACACCTCGTACACGCCGTCGGCGAAGAGGAACCCCCGGTCGAAGACGGAGACCTTCGCCTCCCGCTCGCCCACATACTCGCCGTTGACATAGACGATCCGGCCCATGGCGCTCACTCCGCTGTTTCGCGAAGGATGCTAGCGCCGGGCGGATCGCGCGCAAGGGGATTCAGCCGCGCAGCCGCGCGAAGATCGTCTCGAACGGCACCGTCACCCCCGGCGGGTCGAGCGCGAAATCCTCCTTGGCCACCCGCACGATGCTCCAGTCCCGCTCCGGCCCGGCGGAATGGATGAGGACGAACCGCTCGACGGGGTGGACGATGAGATAATGATCGAGGGAGGGAATGCGCTGGTAGGCGGCAAGTTTCACGCCCATGTCGCGCGACGCGGTGGAAGGGGAGAGGACTTCGACGACGATGGTGGGGTCGGGCGCATAGCGTTCTTCGTCATCGACATCCCGACCGCAGAAAACCGCGAGATCCGGGATCAGGGCCGAATCGTCATCCGACAACACGCCCATCGTCGGATAAGTGACACAGGAAGAGGGAAGCACCGAATCCAGCGCCTTCTGCATCCCGAGAGATGCCTTGACGTGGCGCCCTAGCACGCCCGCCTGCGCGACGATCTCGCCGTTCAGCAACTCGTACCGCGTCTCGTCCGACTGCGCATCCGCCCAGTCGATGAACTCCGGAACCGTCAGCTTCTTGCGCGCGGTCGAACCATCCATGCGCCCGACCCTACCGCAAATCGCGTCAATGCGCCACCGCCGCCGCCACGCTCTCGTCGATCATGCGCCCCTCGGCGAAGCGGTCAAGCGAGAACGGCGCGGCCACGTCGTCCGGCTCGCCGCTGGCCATCGTCGCGGCGAAGCAATGGCCCGACCCCGGCGTCGCCTTGAACCCGCCCGTCCCCCAGCCGCAGTTGATGAAGACGTTCTCGACCGGCGTCTTGGAGATGATGGGCGAGCGGTCGCCGGTCATGTCGACGATGCCGCCCCACTGGCGCAGCATCCGCAGGCGCGAGATTATGGGGAAGGTCTCGACCAGCGCCGTCACCGTCTCCTCGATATGCTGGAAGCTGCCGCGCTGGGTGTAGTTGTTGAACCCGTCCGCCCCGCCGCCGATGACCATCTCGCCCTTGTCCGACTGGCTCATGTAGCCATGCACCGTGTTGGCCATCACGACGATATCCATGCACGGCTTGATCGGCTCCGACACCAGCGCCTGGAGCGCGACGCTCTCGATGGGCAGGCGGAAACCGGCCATATCGGCGAGACGGGACGAATTGCCCGCGACGACGATGCCCAGCTTCTTGCAGCCGATGGCGCCCTTGGTCGTCTGCACGCCCGTCACCGCCCCGCCCTCGCGGTCGATGCCCGTGACCTCGCAATTCTGGATGATGTCGATGCCCATCTCGTCCGCCGCACGCGCGAATCCCCAGGCGACCGCATCGTGCCGCGCCGTGCCGCCGCGCGGCTGCCACAATCCGCCGAGCACGGGATAGCGCGCGTTCGGGTCGAGGTTGATGATCGGGCATATCTTCTTGACCCGCTCCGGCGTCGCCCATTCGGAGGCGATGCCGTTGATGCGGTTGGCGTGAAAGGTGCGCTGCCACGCGCGCTTCTCGTGCTCGGTCTGGGCCAGCATCAGCACGCCGCGCGGGCTGAACATGATGTTGTAGTTCAGCTCCTGGGACAGCGTCTCGAACAGCGAGCGCGACAGCTCGAACAATGCGGCGGAGCTGTCTTGCAGATAATTCGAGCGGATGATGGTCGTATTGCGGCCCGTGTTGCCGCCGCCGATCCATCCCTTCTCGATCACCGCGACATTGGTGATGCCGTAATGCTTGCCGAGGTAATAGGCCGTCGCCAGCCCGTGCCCGCCGCCGCCGACGATGACGACGTCGTATTCCTTCTTCGGCTCCGGCGAGCGCCACGCGCGCTCCCAGTTCTGGTGGCCCGTCATGGCGTTGCGGGCGAGCGAGAAGATCGAATACCGCGCTTTGGGATTGGGCTTCATGCCAGGTCTCCGTCGAAGGGGTGGCGTCATCGGGAACGATACATCCTCGTTTCGGCCCTGTCATGCCGCTCCGCAAGCGCCCATCGGGGTCAAGATTGCGACATGAGCGCGCGTATCGCACCGGTGCCGCTTGTGGCCGGGGGGCGCGGCGGGTAGGTTTGCGCGTCCTTTTCCTGCCGGAGCCGCGCCCCCCGTGTTCATCGTCCTTGCCGGTGCCCTTGCGCTGATCACCGCCCTCGCCCTCGCCCTGCCCGTGCTGCGCGGTCGCACGCGGGCGCCGTCGCGCGCCGCCTACGACGCGCAGACGTATCGCGCGCAGCTGACCGAAGTCGATCAGGACCGGGCGCGCGGCGTGCTGACGGAGGCCGAGGCCAAGGCCGCGAAGGTCGAGATTTCGCGCCGCCTGATATCGGCGACCGACGAGATGGAGGGCGAGGCGGCGGCGCGCGAGGCCTCCCCCGCCACGCGCAAGGCTATCGGCTTTGGCGCGGCCATCGGCGTGCCCCTCTTCGCGGCGCTCCTCTATCTGTCCATCGGCGAGCCGGGCCGCCCCGACATGCCCCTCGCCTCGCGCACGGATTTCGAGTCGATGATGGCGCAGCGTCCGTCGCAATCGGAAGCCGAGACGATCATGGAGCGCGCCGGATACGCCCCCGTCGAGGCGCCCGCCGACGACCCCGAGGCGAAGCGCGTGGCCGAGATGGTGGCCGAGGTCGAGGCCGTGCTGGTCGACCGGCCCGACGATGCGCGCGGCCGCCTGCTGCTCGCGCGGACGCAGTCGCAGCTGGGTCGCTACGACGATGCGTGGCGCAACTACGCCATCCTGATCGACAAGGCGGCGCAGCCCGACGTGGAGATGTACGGCGACATGGTGCAGGCGATGGTCTCGGCAACCAACAGCTACGTCTCGCCCCAGACCGAGACGGTCGTCGATCGCGGCCTGACCCTCGCCCCCTCCGACCCGCGCTTTCAGCATTACAAGGCGCTGGCGTTGGCGCAGCGGGGAGAGGATACCGAGGCGCTGGCTCGCTGGACCGTCATGCTGGAGAACGCGGAGCCGGGGGCGCCCTGGGCCGCGATGGTCTACGGGCATGCGGCGGAAGTGGCGCGGGGGCTGGGCGTCGAGCCGCCCGCCACGCCTGTCGCGGCACCCGCCCCCCGCGACCCCGACAGTCCCCCCGGTCCGACGCGGGAACAGATCGAGGCCGTCACCGCCCTGCCGCAGGCCGATCAGACCGCGATGATCGAGGGGATGGTCGCGGGCCTCGCCGAACGCCTCGCCGACGACCCGGACGACCTGCAAGGCTGGCTGCGCCTCATCCGCGCCTATGCCGTTCTCGGGCGCGCGGAGCAGCGCAACGAGGCGGTGGCGATGGCCCGCGCGACCTTTACGGGCGATACCCGGGCGCTGGAGCAGATCGAGGCCGCCGCGCGATGAAGCTGGCCAGGGATGCGCGCGCGTTTCTGGGCATGGTCGGGCCGCAGGGTGCCCTGCTCGGCGTCGATCCGGGGACGGAGACCATCGGCATCGCCATCAGCGACGAACGCCGCACCCTCGCCTCGCCGCTGGAAACCATCGCGCGGAGCAAGCTGGCGGTCGATCTGGAGCGGATGGGCGTGCTGGTGCGCGAGCGCGGGGCCGTGGGGATCGTGCTCGGGATGCCCTACAACATGGACGGCACCGCCGGGCGGCGGGCGCAATCGGTGCGGGCCTTCTCGCGCAGCATCGAGGAGGCGCTGGACCTGCCCGTGCTGCACTGGGACGAGCGTCTTTCGACCGTCGCCGCCGACGAGGCGATGATGGAGACCGAACGGGACCGCACGGCCCGCGCCACCCGCATCGACGCGGTCGCCGCCGCGTCGATCCTGCAAGGCGCGCTCGGGGTCTTCACGGGGATCGCGGCGCAGGAGCGGCTGGCGAAATAGTCATACCGTCGAGATGCCGTAACGGGCGGGCTGCGAATCGCGGTGAGACTGGTGACTGTCCCCCATGGTGATGATCTGGCGAGGTCCGCTTTGCGGCCCCGGGCATTTGACAGGAGACGATCATGGAAGTTCATGTCGGGGTCGACGTGTCGTTGGAACTCTCCGGTATCTGCGTGACGGATCGGGGCGGGCAACTCGTCCATGAAGCAGGTCGGGTCCCATTTCGGCCTGACGCCCTCGAAGCATCGATCCGGGGAGCGCGATATCGACGGGGCCATTACCCGGGCGGCGACGTCTCGGCGAGATCGGCACTTTACGAGGCGGCGATGGTGCTCCTCGCCCGGACCAACGGGTTCTCGACGCTCAAGAGCCGGAGCCTGCGCGTGGCTCGGCAAAGAAAGGAACAACGCTTCGGCGGGGCCAACCGGCCTTGCCCTCCGAGGTCCCGTCGCCGGGACGCGGAACCCGATGATGCCGGGCAAACGCTGGTGATCATGGCGCCGTATCGCACCATGAAAACACGCTCGCGAGACAGGCGCGCGGGTCCATCTGACAGGCATGATGTAGCGGCCCCGCGCCGACCACGGACGGAAGCACGAAACCGGCGACGAGATGACAACGGGGGACTTGACCAGTCAAAGCCCGTTACGGAAGCGTATGAAGACGTGCTTTCACGATTGTCATACCGTGATTTCCGCGGCTTTCGCCGTTTACCCCGCCCTCGTTCCGCTTTACTCATCGCGCATGACAGGGTGTCCCCACGCCCACATGCGCCACCACCGGATCGGAGAACCGCCCGTGCAAACCGACCTCGCCTGCCTCGCCCCCGATATGCAGGACACCGACGCGGTTCCGATCTGGCCGCTGACCGAAGACGGCTTCAGCGCATGGCTCGAATCGGCGCCCGATGCCGATACCGGGTGGGCGCTTGCCAACGGGTTCTCCTCCGCAAGGGGCAAGCTGCTGCTGCTGCCGGGCGAGGGCGGGCGGATAAAGAGCGTATTGTTCGGCATGGGCGACGGGCGGATCGAGGGGCTGGACGCGCGGTGCTACGGCGCGCTGCCCGGCGATCTGCCCCCCGGCATCTATCGCCTCGAAGGGCTGGAGGAACGCACGGCGCGAGAGCAGGCGATGCTGGGCTGGATCCTCGGCGCCTATCGCTTCGACCGCTATCGCAAGGCCGGGCGTCCCATGGCCCGCCTCGTCCCCCCCGCCGATATCGACGAGGGCCGGGTGATGCGCCTCGGGCGCGGCATGACGCTGGCGCGCGACCTCATCAACACTCCCGCCGAAGACATGGGACCGCACCATCTGGAAGCCGCGATCCGCGATGCGGGCGAGGCGCATGGCGCGACCGTCACGACGGTCGAGGGCGAGGACCTGCTGGCGCAGAACTATCCGCTGATCCACTGGGTCGGCCGGGCCGGACCGTCGGCCCCGCGCCTGATCGACCTGCGCTGGGAGGGGCCGGGAGCCGGACCCGCGATCACGCTGGTCGGCAAGGGGGTGTGCTTCGATAGCGGCGGCCTGAACCTCAAGCCCGCCGGCGGGATGCTCATCATGAAGAAGGACATGGGCGGGGCCGCCTGCATCCTCGCGCTCGCGACCATGATCATGGATGCGAAGATGCCCGTGCGCCTGCGCGTGCTGGTTCCGGCGGTGGAGAACAGCGTGGCGTCGAACAGCTTCCGCCCCGGCGACGTGATGACATCGCGCAAGGGGATCACGGTCGAGAACCGCAATACCGATGCCGAGGGGCGGCTGGTGCTGGCCGATGCGCTGGCCGAGGCGGCGTCGGAGGACCCCGACCTGATCGTCGACATGGCGACCCTGACGGGGGCCGCGCGGGTGGCGATGGGGGCCGACGTGCCGCCCTTCTTCACCGATGACGCGGATCTGGGCGCCGCGATCCAGCAGGCGGGGGAAGACATGGCCGACCCGGTCTGGCGCCTGCCCCTGTTCGACGGGTACGAGCGCGACATCGCCTCGCCCGTCGCCGACATCACCAATGCCCCGGCGGGCGGCATGGCCGGATCGATCACCGCCGCGCTCTTCCTGCGCCGGTTCGTCGAAAATTCATACAAATGGGTGCATTTCGACGTCTACGGATGGTGTCAGCGCGGCCGCCCCGGTCGCCCCGAAGGGGGCGAGTGCAACGCCGCGATGGCGATGTACAAGGTGATCGAGGACCGCTATGCCTGATGCCCCGAAGAGTGTTCCCGATGGCGACCCCCGGATGGACCCCGTCGCCGCGAACCTGACCGGACCGGCGACCCCCATGCTCGTCGAAGCCGCCATTGCGCCGCTGAAATCGACCCCCGACCCCTACGGTCCCCTCGCTTCGACCCTGCTGCATGGCGAGGTGTTCGAGGTCGTGGAGACGGTGGACGGGTGGAGCCGGGGCCGCGCGCGCAGCGACGGCTATATCGGCCACGTCCCGTCCGCCACGCTGGGGCCGATGACCGATGAGGCAGCGACCCATACCGTCGCGGTGCCGATGACCCATCTCTACGCGGCCCCGACCATCAAGTCCGAACCCATCGGCATGTTCTTCCTCAATGCGCGCGTGCGGGTGGAGGGGGAGGACGGCGCGTTCTCGCGGCTGGCGAGCGGTCTCTACATCGAGAGGACGCATCTCGCCCCCCTCGCCGACCCTGCGCCCGACTACGTGGCCGTCGCGCGGATGTTCCTGCACGCGCCCTATCTCTGGGGCGGCAACACCGCGCAGGGGATCGACTGCTCGGGGCTGGTGCAGATGGCCATGGCCCGCGCGGGGCGGCCCGTCTGGCGCGATTCGGACATGCAGGAGGCGAGCATCGGCGAGGCGGTCGACCCGGACGGCCCGCTGAAGCGCGGCGATCTGGTGTTCTGGCGCGGCCATGTCGGCATCCTGACCGCACCGGACACGATCCTGCACGCCACCGAATACACCCTGCGCGTGCTGGAGGAACCCTACCCCGCCATGCGCGCGCGCCTCGCATCGTTCGACTTGGAAGTCACATCCGTCAAACGCCCCTGATTTCAAGACGCACTGAAGGAGAATCCATCATGCGCGCCACTCTGCTCGCCAGCACCCTCGCCCTTGCCCTCGCCGCCTGGGGCGCCCTGCCCGCCCCTGCCACCGCACAGGATGGCGACGTGCCCATCACCTATGCCCAGGCGCAGGATTTCGAGAACTGGAAGCGCGGTTTCCGGAACGAGGCCCTCGCCGCCGGGATCGCGCCGCAGGTCTACGACGCCGCCTTCGCGGGCGTGGAACTGGACCCCAAGGTCATCCGCCTCGACGGTCGCCAGCCCGAATTCTCGCGCCCGATCTGGAAGTACCTCGAAAGCGCCGTCTCCGAGACCCGCGTGGCGAACGGGCGCGAGAAGCTGCGCGAAAACCTCGAACTGATGACCGCGATCGAGCAGCGGTACAGCGTCGACCGCGAGGTGGTGCTCGGGATCTGGGGGCTGGAGAGCGCCTACGGCTCGTTCTACGGCAACGATTCGGTCATCCGCTCGCTCGCCACGCTGGCATGGGAAGGACGGCGCGAGAAATTCGCCAAGGAACAGCTCATCGCCGCCCTGCGCATCCTCCAGCGCGGCGATATCTCGCCCGAGCGGATGAAGGGGTCCTGGGCCGGGGCCATGGGCCACACCCAGTTCATCCCGACCTCCTATGCCAGCCTCGCCGTGGATTTCACCGGCGACGGGCGGCGCGACATCTGGAGCGACGATCCCACCGACAGCCTGGCCTCCACCGCCAACTATCTGGCGAAATCGGGCTGGCGACGCGGCCAGTCCTGGGGCGGCGAAGAGGGCGCGCCTGGTGCCTCGGGCAGCCGGTTGCAGCCGCAGCTGGGCGGGCCGGTCTTCCTCGTCGGGCCGAATTTCACCGCGATCAAACGCTACAACAATTCCGACAGCTATGCGCTGGGCGTCGGGCACCTGGCCGACCGGATTGCCGGGGGCGGGCCGATCCGCGGCGGGTTTCCGCCCGACGCGACCGGGCTGACTAAGGCGGACCGCATCGCGCTGCAACAGCGTCTGACCGCCAAGCTCGATCAACGCCTTGTCCCTTGGAGCGCCGACCGCACCGCCCATCCGCCGCGCCAAACCGCCGGCGAGTATCACTCCAAGCGTACTCATCCCAGCGGTGACACGCCAAAGAGCCAGGCGTGGGAGAGCAGCAATCCTGCCCAAACCGCCAAGCCAATCGGGATCGCCATCCAAGCAATGATCGTGTTTTCAGAGGGGGCGGGCAGCGGCCCTTTGCCGACTTTCTTGTTGATCGCAATCACCGAGACAACCGCCCAAATCAGCATCCCCCCAAACAAAATCAGCGAGCGCACATCGCCATTCACAATCAGATGCAAAACCGCCCATAGCTTAAACCCGGTAAGCTGCGGATGCCGGATTTTCGACTTCAAAGCCGCACCGGGATGCGTGCTGAAAAACAGG
>ENA-ORXT01004294-ORXT01004294.1-marine-metagenome-genome-assembly--contig:-NODE-4294-length-14898-cov-8.046758_pt1 | contig 14898 bp, 10 predicted proteins | sample MGYA00237868_ERZ511482 | MGnify/ENA metagenome assembly ERZ511482 | reverse complement strand
GCCTGATGTGGTTCACGTTCACGAACTCTATCCCTATATTACCCCCTGGGCCTTGGTCGCTTGCAGCGAACGTGGTATCCCGGTGGTCATGTCTTGTCATGAGTTTCGTTTGACCTGTCCGGTGGGGACGCATCTTCGCGATGGGGTAGGGTGCCGGCTTTGTTTGGATGGGCCGAGTTCGTGGCCGTGTGCGACCCACAATTGTCGGGGTCGTCGGAGTGAGAGTCTTGCGTTCGCGTTGCGGCACGGGAAGGCGCGAAAAACGGAGGTGTTTAAGAAGCACGTCGGTTGTTTTTTGGCGGCGAGCGATTTTATGCGGCGTCATTTGGAGGCGGCTGGGTTTGGGCCGGTGCGTCATGTGCCGTTCCCGATTGTGATTCATGAGGGGGAGTCTTCGGATGGTGAGAGCAAGGGTGGGTTCGAGGAAGGCGTGGACGGGGAGTATGCGGCGTTTGTTGGGCGTTTTGTTCCCGAGAAGGGGATTCATACCTTGTTGGAGGCGGCTCGGGTGACGGGCATTCCGGTAAAGCTTGCGGGTCGGGTTGGGGATTTGCCCTTGGATCTCCCGCCGAACGCGGCGTGTGTCGGCGAACTTCGCGGTGCGGATCTTGCGGCCTTTTACCGGGGCGCGCGTTTTCTGGTGGTGCCGAGCGAGTGGGACGAGCCGTACGGATTGGTGGCGGGCGAAGCGCAGTTGCATGGGCGGCCGGTGATTGCAACGCGGGTCGGCGGGTTGCAGGAATTGGTGTCTGAGGGCGAGACTGGCTTGTTGGTTGGATCGGGCGATCCGGCGGCGTTGGCGGCGGCGCCCGGCTCGCGGTTGCGACCTGCGCTGCTACCTTCTGCTGTCGCCTTCACGACCGTACGAGATGCCTATGTCCCAACGAAGCCGCTGATACGAGGCGTCCTGGTATGTCTGAGTGGGGTGCCACAGTGCCTGTTTCTGCCTGCTTTGTTCACCCCGCCTTCATGTGCTTGTCGTCTTTTTCTGTATGCTGACTTTGCTGCGTGTGTCTTGCTATGCTTGCTCTCGGTCCCGACCGCATCGTGTTCAATTCTTTGATGTCTTTTTGTTCACAGGTTGGTCTCATTTCGATGGAGCAAGCCCCGAGCAGGTTTGGGCCGGCGGTCGCGTCCCCCCACACTGGATCATCAACCTCGTCGGGCATCATCAGTCGAGCTCTCTTTGAGCGTGCCCCAGCCACGCGATTGGGCAATGCAGTGGTCGGACTTGATAGTGGGGCCCGCGGCCGCGTCGTCGCCCATGGGTGGAGCGAGCGGACGTCCGTCGCTGACGACCAGTTGGTCGAGACGCCGGAACTGGCGCCGCCCGAGCTATCGGCTCGGCGTTTGGCCGGTGCTAGTCCTGGCCTTCCCCTTGCTCCCAGACGCAACCGCGGTGGACCCGCACAGGCGGGAACACGTGCGTCTGGGCGCCCTGTTGGGTCGCGTACGCTTGAAAACGACGGCGACGCGTCGCCGGAAATGGCCGCGGACCCACCCCATGCCGCTGAGGAGATCAAGCGTCCACGGCCAACTGAGGCCCCTGCAACGCAAGAGGAGCTCATGGTGGCGGCCCTGGTACCATGCATCCAACGGTCATGTGGGCTCCCGTCCTCTTCCTCCTTTGGTAGCAACGCTGCCCGTGTCACCGCCACTATGATTGGGGACCCGCACTCTCGCTCGCGGGCCATTGTGTTGCGATATGGGCAGCGCCGTGACGAGGTCGCCATCCTGTGGCTGTCGCCTCGAGGTGGGCTCCTGTGCTCCTGCCACGGTGGGACGCAGAACGCGAGATTCCTGTCCGCGTCGTCACGGAGCTCTGAGTGCAAACACGCCAAGTTGATGGACAGCTGCCTGGCCGCGGCTGGCGTGTCGGTGGATCTCTTCCGGCGGAACTTTTGTTTGACGTCCGACGCGACAAACTTTTGCGTGTCCCCCTCGCTCGGACCGTCGGGGGTGGTGTACGTGCTCTACCGCAAGGTCTACTCCGTCGTGACCTTTGTCGGAAAGTACGGCACATGTGTGGCGCCGGGCTGTCGCCGGTTCTCGCGCCGCTGCGGGCACGTGGTGATGGCACGCCGCTTCCGCGACAGTCTTCCTGTCAACGACCGCCAGCAGACGGCCGATGACGAGGGCACTGACAGGGCCGCGCCGACGTCGACGCCGTGCGGTCGGCCTTTGTACATCACCGACGAAGACGAGGATGCGGGTCTGGAGAAGTTGCCCTCCGACACCCTCCGATCCGGTCAAGATGCACTTGAGGTGGAGGTCAGTCTCCGCCGGAAGCGCAACATGCTGCCCTGCTCGTCGGAGATCTCCATCGGCGAAGCCTGGAACCGGACGGCCGACTGGAAGGCGTTGTACGTGCAGCGGGGACGGCTGCGGGACGAGACCTGCTCCCAGGATCTCAAGGCCATCATGGCGTGCCACGTCTCGATGGTCAAACGGGGCTTGGTCGCTGACACAAGACAGCCGCTGATTGAGTCCCATTGCGGCACCTGCGGGCAGGCGCGATCGCCCACGATCAAGGCCGTCTTTGAGCAGGGCATCCTTACGACGCATCATCCGACGGCTCCGGCATTACGCGTACGTTATTGTCTCGCTTGGCTCCCATGCTTGCCTTCGTTGGTTTCTTTGCGCGCGCGCGTCTTAGTGTTGCTCTCTATCTTCTTCCGCTTCGTTCATGATCCGAAAGACTCACAGCATCCCTTGTGTTCATGCTCGCCGCTTGCTTATGTTTACTGGGGTCGTTTTTTTATTGTTTAGGTGCGTGTCGGGCGATGGCGTTGCAACCGAGAGGGCTGTGGGCGGATGGTGGAGTACGACGGCAGCAACGACGGGCTTTTCTCCATGCGGAGGCGCAACAAGCACAAGCAGTGGCTCGTCTACACGCGCGGGCTGCTGGACAAGCTCATTTCCTTCGTGATCTCGGCGCGCTCAACGTACACGGCCGCGACCCGTCATCTGGTCGCCGACGTGCGCTCTTTGGCGTTGCGGCGGCAGGACATGGTCAAGCTTGGGACCGCCTTCAACGCTACCGTCCTGGTGACGACCGAGACGGCTCGGTGCCCGAAGTGCGGTCCCAATCCGGACTTCATTGTCATCGACGCTCAGTCCATCGGCTGCACCGATGTGGAAGACGTGCAACCGATTCGCCCTGGGGAGGATTGCCCCGTTCTCCCGATCGAGGCGTCCAAGTTGTGCATCTTGCAGCACGCGGGGCTCCGCATGGCCGTTGACAAGGTGCTCAGCGGGTGCAAGCCCTTGACAGATCCCCAAGAGCGCCTCTTGGCGGCGTGGCACGCCACTGCTTTGAGCTGTCGTCGGCCGTCCGTCGAGGCAGCAGCTGCCGTGGTCTTCTTTAGGTTTTTCCCCCTCGGCTCGAGCTCGCCTGCCACCGCCGCGAGGAACAAGCTCAGCAAGAGCGCCGGCGGCACGAGTGGGGCTCCCAAGCAGGGGGTCGCCGTCTCCGATGACAACGGGGGCGACTCGGAGCACGAAGAGGGCGAGAAGGCGGCCAAGAAGCACGCGCACACCAAGAAGGGCCTCGGACCAGAGGCGGCCGTCCGTCAGGATGACGACGGCAATCTCGTGTTGGGTGGCAAGGGGAAGGCCCCGGTCCCAGCGGTCGAGACGTGGCGCGACCGCGTTGGCGTGTGCGCCCCCAACTTCTCCTCCTACTCCCGCGACGACGACGGGGCGTGGCTCTGTATCCTTCCCTTCCTCAAGGCAATGCTCGCCGAGACCGCGACGAGCATGTTTCAGAGCCACGATGAGGCTGCCGTGGGTCTCCTGGCGGACAGCCTCATGTTTCAGGGCAGGGGCAGGTGGCGCGACGTGACGAAGGCCGCGGACGGGGTCGGCTTCGTGGGCAGCTTCCTAGGCCTCTTCGACGAGGTGCTCGACTCGACGGCGCTGTTCCGCGTGTCGGTCGGGGTTCTCCTGCGGCAAGCGCTAGACGTCGAGACGATTGTCGACGAAGAGTTTGACAAGCACGCCAACAGCAAGAGGACCATGGAGCGTGGTTGGCGAAACGCGCAGTATTGCGCCGCGTGGGGCAAGCGCCCAACGCCTGCCGACTTTTCCGCGTGGAAGGCGGCCCACCCCGTGTACCAGGACGCCGACATCGACGATCCCCTCGTGTCGTTCGAGTTTTTTGCCAGCCTTCCCCGGGTGCGGCCCGGCATCCATGACTCTGTCGCGGCGGCACGGCGTAAGAAGTATCACGGCAAGAAGCGGCATGCAGCTGACGTGGAAGGGGACGGGGACGCGTGCAACAAAGCGTTTTCGATTGCGGCCGGCTTGACTCAAGGTGTCTTCAACGTCGTGTGTCCACACGTGATTACACTCGGCTTCCGGTGCCTCTTCCGCGCCGAGAGTGTTGGAGAGGCTCTCTCCATTGTGCTCGAGCGGTTTCCTAAGCTACCTCGCGTCATCTTCTATGATGTGGCCTGCAAGATTGACAAGAACGCGATGCGTCGCGTACGGACCATCATCCGCGACCACAACGTGCGCTGTATCCTTGACCGGCCTCACTCAATCACCCACGGATGCTCGCCCATCTACATGCCCGACGAGAGTTTGGGGACGACCGCCGGCGTGGCGACGCAGGCGGCCGAGGTATCCCATTCCATCTCGGTGGGTAACCGGACCAGCCTTGCGTACATGGCTCCGGGGACGTACATGATCCACCGCATGATCCAAGTCGCGTTCATGAACGCCAGGAAGCTCTACCGCCTCTTCTCCAAGAACGTGCGCAGCGAGAATGACCACATTGCGCTCTCCCCCTTCTTCCACCAGCGACTCTCGCACCAGTGTCAACGCAGCTCGGATTGCTCGTGCAGCTCACACTCCCTGGGCTCGGGTGAAGAGTCCATCGGTGCGGTGCTGTCCGGCTCCATCGTCACGGCCAAGTTGGGCTCCGTGATCGGAGCGCCGGCGTCGGCTGCCGGTTCGGCTGCCCTCACAAGCTGTGGCATTCCGGTCGGCCTCCAGCGCGGCGCGATGATGTCTGCATCCGATGCTGCAGCTTCTCATGCGGTTGCCGCTCTTGCAGCTGCTCCTTCTCCACAGCCCGACGGCGGCGTGGCAACTGACGACGGGTTCGAAGATGACGGGCCTGACTCGGACTGGGCGCCACCCGACGAGGATCCAGCTTCGTCGACAGGGGCGGAGGAGGAGGATGTTCCTCCCGCCTTCAACCCCTCCCTGTTCAAGGATGTGGACGGGCCGGGCACGCACCCAATGTCTGCGGAGCTGCGGCTGGCCGTTCATCGGCTGTCCATGGATGGCTTTGGGGACGGTCCAGTGCGCCCGCTCAACCGGGCCAGGATTATTCTGTCCACAGCGGACTTTGGGTTGCTCCGGGGTGAGAACTGGCTGAATGATGAGGTCATGAACTCCTACTTGGCGTTGATCAACAAGCGCGACGGGACACTGCGGCAGATCCAGGTGTCGGCGGGATGTGACGGTCAACCACCGCTGCCCAAGTTCCGGCGGACGTGCTGCTTTAATACCTTCCTCTTTAGCCGCATTTACTCCCCGCTGCTCGGCTATGACGGCGACGGTGTGCGCAAGTGGGGTGTCAAGGGCGGCCTGGACTTGCAGGACGTCGACCTCATCGTCGTGCCCATCAACCTCCAACGAGTGCATTGGGTGCTCGTGGCGATCGACGTGGAGCGCAAGACCTTTTTGTACTTTGACCCGTTCGGGACGGGGGATAACAATGGCTGCTTGCCCATCGTGCGGCGGTGGTTGCGTGAAGAGGCGGTCCGCCAGCTGGGCGTGGACGGGGCGGCGGCCCTGGACGTACATTCGTGGGGCACTGTGCTTGGCGACGCGGCCTGGCCAGTGCAAGAGGACGCCGGCAGTTGCGGTGTGTTCTCTCTCTTGTTTGCTATTTGTCTTTCTGCTGGTTTGCCCCCTCGTTTCTCACAGAGAGATATTCCCGCAGTGCGTGACCGCATGGCTGTGGACCTGTACCTGGACGAGCTCAAGTGCAGCACCCCAGCGACAACTATGCCATTGTAATAAACTTTGTACGCATCTATGAGTGCCACGCCCAGGAGCCACACACAACAAGAACTCAGAAGACCACACCCATTTGAGACGACGACCAAGTCCACACGGTTGCGACCACATGCGCTCCCGCCGCCTCAAAACAGCCTCCTTCCCCCCCTCTCGCCTACACCCGTGAACCTGACGAGTCGCCTGCCGTCTCTTAAGGCGGCGGTCCGGCTAACCTACAGTCAAACCCTCCCCTCCCTGCTTTCACGTGCGTCCCACCCACGGCGTGCCCCCAACCGTTCCCACGCTCAGCTGCCGCCCTCCACTCCCTCCGCTTGCAAACGGCGAGGCGGCAGCTGCTCGCCGCGGACGCGCAACGTCATTGCCGCCGCCGCCGCCCCCGCTTCGAGACCGTCCAGCATCCGCCGCGAGCGTCCTTTGCGGTCAGCCGTAGAGGCGTCCGCAGCGGCGGGGGAGGCTTAGGTTGCGGCCGAGGCCTATGGCCGCGTCATGGCGGTGCAGCGTCAGTGGAACCGTCGTAAGCAGCGTTTCCCAGATGCCGCCGCCGCCGTTGGTGGCACCAAAGCCCGTGCCGCTGGGCGGGAGCGTCCACAAGGAGGAGCACTGGGAAAACGGCTGCCAAGGCTGCAAGCGGTCATGCAGGGAAAACGTCGCAGCCGGCCAGGCCAGTGGAAGCGAGAGGGAGCGTTAGGGGCCGCGTTGGGTGAAGGAGTGCGAGGGCGGCGAGGTCAATGATGTGTAGAGCCAGGCAAGGCCGAGGAAAATGGTTCAGCAACTGGGACCAAGCACATCCATTCACTCCCCGTGCACCGCCGTCGCAGCAGGCCTTCTGCCGGTGCCAGCGTCGGAGGCAGCTGGCGGTGACCAAGTCACCTGGCCCAAGGAGCAGCCGGCTCTCTCCGAAACAGAACGTAGTGCACGCAGCAGAGGGCTCACTTACTCTTCATTCCATAATACAGCTGGCAGTGTCATACCAAAGAGAGGGCCGAGGGTGGCGCGGCGCGGAGAGGGCGCGGCGACAACGGGGAGAAGCCGCCGAGGCTGCGAGCCGAGCAACACCGGCACTAAGCAGACAGGACTCTTCTCCTACCAGCAGGATTGCACATTCAAGTGTGCCTCAGGTGAGTGCTACTTGGCTACATGAAGTAGACACTGTCTAGTCGTACTTCCCTCCCAAGTACTGAGGAGAAGCACAGCGCTTCTCAAACAGTGAAGTTCGTGCCCCGACAAGAGTACAGCCGTGTATGGGCTGACTACTGGTCCGTCAACTTTGTAGCCGTCGAGGCTGGCACTAACAGTGGGTTGCGTGTTCAACACCGGCGGGCGGTAGAGCCAACTTCACGCTAGGCGGGTGGGGGCGGCAGGTCCTCTCTAGACAGCCCACAGCAAGACTGACAAACTCTGGTAGACAGGCAGGTGCACCTCGGCTTTTCGGAGGCTGAGGACCGCTGTCTGCGCAGAATACACAGCAGTCACAGCCGATGCACGTACGGCGATGCGCCTACAAACTGGCCTCAACCACACTCCATCGAGGGCAAATTCCCAGAGGCATGGCAGACCGCTAAACAGCACATGACTCAGTTCAAGCACACCAGTCATACAGGACAGGCACCCTGCGCCGCGCATGGACCGGATGGGGATGCCAGGATGGTGTGGGGAACAGCACTCAATCGTATCGGCTGGGGTGCGGAGAATCCCTCTGCGACGAACTCTGCTCCGTATGACTCCCACAAGCGATGCCAGCTACATGTTGTCACTGGTTGAGATGAGGAAAGCTGTACTTCACGTTCAGCATTGTTCACGACTCAGGGCAGACTGCGGACCACATAGCTGTTATCAGCGGCGAGTGGGTTCTAAGTCGGTCGTGGCATCTCATGCTGGACACGCTCACGGCGTCGCAAAGAGCAATCTGGGAGCACGCGCCCTGCCTTGCAAGCTATACTTGGGCGCCATGGCATGGGGCTCTGGCTTGGCGGCGAAGGCAATCGATCTTCGGGCGAGCTTGCATCGATCCGCATGGATCAAGTACGTCCGGCTAATTCTTTCGCATGGGAAGTAGCCCATGTTGTAGCCCCCCCACCATTTGTACGTACAGTCAGATGGGCCGAGTGCTCTTCCCGCCGGGAAGCTGTCGAGTGAATCGTTTGCCCCGCCGGAAGCGGGGCTGCTAGGCGTTCCTTTTGCGCGGGCTGTCGACCCCGCGCTTGGCCGTTGTTTTTTGTGCGGGCTCTGGAACAGGCGAATGGCTTTTTTATGCAGGCTTCCGCACCGAGCGGTGGCTCGTGTGTGTCGCCATCGGGGCCCGCGCGAGTCCATCCCCCTCGTGTCGCCGCGCCCCCCCCCCCCCCCCTCCGGCGCCTGGCGGCTTGCCGACTTGCGGCTGCGTCGCACCACCGAGCCTCTTTTTCGGTGTGCTGTTGCTGCTGTTGTGCCATCTTCGCCTCGACGTTGTTCGTTTTCTATGGTGCTCGCACTGCTTTTCGCCTTGCAACATCCAGCCCCCCCCTCTTCTCACTCCCTGTTTCCCCATCGGCGTCCCCATTCCCCGCGCGAATACACACTAATCCCCTTTGCCTCGGCCCCACGCGATGGCAACGCCGGACGCGACCACCGGCCACTACATTGGCGTCGTGACTCCGGCGCAGACCATGTTCCACGACGTGTCGGACGGCGCCGTCGTGCAAAGCGTCGGTCACTACTTGGTCATGCTGGACTTCGGCAGTGTGCTGGTGCTGGCGTCCTTCACGACGGACGTTGCGGCCCTCTGCTGGCTGACGAACCCTCTAATCAAGGAGTCGGTCATCAACGCTTCGCCTGTCGCGGACACGCCCCCCAACGCCGCTGAGAACGTCGGCTGGTTGGCGGTCCACAGCGCTTCTTCGTGCGCTGTGTTTGACCTCAGCCGCGACGGCGCCGAGCGGGCGTTGGCGATGACGAGCACGGTCGCGGTCGGCGTGACAGTCGCGCGCCGCTTTGCGAGCGCCCAAGCCGGCATGATGTGGCTTTGCGGCGAGGGACCGAAGGACTTGCTCGACATCCTGTCTGCAGATTGCGCTCCCACTGTATCTGCGCCTCCCCCACCTGTGTCTGGTGGCTCTCCTGTGGCTGATAAGGCTGTCGGGCTGTTTCCCATCACGCCTTCCTGCGCAGGGCATGGCAACGGGTCGGGCCCTTGCGGGCAAGCACCGGCGTCGCTTGAGCTCGAGTGTATCAACGCCACGCTTGGCGCGCCCCGAGCAGCCTGCTCCCAGGTGCACGACGTGCGCAAGCTCTCCACGCATCAGCTTGAGAAGCCGACGGCTCCGCCTGTTAACGTGGCCACCAAGACGGTTCGTGTCGCATCTCGTCGCTGCTCCGGGGCTGCAAGCTCCACCAAGCGGATGGTTGGCGTGCCTTCGACCCCTCCCACGTTCAGTATGCTCAAGCCGGGGGGCGCTGGCGGGCGGGCGGACCGCAAGTACGAGCCCGACGACTTGGACTGGGAAGGCATTGCGGATGCATTCTGCTCCTCGGACCGAGACGCCGGTGCCTGGGCTGGTGAGCCTGTACCAGGTTCGGAGGCCTGCAACCCGTCACTCAAGAAACGCAAGGTAGCCGCAGAGCCCGGCAAGGTGGACCCTCGCAACCCACCCGGTGCCTCCCGCGAGTCGACGTCGGGCATGTTCTCCCGCGCCTCGATTACGCGCATGTTTGCCGACTTTCGGCGGCACTACGAGGAGCTGGATAAGCGCGCTGCTGCTGCCGCGGCGACCGGAAAGCAACGCTCGGGCGTCGTCGTATCGGTTAAAGCCGGTGTCTGCGACGACGCGTTGGACAAGGTCACGTGCTCGGGCAAGGACGGCAACGCGACTAGGTCCCCCGCAGTGGGCATCAACGTCGCGTGCAGCTCCGGACGAAGCGTGGTCGCCGGCGCCAAGGACGTCGTTTGGCCTGAGGCTGAAGATGCTCATGGTGTGGCCGACTCTGGTGCACCGTCCACGGCTGTCGGCCATCGAATGCCCCCGTCTGGGGGCGGCAACGGGGAGGCCTATGCGGTGGCACTAGGGACGGCGCCATCGTGCGAGTCGCGTCGGTCGGGCGGCGAAGCCGTCCATGACGGTGGGGCCGTTCTCGGACCACTGAGTCGCCTCGCAGCCGATGGCCAGTGGGACGCGCTTATACATCATATGCTGGCCAACCCGTCCAACACCTTTATCTCTGGCGGACCGGGGGTGGGGAAGACGACGTTCCTCAAGCGCTTTTGTGGGCACTTGCGGCAGAAGTTCAAGGACGATGGCCAAGTGGTCGTCTGCGCCCCAACCGGCAGTGCTGCCAAGACCGCGGCGGGGAGCACCTACCATTCTTTCTTTGGATTCCCCCTCCGCTACCAGCCGGAGAAGCAGGACCCTGTCCTGGAGGCTGCCCGCCTCCTCGCCACCAACAAGTTCAAGCCTATCCACACCCGACTTGCCCGCGTCCGCGTGCTGCTGTTGGATGAAATATCAATGGTGCCGGCCGATCGATTCGACGTCATGGTGCAGTTGCTCGTGCAGTCGCGGGCGCCTGGTGCCGAGCCTTGCGTTGTGTACGCCTTTGGCGACTTTCTTCAACTGCGTCCCACCGATGGGCGCTTCGCGTTTGAGGCCAAGTGCTGGGTGCCGCTCTTTCGGGGCTCCTTCCTGGACTTGACGCTGGTGCACCGTCAACGAGACCGCGCCTTCATCACGGCGATCCGCGACGCTCGGTTCGGCCTTTTCTCCTCGACGCTGCGATCCCTCATCGCCGAGCGCACAGTGTCGGACGCGGCGTACCGTGCGCTCGAATGCCGCGTGCTCCACCTCATGCCGACGCACAAAGATGTGGCCGCGCACAACACCAAGTGCCTCAAAGTCCTGTGCCCGCGGGTCCGCCCGTCCCCCTTCGTTTGTGTGGACAGTGTGGAGATTGACAAGAGCAGGGACGAGACCAACCCCCCCCCTGCCGTCAACCGCGTGAGCGACGCGGCGAGGAGCGCCGCGCTGGCCGATTGCGTGGCTCCGCGCGAGGTCACCCATTGCCTTCATGCGCGGGTCATGTACACTTCCAACGCCAAGCACGTCCTCGGAATCTTCCACGGCAGCATTGGTTACATCTGCGAGTATCTCCCCGATGCCACCGCGGTCGTGCGGTTCCCGGACACCCCCCTGCCAAAGGACGTCCGACTCCAGTCGATGGGTGTCCGCAACGCCGGCGACTCGTGGATTGACGTGGAGTGCCCTGCAGTTGATTTCGAGGCGCCGCTCCTTGCCCACCCGGGCGCTGTCGCGGTACGTAAGCAGGTGCCATTTGTTCTTGGGTGGGCCATCACCATCCACCGGTCGCAGAGCCTGACTTTGTCGGAAGCCGTGCTCGACTTGGCCAAGGCCTTTGAGGCCGGTATGGTGCACGCCGCGGTTAGCCGTGTGAGCACCAAGGAGCGGCTGTTCATCAAGTCGTTTGCACAGACGCGTTTGTTTGCCGATGCTAGCGCTGTGGACATGTATCTGCGTGTGTGGCAGCGCCTATAGCCCTTTGTTTCGTCTTGCTTGTACTGCATGGTTTTTGACGCGTGCAGCACCGACATCAAAACACTTTGCATGGGACTGCAGCCTTTCCGCCGCAGTGGGCGCTGTTCTGGGGAGCAGCCCCTCGGCCGCACTTTTTCAAGCAAACAATCGCTGGCCGAAGGTGGGGGCCGGGCACCGAGGTAACAAGGGTAAGAAATTATTACATTGTGGCAACCACACTCCTACGAAAAACACGACGACTACGGGCGCCCAAAAGCTTCCTGGCTCGGACTCGGGCTCCCGCCCGTGCCGTCAGCAGGGTAACGCGTATCGATCAACTGGCTCAAAGACGCTCGAGCTGCCGCGTAGCTCGCCTCGACACGGAAGGTCTGCTGATCCCGCTCCAGCCGCCGCGTAGCGAACACCTGAGTCGCTGACTGAGGAGGAGTCAACAGCGGCATCCCAGGCGGCTCCCCCGACGGTAAGGGGGACGCCCAAGAAGGTACAAGGGCAGAAGGTTGACTGGACATAAAGCCCCCATAACCGTGCACTGCGAAAGGACTTGCCGGCATCGGAGGTGGCAGAGCATCACTCACCCTTGCCGGCGCCAGATAAGCGTCATGGTCGAGCCGCGGCCGCTTGGTCCCCTGGACCGGCGTTACAGGAGCCACTGCTTGAAGGTTGGCTGGCGGCAAGGGACGACGAGGCGGCGGAGCCAGAGGCAGCCTGACGGAGCCGGGGTGAACGGAGGCAGCAGAGGCAACGCGCGGAGGCAGGCCGTCAAGGGGGAGGGTGGCACCGGGTTGGGGATGAGGCAGACCACCAGCAGGGGTTAGTGGTGGGGTAAGGGAGACCGTAACAGGTAATCGAGTGGCTTAAGGTAGATGCGGGCTCGGAGCAATCCGCACACCTTGCCGGCTGGGGACCGGCGCGCTCGCCGACTGGCCGCCCCGCGAGGCACGGCGCTCCTTAAGCTGTTCTCGGCGCTGAGCTCGCACATCCTTGGACACATTGACCGCAACTTGTACGCCGGCGCTTTTCACCGCCGCGTACATCTCTGCCGTCGGCTCCGACACGCCGTCAAAAAAGGATTGTGCCCCCGTTCGAGGAAGACCACAGCTCGGCGCCGCGCTGGCGACAGACGGCGACGCCACGTCCATCGCCTTTTGTACAGTCGCTGCCGGCGCGAGCAGGCCCGGGGACGTGAAGCTCTGGCACTTTGCGACCGACAAAGGAAGGACCTGGGCCTGCTTGCCGACGCCAGCAGCGACCAGCTCGGTGAGGGCTGCTGCATAATCCTCCTCTTTGCATGCCAGCAAAAGCATGGAGGCCACAAGCGCCGTGAGCTTGGGCTTGTCCTTCACCGTGATCCTCTCAACGTCGACTGTGTCGGGCAAAGGGTGTTGGAGACATCTTGCAGCGGGAGCCGACAAGGTCTTGAGGGCCTCATGCGCACTGGCGATCTTTACCTTGTAACACCATCGCGACGCCGCCGCCAAACGCCCCGAAGAGCGAATGAATGCCACCGTCCCAGGCACCGGCTTGGCTCTGCCGGTCGCCGCCTCCCACTTCGGCCACCAAACCGATGTGATCTGCGCCAAGACGCTCCAGCAGCGCTCCGAAGTATAAGGGACCGCGCCTTGCTTGGCGCACTCATGGTTGCCGACAAACAGCTTGATGCTGTTGACGAAGATCTCTCGGCAAGCATCCTCGGCATCCACACGTCCACCCATTGACGACAGCGCCCCAATCACCACGGCGAGCGCCGATCCGTCGGGCGTGAGGACGGGCTGACGAGCAAAAACAGGCCGTGCTTCAGCTTGGAGGACTTGACGAGCCGCGGTGGGTACGTCGCCACCGCGAGAGGCCGCTTCGCCAAGAGGAGCGGAAGAACGCCTGCCGTCTGCTGCCACGTGGTCCAACGGCGGCGCATCTGAGCCGTCGTGCTCACCCGTTGAATCCGAGCTGTCGGCGTCCAAGGCACCAGCATCGTTCCCACAAGTAGGGCGTAGCGGGGGTTGGTTCGGCATGTGAGCAGCCTCTCTTGGATGAGCATTTCCGCCCCGAGCCACATGATCAACGCATCCGTCCGCTGCAGCCGCGCGGTCGCCATGAGTTCCTGCCACCACCGAGCCAGCGTCGTAGACAGTGAGTTTGTCCGTCTCAATGCGCCCGGCGTCTTCGCACACGATGTCGCCGACAACGACCCCCGTCTGCCGCGAAATGTCCTTGAGAACTTTTGCGTTTGCGACCGCCAGCGCATCAATCTCCATGTGCCGGTAGGCGTACGACAACCCAATGTTGACCAGCCGTTGGGCGTGCTTGTCGAGGTCGTGAAAGAAGCCGAGCCGGTCGTGCACGCGGATCCAAAGATGGTGCGGCAACTCATACGGGCTGGCTGGCGGGACCATGCGGCTGACCGCAGCGTGCACCGAGGCTGAGTAGACAACGAGGTGAGCATCGAGCTTGGCGGCAGCATCCAGGAAGTTCCGCAGCAAACCGGCGAGGAAGGGGATCTTGTTCTTGTCGGTGATGTCGAGGTCCCGGAAGAACTGCACAAAGTCACGGTCGGGCTCCTTCTCTCGCCCGCGATGACGTCCACGGGGGGGATCGGTACCGCCTTCTTCCACAGGTGCTGACTTGGTCTCTTCCGATGCGTTAACCGGACTGGCGTCTCCAAGCCGGGGGTTGATCGCCACGCCGGCCTTGACCGTCGGGGCAGTCTCACAAGCGAGTGTGCCGGTGGCCGGGGGCACGTCGGTCGCATCGTTAGAGGTGGTAGGGACGACGACGGAAGCGGCCGCGCCCCTTGCAGCGCTAGTCGCGGCGCCTGCGTTGGTGGCTGCAACAGATGTCGGTTCCCCAACGACTGCGGTGGTGATGCCCTTGCTTGCCTTGGGCTTGGACACGTCGCCGTCCACGCCCTTGTTGACGTCGCCTTTCTCAATCACAGTCTCCGTGGCTTGGCCGTCGTCCTTGCCGCCGTCTTTTGGTCTTCTCTTCCTCAAGATTCGTAGTAGACACCACCCGAAGATCACATCAACTCGACAAGAACAAACAAAAACATACCACGTCCACGTTAGCGTTGGACCTCAATGATGGCTACAGTAAAAGACACGAGGCGCCAGCATCCATGAACGCCCACCTCCAATTGCGTGCGCATGCACATGAGCACATCTCCCCGCGGAATGCAGCACACACGGAACGTACTTGGTCATCGTCCATGACCAACAGGATCACCAAGGCGGGGTCGCGGGGTCGGTGCCGGAACACGGCAGCGAGGGATGCAACCAACGGTTGGTGCACGGTGACGGCGTACACAGCCGTGCACGCCAGCGAAGCGGGAGGGTGCGACGCGAGGGGG
>ENA-ORXT01004293-ORXT01004293.1-marine-metagenome-genome-assembly--contig:-NODE-4293-length-14901-cov-3.831827_pt1 | contig 14901 bp, 6 predicted proteins | sample MGYA00237868_ERZ511482 | MGnify/ENA metagenome assembly ERZ511482 | reverse complement strand
ATGAAACATTCGTTAGTCTCCTCAAAAGCGAGAGCCGCCAATACAAACCCGACGCGCCGGCGAGTGAGTATCCACGCGCCCAAAAACTCGCTCGCTGACGCGTCGTGCTAGTATTGTCAAACGACAGGCTGAATAAAGTTTGTGCCATTGGGCGATCGTCTGTGGTTATCGCAGCCTGATGACGATTGGCAACTCACCGGCGGCTAGCGCCCTTGCCGCTCACAATCCTATCCCCAGCCTCCTGCTGGCCATTAAACTTCATTCGGCTACCCTGTTACCTGCTCTTGTATTTCCAATCTTGTATTTCCAATCTTGTATTTCCAATCTTGTATTCATCACTCCCTCAAAATCCAATCGCCGTCACAAACTTCTCCCACGGCAAATGGAACAGTGACCACCCCAGCGTCTTCCATCGCCCATAGACCTTTGCATTACCCGCCATCCCCGGCCTGATCTGGAAATCATCATTTTGCATTTCAACTTCGGCGACAAAAACATTTTGATCATCGCGGATCGTCGAACTTGGCCGGACTCGCCGCACCGCCGCTGCATGGCGTTTGGTCCCAAAGCCATCAAATCGCAACCGCACGCTTTGCCCCTCAGCAACGTGCATCACCTCGTTGGAAGGAATACTCAGTTCAACCTTTAACGTCTCCAAGGGCGCGATCTCGTAAAGCGTTTCTCCCAACTCCACCGGATAGTTCTCACGTTTGTCGATGCTTCCGGCCAGCACGATTCCATCCACAGGACTAACAATCTCTAGGTTTTGCCGCTTGAACTCCAACAAGTCCAGCTTATTTTGCAGCGCGTCACGTTCCAAACCGGACCGAATCGCGTCCGAGACTTTTTGATTGGCCAACAATTGGTCATGCGTACGCGCCGCGCGCTGGCGATCGGCAGTCACTCCGGCAATCTCGTAGGTAATCGCGCGGCCGTCCATGCGAGCCAGCAGGTCACCTTTTTTTACAATCATGCCAGGTTCGGCGAAGGTCGTTTCCAATAGACCTTCATACGGCGCGACACTGAAACTGCGGACCACCGGTTCGGCCACACATTTACAGTGAATCCCATAGGGCATCGGAATCAGCATCGCCAACAAAGAAGCAACGATGGCCCCAACGATTATCCGCGGCATGTTCTTTTGCTTGGATTTATTGATCTTACGAAGTACGCGCCGTAGCGGGCCTCCCTCAGCGGCCCTCACCAAATCAATGCTCGCCCCCAGCGGATGTTCCATGGCACGAATCAAGTTCTCAATCTCGGGCTGACGTTCAAGTTCGTGTCGCCCCAGCAGCGTGACCGCACCGACAATTTCATCGGCGTCGTTTCTCAGCGGAATCGAAACTACAACCGGCACGCGCGTATGAGCCTGAAGCTTTTTATGCGCCAACGTTGGGCCAGTTTGTGTATTTTTCCCAGAAGGAAACGCCGTGAATCCGCCCCGCATGACCGTTTCGTCGAAAGCATTCTTCAAACAAATCGTAGTGCGCGATTGATTGTCAAAATCAGACATCGACGAAATCGCAAATAACTCGCAACCAGTCGTTGCAGGAGTTTTCAAACCTACGGCGACTTGATCACACGCAAAATGGTTCTTCAGCTCATTGGCGATGACTAAACAGGCATCACGGCGAGTCTCTGTCGCGCTAATTTTTCCTACCAGATCCAATACGACTGCCGTGTTGAGCACTTCGGAGTTCAGCGCGGTAAGCATATTCCGTGAACGCCAAATTTCAAAGCTCGCCGCCATAAGCTGGCAAATGACACCCGCATTTAGCGTTGATTCCTTGGCTTGATGTACCATCCCTCCGATGACACCCATTCTCTGCGAATCTAATTTTATTGGCACAGCGATCAGATCAACGCCGCGAATTGACGTTGGCGAACTTACCGTCTCTGACCCTTGTTCGATCGCAGTTTTTGCGATTGCTAGAAATTCCTCCTCTGCGGTTTGATTATTAACACCTTCATGGGCAACCCTTTTATCGAAGATGGCCAGGCCCTGCTCCGGCGGTGCAACAGCCCAATAACAGGCCAGCAGATCCGCCTTTTGAACTCCTACTTCTAAAAACAGCGCCACCGCATGCTCGTAGGTGTCGATCGTCGTCGCGATTGCATTGAGATCCGTTGAAAGTTGGTTCAACTTTGAGACGGTGCGACTATTGCGTACCTGATTGTCTGCATCGGTAGGCAGAGATTGAGGCACGTCGAGCGCTTCGCCGGGGACCTTCTTTTTTGATATTCGGGCCATTTAGTTTCCTACCTGCATATCAATACGGCACCGCACACCACTGCGATATTTTCCCGAGGCATTATTCAATAAGACATCCACCCGCACCCGCCCGCTGTCGGCATTGGTCACCGGAGCCACGTACTCAACGGTTGCCGTTGCTTTTTGCCCGGTTTCGGTCAGCAATACTTTGAGGCGATCTCCCTCTCTGTATTTCACCGCCAATTTCGTGGGCAGATAAAATACCACCCGCAGTTTTTTCAAACTGACCACGGTCGCAATATGCGGATCTGAATTCGAAATGTACTCGCCTTCTTTGCGAGTGATGTCCACAACGACGCCGTCGATGGGACTGCGAATGCGCCGCCGCTCGATTTGAGCGTCGATCTGTTCGGTTTCCAATCGCGATTGGTCGATCGTTTCTAATATCGCTTCCACGTTTTGTCGCGCCACTTCTGCTTCGGCGCGAGCCTTACTGGCCTCTTCGGGGCTTCCGGCACCTTCTTGATAGAGTTGAGCCAACTTCTGGTAACGCTTGCTCTTAAGAGTAAATTCAACTTCGCTGGCGGTGAGTTTCGCCTTGCCACTGGCCTTGGACATCGCCACGCGTCTGGCGGCCTTTAAAACGCTCATGTCCAATTCGACCAAGCTCTGATCGCGCGTCACTTCATCTCCGCGCTTGACCAGAATAGCATCAACGATCCCCGTTTCGGCAGACGCTACCAAGATCTCTTCGACCGGCTCCGTAAAAGCTTCGTTGCTAAATCCAGCTAAACTCTGTCCTGATGACGGGATAAGATTCAATAGTTCCCGACGCGTTTGAGAACGGTCCGAAACCGCTTGAGCATCGGATCGCTCCTGCGCATCAGCAACCAATGCCGTCGCCGCGACGATGGCGAGCGTCAAAATGTAAGTGTGGACTGTCATTTGTTTTACGTGTTTCGGATAGCCAGATATTTGCTAGTTGATCTACTGTTTTAGGACGGGATATTTCTAAGCAAGTTTTGCGACTGATTCTTGAACGGATTCGATCCAGTTGTCGTGCACCACCATCTCGCGCCGATCGTTGAAGTTCAGTTTTTCGATTCGCTGCTGTAGGGCTCGAATCTCGTTGTCGTAGCTGCGACCACATTCACCCTTCTTATCTGTCCGCAACGCGTTCTTTTGCATCTCGACACCCAACGCAGGATCGTACCGCTGAATAATTTCGTCTTGGGCGCAGATAAAGAACTGACACGAACCGGGATCCGATTGACGCGCGCTGCGACCGATCAATTGCCGATCGACGCGCGGCGAATCATGATGTTCGACAACCGTGACGTGCAGACCTCCGGCCAACTTCGAATCCTCGGACAGCCGAATGTCCGTTCCGCGACCGGCCATATTAGTGGCGATCGTGATACGACCGCTTACCCCCGCCTCGCCAATCACTATCGACTCTGATAGATCTTGCACGCCATTGAGCACAAAGTGTTCCACCTCCTGCTGGAGCAAAATCTCAGAGATCTGGCGGCTTTGATTGATGGTGCGTGTGCCGATCAAAACGGGCTGTCCCGTTAAAGCGCGGAGGGACGTGTCTTGAGCGATCGCAAGGTACTTCGATTGGGCATCGCCGAAATAACGCGCGGCAATTGTCGTCCGCCCCGAGGGTTTGTTTCGTGGAATTTTCACCACCGGAAGATTGTAAAACTCCAGCAACTCTGGCTCGTTGCCTGTCGCCGTCCCGGTCATGCCCGAAACCGCGTCGTAGAATTTGAAGTAACGTTGACGCGTGATCCGTGCTTCGATTTCGCGTTCATCGGTCAAACTACACCCTTCGCGCACTTCAATCGCTTGATGAAGGCCGCTGCGCCATTTTCGTTCGTCGTGCAAACGTCCCGTATTTTGATCGACGATTACGATTTCGCCATCGTGTACCACATAGTCCGTGTCACGCACCAAGAACAATTGCGCTCGCAAAGCCTGTTCGATGTAAAGGCTCCAAGGACGCTGCAACTCAGCCTGTATTTCTTCGGGTAAATTTTTATGAATGACCGTCCAACCGGCGTCGGTCATCGTAATCAGTTTCTTCACTTCATCAATTTCGAAATGTTCGTCTTCCACCAACGCATCCGCAGTGTGCATCGCGGCAAGATACAATTCTTGATCGGCCACCGTCGCATTCCCGGCACCTGAGAGAATCAAAGGAGTCGCCGCTTCGTCGATCAAGACACTGTCTGCTTCATCAACGATCGCAAAATGAAGCGGACGCTGCATCGTGACGACGCCGTCCGCCTCATAGCCGCGCATTCGACTGAGAAACCTTGCCCCCAGCGGCATCGCCGGACGATTCCTCATCGTCAATTGATCGCGCAGGAAATCAAAGCCAAACTCGTAACCCGTTCCGCAGGTTATATCTCGAAGATATGCCCGCCGTTTTTCCGTCGCGTCCTGATCACTGCTGATTAGCGCCGACGTCAGCCCCAACGATTCGTAAATGGGCACCATTTCTTCGAAATCGCGTGCCGCCAAATAGGCGTTGGTCGTCGCAACATGGACGCCTTTTCCAGTCATGGCGTACAACACCGACGGTAGCCCACACGTGATCGTCTTGCCTTCGCCGGTTTGCATTTCCGCGATTCCACCGGACGCCATCACCAATCCACCCAATAACTGGACATCGTAGTAGACCTTGCCATGGACTCTGCGAAGCGCATCGGCGGTCAAAGCGAACGATTCGACAACTGTCTCGATGGCCAACAATTCGACTTCTCCCGCCTGCACGACATCCCTGAGTTGACCGGACGCGGCCAACAGTTCCTCATCGGACGACGACTCAAATTGATCAGCGCGGAGGCGAATCATTTTCACCAATTCGTAGTCACTGCTACGAGGCTGGCGTTGCCGATGCCAGAATCGATCTAGGATTGAAAGATGAGGGGTCAGCAGCGACATGGATACCGAATAACGAAGAACACTGTTTCTCAGAAGACACAGGTTCTTGATTCGGAAAATTATCGCCTCAGCAATGAGGCAGATCCTATGCGCTGGTAGAGTCTAGAGACCAGAATCAGCGCAACCAGCAAAGCCCCTACACTGTGAAGCGTATTGACGACAAAGTGCTGTCACTCCTCTCGCAAATGCCGACCTTCGCGACCGCTGTGCCTACTGCGACCGCTGGGCCTACTGCGCCTACTGCGCCTACTGCGCCAGTTGTGCCTACTGCGATCGCTGCTTCATCGGCGATTGAACCACGACTGATCAATCGACCAATTGAATCGTTTGCCACAGGCTGGGATCTTCGCTGATCGGCAGCTCAGGACCGATCGCCAATGTTTGCCAACCTTTTTCGCTGTCGATAACAGCCAGATTGAATCCAAGATTGCGCTGTTGCTCAACATCCCAGCCGTTAAGGGCTTTGCCGGGAATGAACAGAGTCATCTGATAGCCCCCTTTGGTTACCTTGGCTTCGACGGAAACTTTTTGCCGGTTGAGCGTCGGGCTATCTTCGCGGCTGCGGTTAATTTTGAGCATATTGCCGATCGGTTTGTCTTTCTTAGCACCACTGCCTTCGGGCATGGCGATAAACCAGTGACAAAACTTCGTCGCGCGGTGAACGTTATGCGTATCGCGCGTATCCACCCATACCTGAAGCCCGTCACTTTCCAAAATCGCTGACTCCCTGCACCAAAGCGATTTCGATTTCCCTTTTACATCGATCGCGACGACCAAACCTGTGTTGCCCCAACCCATCCGAATATCCGCGTATGGTTCCATCGCGTCCAGTGCGCTAAAATTTGGCAGCCGATATGATTCGTCCAATTTCGTCTTCGCGCTGGCCGCCCCTGAAACTTTTCGGCAGGGAATGCGAAAACGAAACGATAAATTCTTGGGAACTTGTGAAGCGATTGTGGCCATGAGTAATTTAAGCGTTATGTAAAACTAAGAAAAAATTGAAGACACGAATTGCTCCAATACAAACCCGACCCGCCAGCGAGTGAGCGAGTGAGTGAGTTGTTGGGGCGTCGCTGTAACTGAACTGCAAACACTCTACGAGCTTCCGGCCATCAACGTTTGAAGATGACCGCTGAGAAATTTCTCCATTGCCTCGTTGTTGACTTGATCCACAGAGGAGATTGCCATCCGAATCACATCGCGATCATCGCTAACTTCACTGTTAGCCGAATCGGATAATCCACGCACCTGATTTAGGCTCAAAGATCCCATCGGCCCTGCCACCAGCATCCACAGCGCATCTGGTTTCTTGGTCAGAAACGTCACCCAAGGCAACGTTTGGTCCGGCAGCACAAAGTGAACTGACTCTTTGTTGTTCCACTGGAATTCACCGCCGGGGGCCAGCTCTTTCAGCAACCCGCACAACTTTTCGAAGACGTCGTTCTCCCACTGGACCTCGGTATCAGGTTCGAAACCCTTCCGCATCAGATGCCATTTCTTGCCCAACTTTGCCCAAGGCGAATGCTCATCCACTTTTGGCGCGTTTTGTTGGACTCTGTTTTGGAAGCTCGCAACCGCATCGTCGACAAAGTTCCAGAATCCATCGTGGTTGATCTCTTCAAAAGTATGAACCTTGATCTCGATCTCTTGCCACGATGCTTTAGCATTGGTCAGCTTCACCCGTGGCGTGTTTCCATAGACCGGGATGTCTTCTAACTGATTCGCCGTCAACAGCGGAATACGATCCACCAATTCTTCACGCTTGAAAGCCCGAGGACGCACGCGAAATTTCAACTTCACGAACCAAGCATCCCCCGTAAGTGCGTGGAAGAACCACCCTTGCGATTTCTCTTTGCCGGCAATATCGACCGCCGTACGCTGCTTCCAATCCGTGTCGCCAAAGCCCTCCTGCTGCTCAATTCTATCGACAACCTCTGAAAGAATCCTTCCATCCCATTTCACTTGTTCGCCCGCGCGTCCGACACGGTCTTGCGTATGCCAACGACGTCCGTCGGCTTCCCACGGCATTTGAGCGCTAGCGCCCACGTCCTCAATATCAATGTCGCCGCGCTTCCAACGATCTTCCTTATCGGGATCGTAAGTCTTCCGCGCCTTGTAAGGCCCTTCTTTGAGGACAGGAATCAGCGCTTCACCGGTGTAACTACGATCCAACTGGGCCGCTGCTGCTTTCTTGGTCGGTTTCTTTTTCGGTGCTTCGGCCGCTTGCTTCAACGCAACTTCCGCGTAGGCGGCCACCGTCTCTGGCGTTCCCTGAATCACGACTTGGCCTCCACCTGAACCGGCTTCAGGGCCCATGTCGATCACCCAGTCGGCGGCTTTGATGATGTCCAGATTATGTTCGATCAACACCACCGTATTGCCAACATCCACCAACCGCTGGATCACTTCCAGTAACTTCATCAGATCATTGAAGTGCAAACCGGTCGTCGGTTCGTCAAGCAAATATAACGTCCGGCCGGTGTCAGGCCGCGCCAGTTCTGCCGACAGCTTCACACGTTGAGCCTCGCCGCCCGAAAGCGTCGGAGCGCTTTGGCCTAAGGTTACGTAGTCCAAACCAACATCACACAACGTTTTCAAAATGCGACGGATCTTTGGAAGGTTGGAGAAATGTTCCAAACCTTGCGCACAAGACATCTTCAACACATCGTCGATCGTTTTTCCTTCGTATCGCACCGCCAGCGTGTCTTCGTTGTAGCGGCGTCCTTTACAGGCTTGGCATTCCACCCAAACGTCCGGAAGGAAGTGCATCTCGATGCAAATTTGGCCGTTACCGAAACACTCTTCGCAACGCCCGCCAGGCACATTGAAGCTAAACCGACGCGCGGTAAAGCCACGAATCGTTGCGTCCGGCAATTGAGCGAACAGTTCGCGGATCAAATCAAACGCGCCCGTGTAGGTTGCCGGATTGGACGATGGAGAATTCCCCAGCGGCGTTTGATCGACGCGAATCACTTTGTTGATGTTCTCGATGCCACGGATTCCCTTATGAGTTCCCGGCGTCGCCGATGATCGGTGCAGACGACGGGCCAACGATTTATAGAGAATCTCATTGACCAAACTACTTTTGCCGCAACCACTCGGTCCGGTCACGACCGTTAACGCCTCCAGAGGAAATCGAACGGTGATGTCTTTGAGGTTGTTATGCCGCGCTCCAACCACATCAATCGTGGTGGCCATCGCAACCGCCGTCGGCATACGCCGTGCGACCTTTTTCTTGGCCACCTTCTTTTTCGCTTTCTTCTTCGCGGCCTTCTTCACCGGTCGCGGCTTGGTGAAATCAACATCCTTGAACGCTGGATCCAGCGAAAGGGCAGGGCGGCGATTGGAAGGGATCGGAATGCCCTTCTTCCCGCTGATGAAGGGGCCGGTGACCGAACTCTTATCCTTACCCAGTTCCTTCGGCGAACCCGAAGCCACAATTTCGCCACCGTTGATACCGGCCTGTGGGCCAAAATCACAAATCGAGTCACTATTCTCAATCACTTCGCGATCATGTTCGACCACGATCAACGTATTGCCAAGATCACGCAAACGATGCAGGGCTTTCAACAGACGAGTATTGTCACGCGGGTGCAAACCAATCGTTGGTTCGTCCAACACATACAATACGCCGCATAGGCCGCTGCCCAATTGGCTGGCCAATCGGATACGTTGAGCTTCACCGTTGGACAGCGAAGCCGCGGTTCGATTGATCGTGATATACCCCAGCCCCACATCATTGAGGAACTCGACGCGGCTCTTAATCTCGCGAATCAGTTCGCCCGCGATCTTCTTTTCGCGTTTGTCCAGTTTCCATTTCGTGATCGTTTTGATCAGAACACTTAAAGGCATCCGGCAAATGCCATCAATGGTTAACGCGCGGAACCGCACTGCCGCCGAATCATCGCGCAAACGACTACCGCCGCACCCGCCACATTCCACTTCGCCGATCAACGATTGCATCCGCGCACGTAGGTTTGCGGACAAACGCGACGCTTCTTCCAGCGTCGGGAAGACACCTTTAAATTGAAACGCGTACAATACATTTTCGTCTTTGTCGGTCACATCGAACCAACGATCGCCCGTTCCATAAAAGATCATCCGCCGCTGCCGCGCGTCAAGCTGATTGAAGGGCTTGTTGATCGGGATACCCGTTCCGTCGGTCAGCGATTTGAGCATCGCCAACGACATCTTTTCGCTGACATCAGGCCACAATCCGATCGCACCTTCTTTGAGCGAAAGTTCGTCATCGTTCATAACGGCCGAGGGATTCGCTCCGGTCTGCATCCCGATGCCTTCGCAATCGGGACACCAACCCAACTGGCTGTTGAAGCTGAAATTGTGCGGCGTTAGCGGTTCGAAACTTCGACCACAGCAATCGCAGGCCAGATGCTGGCTATGATTGACAACTCTCCAATGAGGTTCGGGAACCTTATCCGCAGGTTCGACCACGTGACAGACACCTTTGCCGACCGACAACGCGGATTCGATACTGTCCGCGATACGAGAACGCGATTCCGGTTTGACGACGATCCTATCGACCACAATTTCGATGCTGTGTCGATTACGTCTGCTGAGTTCAGGAATCTCGTCAATGTTGACGGTGTTGTTGTCGATGCGAAGCCGTTGGAAACCCATCGCGCGGATCTCTTCCCACAATTTCGCGTAGGTTTGATTGACGTCTAATTCAATCGGAGCCATCAGCATCAATTTCGTACCCGATTCGTACGCCATCACTTTGTCGACGATGTCGTCGCTGGTTTGCGTGCCGATGGGATTGTCACAGTCTGGGCAAAACGGCGTCCCTAATCGTGCCATCAAGATCCTGAGATAATCGTAGATCTCAGTGACGGTGCCGACGGTGCTGCGTGGGGTTGAGCCCAAGTTCTTTTGTTCGATCGCGATCGCGGGAGAAAGCCCTTCGATGGATTCGACGCGCGGTTTCTCTAACTGGTTGACGAACTGACGCGCGTAAGAGGAAAGACTTTCCACGTAGCGCCGTTGACCTTCGGCGTAAATTGTGTCCATCGCCATCGAACTTTTGCCGCTGCCACTGGGTCCGCAGAAGACCGTCATTTCATCACGTTTAATATCCACGTCGACCGTGCGCAGATTGTGCTGTTGGGCACCACGAACCTTGATCGTCTGAGCCAATTCGGGTTTGTCTGATTTGCCTTTTTTGGGTGGCGGAATTTCGGGACTCTCGCCCATCGCTTTTTTAAGCGCCCGACCGGTATAGGATTCTTCGCAATCCGCCACTTTTTCTGGCGGACCTGCGCAAACGACTTTGCCGCCGCCCGAACCGCCTTCTGGCCCGATGTCGATGATCCAGTCGGCCGTTTTGATCACGTCCAAATTATGCTCAACGACCAGCACGGTGTTGCCGGCTTCAACAAAATCCTGCAACACTTTCAGCAACAACTGAATATCGTGAAAATGCAAACCGGTCGTCGGTTCATCCAGCAGGTACAGCGTTTTTCCTGTACTTCGCTTGACCAGTTCGCGGGCCAACTTCACACGCTGCGCCTCGCCGCCCGAAAGCGTGGGGGACGGTTGGCCAATCTGCAAATACTCCAGCCCCACCGCCTGCAGCGTCAGCAGTTTGCTATGGATTTTGGGGATGTTCTCAAAGAAGTGCAACGCCTCTTCGATTTCCATCTCCAAAACGTCAGCGATTGATTTTTCACGAAATTTAACTTGCAACGTTTCTCGATTGAATCGCTTCCCCATGCAAACCGGACACTTCACCCACACGTCGGCCAGAAAATCCATTTCCAATTTGTTGGATCCGTTACCTTCGCACGCTTCACACCGTCCGCCTTTGACGTTGAAGCTGAATCGACCCGGCGCGTAGCCGCGCGTTTTCGCTTCGGGTAACTGAGTATAAAGTTTGCGGATCTCGTCAAACAGTTTGATATAAGTGCCAGGATTTGATCGCGGAGTACGGCCGATCGGCGTTTGGTCGATCGCAATCATCTTGTCCAGCAACTCGATGCCGGTGATTTCGTCATGGTCGCCGGGATCGCCAATGCCGCCGTTGAGTTTTTCGCGGAGCGTTTCGACCAGGATCTCGTTTACGAAGGAACTTTTCCCACTGCCCGACACGCCCGTGACGCAGACGAAGTTGCCCAACGGAATTTCAATGTCGACATCGCGTAGGTTGTTGTGTCGCGCTCCCTTGATCAGGACCTTCTTGTCGACCTGTGGCACGCGCCGGTTTTCTGGAATCGCGATCTCCAGACCACCCGCCAGATATTGAGCCGTCAGGCTTTTCTTACTCTTGATAATTTCCGAAGGGTGCCCCTCGACGACGACTTCACCACCCCGCACACCCGGTCCGGGGCCGAAGTCAATTAAATAATCGCTGGCCCGCATTGTGTCTTCATCATGTTCAACAACGACAACCGTATTGCCAAGATCACGAAGATTTTTCAAGGTGTTGATCAGTCGATCGTTGTCACGCGGGTGCAGACCAATGGAAGGTTCATCCAAAATATATAGGACGCCAACGAGCCCCGCACCGATTTGCCCGGCCAGCCGAATCCGTTGGCTCTCACCACCCGAAAGCGTCGGCGCGGTGCGATTGAGCGTCAGATAATCCAGCCCCACATTCAACAAGAATCCCAGCCGATTGCGAATTTCCTTGATTGGCTCAATCGCGACGAAAGCTCGTGTCGATTCCAGTTCCATCTCCGAAAAGAAATCAAACGCTTCAGCGATCGATAGATTACAGACCTCCGGCAAGGACAGATCGGGGTGATCGGCGAACTGCGGACGCTTGGTTTTCAATCGGAAGTGTCGTGCTTGTTCATTAAGTCGGTAGCCGTTGCATTCCACGCAATCGACCTCGTTCATGTAAGCTTCAAGCTTACGGATCTTCGCTGCGCCTGTCGTCTTGTGATACTTCTCATCCAATTCGGCCGCCAACCCCGCGAACTTGCCGCCGTACTTCATCGGTGACGCGCCGCCGCGCCAGGTGAAGGTAATATTCAGTTCGCCGGTGCCGTACAGCCACGCGTCTTGGATCTCTTCGGGCAACTCTTCCCAAGCTGTTTCGAGCATCGTGCCGGCTTCGAGATTGTGTTCATTCTCGTAGCAATCGGCAACGCCTTGATAGATGTGTCTTCGCCAGCGTCCAAGGTCTTTCCACTTGCCCAACAAATCAAAACAGCCCTGTTGAAATGACTTTGTCGTATCCGAAATTAATAGATCACGGTCGAACGTAAACAGCTCGCCCAACCCGTCGCAGGAAAGACACATGCCCTGTGGACTGTTGAAGCTGAACATCTGAGGCGTCGGTGGAGCGAAACCAATGCCGCACGACGCGCACGCGTACTCCGAGGAGAAAACGCGGTCGGTAGTATTGGTGGTGGTGGCGGCTTGTTTTGATTTCCGTTTTCGGCCGGATTTTTTCTTCGCTTTCTCAGTATCCCCATCGAACTCAGGATCCGCTGGTGCCTTTGATGCTTCTGCCTCTGATGCTTCTGCCTCTGTGGGAGCCGTCGCCGATTGTTCGTTTTCAATCTCCAGCACCAAAGTGCCTTTGCCTAACTTCAGCGCTGTTTCAACTGCTTCGGTCAGCCGGCCTCGGATGCTTGGCCCCGCCGTCAGCCGTTCAACAACGACTTCCACATTGTGGCGTTTGGTCCGGTCGAGATTAATCTCACCGGTCAGCGACACCGTTTCGCCATCGACGCGGGCACGGGTGAATCCCTGTTTCAACATGTCGATGAAGAGATCTTTGTGTTCGCCTTTTTGGTTTCGAACAACGGGAGCCAACACTGCGTACTGCGTGTCGTCCTCCTGCATCATGATCGCGCCGATGATTTGGTCGCGCGATTGAGCGGAGATCGGTTGATCGCATTTTGGGCAATAACCTTGCCCGACGCGCGCATAAAGGATGCGGAGGAAGTCATAAATCTCGGTGATCGTTCCCACGGTCGAACGAGGATTGTTGCCGGACGATTTCTGGCTGATGGAGATCGACGGACTCAGTCCCGAAATCAAATCGACGTCGGGTTTGGGCATTTGGCCGAGGAACTGGCGAGCGAAACTGGAGAGGCTTTCAACGTACCTGCGTTGGCCTTCGGCAAAAACCGTATCGAAGGCGAACGAGCTTTTGCCACTTCCGGACACACCTGTCAAGCAGATCAGCTGGTTACGGGGTAAGACAAGGTCGACGTCTTGAAGATTATGTTCGCGGGCACCTTTGACAACAATATCAGAAGCAGGCATATCTGAGGGGGTTCCCATCCAATGGAGTTTCAGTTCAGCGGACCCAACATTCTATCGGAAACCGTCCCAATGCCCAACCGCTAAGAATGGGGTGAGCCATTAAGTTTTGTAGAACGTTTGGTGATGTCACTTTGACGGTTTTAAAAATACCTTAGTAATTTTCGGACGGATAAGAAAAGGATTTTTGATCCTCTAAGTCATTCAATTAGCCTTTGGAGGCTACCTTGGGGGCTGACAGGCACAGTTCATCGGTCTTGATTTTATGTTGTTGTTCTGGTCTTTTATTGGGTCGCTATGTGCCGGCGTCTTTGCCCGTTTTACGCTTGATTTCAGGAACCAATCTGTGACGCAAGAACCGTTAACATTCAAAACGCGCGTGAAGTTATTCTGGAATTGGTTCGTCGATCACGCAGAAGACTTCCAGCAACGAATCGAAGCCGGAGAAGGCCCCGGGCTGGAACCCGAAGTCAGTGCGGCGATCAATAAGTGGCTGCCAGGGTTTGCTTATGTGTTTGGCCCCAGAGATCAGGGCGGCCATACCTTCACCCTTTCGCCAAGCGGTAACATTGACTTGCGTTTTTTGGCTTCCTATTGGCGGGACCAAGCCCCAAAGTTAGACAACTGGACGTTTTATTCCTCTCGCCAACCAGGTCTCTGCGATGGGTTTGGCATCCGAATCAACGAACACGAATTCGGTGCGGACGATGTGTTGATCGAATTCGAAGTCAACGAAGAAGACGAGATGCTCGACATCGTCATCTGGCATCCCGACTATTTAGAAGACGACGATATCAACAGTCAAGTCGCGTTTATCTTCTTGGATGAAGCCATGGGCGAAATCGGCACCGCGATGTGGATCGGAAATATCGAACTCGGTGGAGAGAAGCCCGAAAACGGCATCCCGTTGAAGTCGCTGGCCACCGAAGTCGTCGCTGCGGCAGCCATGCACAATTGGGAAAAACAACCGCCTGATAAAACTTACGTTGGCTATTCTGTCCCCGAGCCCAAGGAGGGATATCCGCGTTCAGATACAATCGCCGGCGCGACGTGTCACTTCCCACTGGTGGGCGAATTTATGGAACAAGAGGGTTTGCTGGACAACGATCCGCTTGCCGAAACCGGGGCTCACTTTCTATACCTCTCGATTGACGCCGAAGATTTCCCCGAGGATGAAGAAGTCGAAGTTCGGGCGAAGATTGAGGATCATCTTAACGACATTTTGATAGAGCATGCCGCCGGACGGATTTTGGGCGGCGCAACCGGATATGCCAAAGCGTATATCGACCTGGTCATCTTTGACGGACAGAAGTCGCTGGATCTGATCGAACAGTCTATGCAGTTGCAAAATTACGCGGCAAGTTATCGCGTCGAAAGATTCTTTGCGAGCCAAACGGCGTGATGATTGGGTGTTCAGTAGGCGAAGCAGATATGGCGCGATCACGCGCGATTGAAAGTTGATCTCAGATTGCCAATCCGGGCTGGCGATATTATTTCTTAATTCA
>ENA-ORXT01004292-ORXT01004292.1-marine-metagenome-genome-assembly--contig:-NODE-4292-length-14904-cov-7.700816_pt1 | contig 14904 bp, 14 predicted proteins | sample MGYA00237868_ERZ511482 | MGnify/ENA metagenome assembly ERZ511482 | reverse complement strand
GGACTTGCGGACTTGCGGACTTGCGGACTTGTGGACTTGCGGACTTGTGGACTTGTGGACTTGCGGACTTGTGGACTTGTGGACTTGTGGACTTGTGGACTTGTGGACTTGTGGACTTGTGGACTTGTGGACTTGAGAACTTGTGGACTTGCTGACTTACGGACTTGAGGACTTGAGGACTTGCGGACTTGCGGACTTGTGGACTTGATGACTTGTGGACTTGCGGAATTGCGGACTTGTGGACTTGTGGACTTGAGGACTTGAGGACTTGTGGACTTGTGGACTTGTGGACTTGTGGACTTGCGGACTTGAGGACTTGCGGACTTTTGGACTTGAGGACTTGTGGACCTGTGGACTTGTGGACTTGTGGACTTGTGGACTTGTGGACTTGCGGACTTGCGGACTTGAGGACCTGCGGACTTGCGGACTTGCGGACTTGTGGACTTGTGGACTTGTGGACTTGTGGACTTGCAGGCATTTTATTCTCAGACCCGCCTACCGAAAGTAAACCTTGGGCTACATCAAATTTTTGGATTGTTTGGGATTTATGATACTGATTTTGGGATTACGCTGATTTTTGATTGAGTAGATTTTGAATCGTGGATTACACGGATTTTGCAGATTGCATTGATTCTGGGTTGAATCAAAGAAGTTTAGTGTTATATGAAAGAGTGTCGTAATGCGTTGTTATTTCATATTTTAAGAATATATATAATAAGATCGACACCTACGTTAATATGTGTTTCGTTTCTTTGCGTTTTCAAGTTGATTTCAACCTTTTAATAACTAGTAATATAAATAAACAATGGACATTGAAAAAATGATTGATAAGGCAACTACTATGGCTATAGAGTATGCGCCAAAAGTATTATTGGCAATTCTCACCCTCATAATTGGTTTTTGGATAATAAAGAAAGTAACAAAAATTGCATCCAACACTATTACCAAGAGTGGGATGGACCATACCTTAGGTAATTTTTTAAGCTCAATATTTAGCGTAGCTCTCAAGATAATGTTGTTGCTGTCAGTTGCCTCAATGTTTGGAGTCAACACAACTTCATTTGTTGCAATCTTTGGTGCATTAATGGTTGGGATTGGTATGGCACTTAATGGTGCTTTAGGCCATTTTGCCTCAGGAGTTATGTTGATGATTTTTAGACCATTCAAGGTAGGCGATTTGATAAAAATTGGCGGTAATGCAAGTTTGGGAACAGTTGAAAACATCAATGCTTTTAATACCACACTTAAAACGCTAGATAATCAAAGGATAATTATAGCCAATAGTAATGTGACTGGAAATGATATTACAAATATATCTGGTCAAGGCGCAGTCGGAGTTGAACTCACTTTTGGTATTGGCTATGACGATGATATTGATAAAGCTAGACAGGTAATTTTGGATGTAGGAAAAAATTGTCCTCACATTCTAAGTGATCCAGCTCAAAGTGTTGTTGTCGCAGGACTAGGAGATAGTTCTGTCGATTTGGCTACAAGGCCGTTTTGTAATAGTGAAGATTACTGGGCTACAAAATTCTATATGCAAGAAAATGTCAAGAAGGAATTTGATCGACTTGATATTGGAATTCCTTATCCTACCATGGAGGTAATTACTAAAGCGTAATAAAAAAAGAGGCTTGCCTTTTGGCAAGCCTCTTTTTTTATTAGACACGCTGCGCTACGCTTGCTATAGACCTGCCTTTGTGGCAGGCAGAGTCCAGACACACATCGTTTCACTTGCTATAGACTTAGTGCTTTAATAAGTAAGAAATTTGTCCAATAGGACAAAGAACTGACTCTTTTAAAGGTATTACATATTTTTGATTAGAAATGCCTCCCAGATTTTAATATCATTCGCCGGCTGGCGGGCGATTTAAAATCTTCCTCCGCCAGAGGGCGGACAGGCTCCTACCTTTGTCAGGAGCGGAAGTTCATTCACGTATTAGATATTGTAACATTTGGCTTCTTGTTTCGCAGAAAACTGAAAGTTTGTTTTGGTAAACTCTTGTGTTAAAGATTCTCTTTACTCTGCGGCAGCTTTGATTTTTGAATAGAGAATATCTTCTGCGCCTGGGGAGTATCTTTTTTTGTGATAGACTAACTCACCATTTTTATCGAAAAGAAATTCTTGTGGAAGACCGTTGAGGTTTCCAGGCATGATCTTTTTAAACTCAAGGGCAAAGTCATGATACACTGGCCACGGCCAATTTTTTTCATGAACCATGTCTCTGAACTTCTGAGTATTTTTGGGCCAATCAACAGAGATTGCTACCATGTTGAAATCTGTTTCTTCTTTCCATTTGGCATATTTCTTTTCTATGGCTGCAAATTTCATTTTGCACGGGCCACATGTTGTCAACCAAAACATCACGGCGGTTGGTTTGCCATTTCCTAAGATATCTTTAGTATTTACTTTTTTGCCATCTGCATCCATGATCTCTACGTCATATGGAAAGTTCATTTCCATTTCAGAAGTTGGTCTTGACGGCACTTTTGTAAATGTTGGTGCTGCTTTAACTTCCTTCTTTTGAGTAGGAGTCTTATTGGTATTTGCTTCAGCTGTTTTGACTGCATCTGGCGCTGGAGCATTGTTACATCCTCCTAATATCAAGATTATAGCAAAAACAAAGGCTAGATTTATTGTTTGTAAAGCTTTCATGCTGCAAAAATATGGAAAAATTTTATCGGATGGCGTATAATCGATTTATATAATATATATAGGAGTTAATTGATTCTGTTCGAACTTACAAATCATACCTTCAAAACTTGTCAAAGGCTAACCATTCCTAAGAAAGAAATACAATAAATTAATCTTCCATTGTCAATAAAATCAATGGAGCGTTACTGCAATACATAATTCTTCGAGCCTTGAACTTTTAATTGTCTTAATGAAGATAAATCCCTCCATGATTGAGCACGAATTAATGTAGAAAAGCGCCATACTTTTGGTTCTATAAAACCAAAGTAGGACGCTCAGATTAGGTATTAGAGATTTTAATTTTAGATTTTCTGTATGAAAAATTTTATATTAAAATGATACTATAAAAAAAAGAGCTTGAAAAGTATCTACTTTAAAAGCTCTTTTAATTACTTAAATTAATTGTTATTCTATATGCCCTACAATAACAATAAATAAATCTGTAGCTACTCCATTTTCGACTTCATCATCCTCAAAAGAATATGTTGTATGATCTGAATCTAATTCAAAATCCGTGAACAATTCGAAGACTTGGTCTATTGATGCGAGTTTAACTTTCGTAGGCACATCTGATTCTATACCAAGAATTGTTCTTCTCATCTTTACGAGATCATCGGTACTTATTACAAGATCACTATTGAAGTCAGCTGCCATTCCTACGGCATAAGATTCAAAACCTTCATCCATAGACCTCATCACTTTTACCATATCTATTATTGAAGTTTTATACAATGGATTCAAATCAGAGGTGATTTCTAGTGTATTTGTGCCACTTTGAACATTAGAAAAATTTGTAGAATATTCACAATCAGATTCACTTAGCTCTGTTGTTTCATTTAGCGACAACGTGTATTCATTACAATTGCTATCGGTGGTATATGCATTAACTTTAAACTGTCCAGAAAGATTAGAAAAATTAAAAGTAAATAATACAATTGCAAATAGGTTAAAATATATTTTTTTCATTTTTTAAAATTTTATGTGAGATCCTATTGACACTCCGAAAGTGTTAAATGACTTTTTTATCGGAGCACTGGAATTATAATTACTCGATAGAGCATACTTATAATTAGCCATTAGTCTCAGATCCCAACTCTTTGTTAAATTAAAATTGTAATTCAGACGTAAAAGTGCATTTGCACCTTTGGTTCCATATCTATTTTGTTCATCCTTTGTGAGATTATAATTCTCACCATTCTTATCAAGTTCATACCCTGAAATCTTGGAATAAAATATCTTTTCGAATCCTAAGGCAAAACCGAACTTAGATTTATTCCCAATAGGAATATTGTAATTGATTAACAATGGAATACTAAATAGTTGCCTATTTGTGTAACTCCATGTTTTACTGCTTGTAATGTGTGTCTTAAATGCTGTGCCGACAACTGTCGTGTCTTTTCCTCCAGAGGTCTGAGCCACCATTTCATAATTAGGAATGGTATCAAATCGACTAGTCTCTGATTCGAAAAAAGATTCGTCTTGAAAAAAAGAATAATTTAATCCTGACTGCAAGGACCAACGTTCGTTTAAATCGTATTCTAACTCTAGACCGAGACTATACTGACGAAGTGGCCTTTCAGAGCTTTTTCGTTCCTCTAGAACATCACTATAGGCATTATCATTAAGACTATACTGGGCTCGAAGTGAGTTATAGCCAGTCCACACTCCCATCGAAAGTCTTTGGTCAATTTCTGAGATCTCTACAGGAGACAATTCTAATTCATTTGGTAATTTTGATGAAAGCACTTCTGTACCTTGCATTTCAATTTGAGAGCTAATTGACGAAATAGAAACGATAGAAAGCATAGTTTGAATATTTGTCCTGTTCTCATTTTGTATTATTGATTGTAATGGAATAGTAGACTCACTAAACAGTTTTGTTTTATCTACAGTACTATTTTGATCATTTGTTTCAGTAGAATCCTCGATAAATGACTCAGCATCAAACTCTTGTAAAGATTTCTGATTCAACTCATTCTGATCCTTTTGTCCTTCTGAAACTTTGGAAGGGTTAAAATCTTGTCCATTTTCAGTTATGCGGTATTCATTCTGCTCCTCATTTTCCAATGTAATGCTATCATTGATTCTTCTAATATCTTCAGATAAAACTTCAGAATTATTAGAAATTGACAAGTAAATTATGAAGCTTAATGCCACCAAGAATATAGGCATCAAAAAAAAGAATTTTCTAGATGACTTCTCTTTTTGAGGAAGTTCTTCAATAATATTTGCCCACATTTTTTCATTGGGTTTATAATCCAACTCAAAATTGTCAAACTTTTCTTTTAAGTTCTTTTCTATTTGTTCTTGGTTGCTCATCTTGTTAAATATGTAGTATTTTCAATGATAATCTTTAATGCTTTTCTAGCTTTTGATAAATGAACTCTGGATGTTGAAACTGAGATTCCTAAGATTTCTGCAATTTCAACATGTTTGTATCCATCCAAAACATACATCTTAAAAACCTCTCTTGAGCCTACCGGGACGTTTTCTAATTTTTTTAGAATTTCCTGGCAAGACATTTTTCCAATAATGTCTTCCTCGATTTCAAAACCAAGCAGATTATCAAATTCTGATATAAGCTCTACTTGCTTTTTTTTCGATCTCAAACTCCAAGCTTCTCGAATGACTATGACTTTTATCCAAGCTTCAAATCGTCCGTCATGTTTGTAACTTATCAATGCTTTAAAAATAGATACCCAAGCATTCTGGACTGCCTCTTCTGCATCATGATGATTAACCATATATTTCATGGCCCATCTGTACAACAAAGGAGAATAGTACACGTACATTTCTTTTTGAGCTTTTCTGTCTTGCTTGCGGCAGAGATCGATATAGGTTTGTAGGTTTTTCAGCTGGAGACGATCTTATTTGATTCTTAGTCCGTTGAATTCTCCGCTTACAGAAATTGTAGTTCCCAGTTCATCGTACTCGACTGAGAAGTTACCAGATATTGGTTCACCTATATCTCCATATTCCGTAATGTTAATATCTGCAAGATCATAATCGCTTGGCAATAGACCATAACCTAATACATTTCCTTTGAACGCACCTTCGCTAAATCCTTTGATTCCAATAATGAGTTTTGAAACGTCACCATTATTATCTACAAATTCAGTTATGATTAAAGTTTCTGCTCCTGTTGAAAAAGCGGAAGCTCTATTGATTTCTTTATCTTCACCATTGTAGGAAAATGCGATTCTACCTTCTGGGTAATCATCCAAAATATTAGGCATTTCTACCTCATCAGGGATAAATTCAGTCATTATAGTTTCTTCAGTGATTAAAGTTGTATCCTCACTACAGCTGTACATGGAAATGCAGAGTAATACGAGTAGAATTTTGTTAAATTTCATGTGTTTTTATTTTATAAATGAATAAAAGCAAGTGCACTCATATCTATAAAGGAGGTTTGCGCAGGAAACGCTTACTCAATCTTTGTTTATTTTGAAATTACTTGGATATCCTTAATAGATACAAGGGCTCAATTAATATCTTTATCTAGCTAGAAGTGATATTAAGTGCATTTTAATACAGGAAACAATAGCGTATAATAACTAAGGATAAGGATTCCATACGCGAGGCGGACAGATTACGAATCTGAGATTATCAAACAAGAATATCTTAATTAGTAGGTATTAGCAAGTCATAATCGAATGACCAACCTTTATACAAGTTTTGGATTACCAATGCAATGCAATTGTGAATTCATCATTCATTAAGCAAATACCTGGTCTGAATCGCAGAAGAATTGAAGACATTTTGAAGTTTGTAAAATTATTTTGCGGCTAATTTGCTTATCATTATTTTATCTAATGAATACTTTACCACTTTCAAATACTCTACCTTCTGAACTTAAGGTCATGATGTAAAGCCCACTGCTTGTATTGCGTAGGTCTACTTCGAAAATATCATTTTGGATTTGTGATCCGATTAATCGCTTTCCATTCAAATCAGTGAGTACAAATTGAGGGTTGTTTAAGTTTAGTACACTTGGATCAATCTTAACCTGCAAAGTATTTTCTAATTGACTTGCCGACATTTGCGTAAGCGCTTTGTCGAAAATCTCATCGGTGCTTGTAGGTAATTGCCTAAATCCCAAAAAGAAAAATAAGGTAGTTGTTACGGCAGGAGATACACACCCTCCATGATCGAGATCAGCACCTTGCTCTTGAGAAATTACATCAGCAGCACCATTTACATTCATAACTTCTTCTGCCAAAATTGCATTTTCAAAAGTTACTTGGTCATCGGCTGTGCAATACAATAATCTTGTTGGCGCTTCAGGAGCCCAATCGTAAACATCATTCAATGCAAGCGCCATACTCAATGGATGGTTTGGGTCATTTCGCAAAGCATCCACAATTTCTGGAAAGATCAGATTATTCGGAATGATTGCACCGAATTCTGACATAAGTTTGGTTTCTAGGGCTGTATTTAGTTCCCAAAGATCTATATCTTCATTTGCGTAAGCGTAAATATCATCTACAAATTGTGGTTTAAAAAAATCCTCAATCTCAAAATCCTGAAGAAGATCTGGATAAGCTGCTTTCATCGACAAAGATGTGCTTACGAGGTAAGCTGAAAAACCATACTCCTCATCTCCCAATGTAAAGTCGATCATACTTTCAGAAATAGAATATGGGCCTGACATATGGCTTGCAGCCGTCACTGTATATTCATCTTGATATTCCAATTCGAGTAATCGATGGATGGCCATTCCTGCATGTCCGCCTTGAGAATATCCACTGATAAAAATTTGATCATTGAGGTATCTATCAGGAGCATTGGTCTCGTAATTTTCTAAGACATGCTCCATCAAATCCAAAGCAACCCAAGCCTCAGAATCAGCATGGACATAAGGATGGATTCCTGGATTAATACCTAAGCCCAAATAGTCTGGCTGTATCACGGCAAATCCCAAGGTGCCAAAAATCTGTCCAAGTTCATAACCACCTTCAAGCTCAGAAGGAACATCATCCCTTGACCCAACAGTGCCGTGTTGAAGAATCAACAAAGGAAATTGGAAATCAGTAGATTTTGGAATTGTAAGTAATCCTGAAGCCATTCCAGCTGTGCCATCAATATTGGTCGTTGGGTATTCTATCCGATAGGAGTCGATATCATACTGGACAACCAAAGGAGGCAGACCCAATTCGGACAACAATTCTGTAGTCGTTTTAGACTCAACCAATTCCCATTGTGCATTTAATATGTTAATATTAATTAGGGCAAAACCTATAAGAAGAATATATTGTTTCATGTGTATCTTGTTTTACGAAGAGTAAGATATGGAAATTATAGGAAAGGGTTATACGATCATTGTTCAATTAGTTTTTTTCGATTAGCTTTTTTCTTTTGCTTTCTCAAAATAGCTTTTTACTTTTTTGCCTACCACGCAAAAAAGTAACAAAAAAAGTCACCGCTGTAAAGCCCTCTGCTAAAATTATCTTGCTTACTCGCGATTGAAAAAACTCGGCATACTTTACACTTTCAAATAACTCATTTCCTATAGTCTTTTCAGTAAACTCATTTGAGCCTCACACAGTTTTCACTCTTTAACCCTCGCTCAAAAATAATTTCTTAACGCTCGTTCTTTAATGCGGGTTCGCTTAACGAAGGAGTGTAATATTTCAGGCAGCTTTTATACAGTTCTTAGTATAAAAAATCAGCTATTCTGAAAATTTCTGTTAACAAAATAAAGGTACAAAAACCGCCATTGCCATATAAAAAAGAAACTAAAAAAGAACTGCTGTAAAGGCTTAAATGACTTTTAATTTTTTTATTTCAAAATAGCTTTTTTACTTTTCTTTTGCTTCCTCCTATGGAAGCGTGCTTCCTTCGGCGCACAGAGTGCCCAAAAGAAAACAAAATATGACTGATTGATTATTACTTTTGTGATATGGAAAATATAGGAAAGGATTATACGATCATAGATTTTGAGGATAAATATCAGCCAGCATTTGCAACTTTAAACTATGCTTGGATTGAGAAACACTTCACTGTAGAGCAGATGGATCGTGACGCTCTCGATAATCCTCGCGAAAAAATATATAAAACTGGAGGTCATATTTTGCTTGTACAAATCGGAGAAGAAATTGTTGGAACTTGTGCACTGATAAAAATTGAAGATGGATATTTTGAGCTGGCTAAGATGGCGGTCTCGGAAAAGCATCGAGGGAAAGGGATTGGTTATGCTCTTGGAAAGGCGACGCTAGAAAAAGCCAAAGAGCTTGGTGCTAAAAAAATATATTTAGAATCCAACGATGTCCTCGGTGCAGCATTGAAATTATATGAGAAATTGGGGTTTGAACATATTGAGCATAAGGAGACGCCATATTGTCGGTGCAATGTGCAGATGGGTTTGGAACTCTAGTTTTCTGATGTACTACCTAAACATAGAGTGAATATTGGGAATCTGAGTGCCTTTGGTAAATTAGAGTCGAGAACTGAGAACTGAGAACCGAGAGCCGCGAGCAGAGAGCCGAGAACCGCGAGCAGAGAACCGAGAAACGAGAGCCGAGAACTGAGAACTGAGAACCGAGAACCGAGAGCAGAGAACTGAGAACCGAGAACCGAGAACCGAGAACCGAGAACCGAGAACTGAGAACTGAGAACTGAGAACTGAGAACTGAGAACTGAGAACCGAGAACTGAGAACCGAGAACCGAGAACTGAGAACCGAGAACTGAGAACTGAGAACTGAGAACTGAGAACCGAGAGCAGAGAACCGAGAAACGAGAACAGAGAACCGAGAACCGCGAGCAGAGAACCGAGAGCAGAGAAACGAGAGCCGAGAGCCGCGAGCAGAGAACCGAGAACCGAGAGCCGCGAGCAGAGAACCGAGAAATTTTTGGGTTTTGAAAACTGAGTTGGAACAGAAAAAACTTAAGTGAGTAAAAATGAAATACTGATATTACTTTAAGGTCTTTTGAAAACTTAGAGGCATCCTTCTAATTTTTGAGATTTGTTCAATTAGATTTTCAGCATCATAGATTGAATCTGCTAATTTTTTCCCAAGTTTCCATATTTCTAAATTGTGAAAATTATGCTTCATACTTATAGTCAGCATTTTTTTTAAAAAGGTAAACAAGAATTATAGAAATTAATAACTGCGATGCTTGCATTAGGCAATACTTTGAGTCGCGGCTCTCTGCTCGCGGCTACAATATAAAAAAAGAAAAATTCCTTTGCTAAAAGAAAACAATCCAATAACTTCATGACAAACAAAAAACCAATATTATGTTATCAATTAACTGGCCAGTAATTTTAGGATGTGGCTTAATTCCGATGGTTGTAGGATTCTTGTACTATAACCCCAAAACGTTAGAACCTGCATGGATGAGATCTACTGGACTTACCAGAGAAGATGTTGATGGAGGAAATATGGCGATGATTATGGGAATCTCATTTTTACTTTCATGTGTTATAAGTATGATGATGGCCATGTGGTCAATCCACCAATTGTCTATACAAAGTTTGTTTGCAATGGATCCTGATTTTACAGCTGGAAAAGGACCAATGTATGATACATTCCAAAATATTATGGCAACATATGGAGATAGACATCGAAGCTTTGGTCATGGTGTAGTACATGGACTTTTTGCAGGAATTGGAATTGCTTTTCCGATTATAGCAATCAAGTCATTATTTGAAAGAAAATCTTGGACGCATATATTTATAAGTGCAGGTTACTGGGTGATTACTTTGGTTTTGATTTGTGGGGTGGCTTGTGCTTATGGAGTGAAGTAGATGGAGCTTAGAACCGCGAGTCGAGAGCCGGGAGTCGAGAGTTGAGAGCCGGGAGTCGAGAGCCGAGAGTCGAGAGCCGAGAACCGAGAACCGAGAGTCGAGAGTCGAGAGCCGAGAGTCGGGAGCCGAGAGTCGAGAGCCGGGAGCCGGGAGTCGAGAGCCGGGAGCCGGGAGTCGAGAGCCGGGAGTCGAGAGTTGAGAGTCGAGAGTTGAGAGTCGAGAGCCGAGAGCCGGGAGTCGAGAAATTTTTGGGTTTTGAAAACTGAGTTGGAACAGAAACAACTTAAGTGAGTAAAAATGAAATACTGATATTACTTTAAGGTCTTTTGAAAACTTAGAGTCATTCTTCTAATTTTTGATATTTGCTCTATTAGTTTTATAGCATCATCTTGATTTATAAATCTTCGACCTTTAGAAATATAAATTTGTGTTTCTAATTCTGCCAAGGAACCAACAGTTACATTTAGGAAATATTTAAGTTGAGGAACTGTGCCCCTCCCGCAGCCTTCGGCAATATTTGATGGAACTGAAATGCTTGCTCTTTTTAATTGATCCACCATTCCAAACCGTTCATTTTTAGGAAAAGATTCTGTCACATCATATATAGCATCGGCTAATTATAATCCAAGTTTCCATATTTCTAAATTGTGAAAATTATGCTTCATATTATATAGTGGGTTATTTATAAAAAGGTAAACTAAAAATCTCGGTTCGCGGCTCTCGGTTCGCGGCTCTTTTTTCCTTTCATCTTTAGTCTCTTCAAAGAAGCTTAGCCAACCAATATATTAGGCTTAATACCTGCTAAACCAGCTTTCTCGTATATTAAAGACAAAGTCTTTCGTCTTGAATCTTGAGTCTTAGGTCCCAAAGAAATATCTTTGTACTATGAAGAAAACTCCCCTATTAGCAATTCTGCTATTGATAAGCTATGCTTCTTACGCTCAGATTGCCGTTGATGGTCTATATGATGACTGGAACGATAGCCATTTTTCTATTGATGATGCATTTGATGTGCAGGATGTGGACATTAGAAAAGTATGGGTTAGTAATGATGAAGACAGATTGTACATCAGAATAGATGCCAATGAAAATTATGATTTGCAGGATGATGAAGATATTGCGATTTTCATTGATGCAGATAATGATTTTACAACAGGATTTTCTATCAATGGGATTGGTGCGGAGTATAGTTATTACTTTGAAAGGAAAGAAGGCTTTATAAATTTTCCGAACAACTTTGATCAGGCAAATCATTTTGATCTTGGAGTCATTGCGATTCCTACCACTACCTCTAAGATTTTTGAAATAGCGATTAATCGGACTACAATTTCTAATAGTGGAACCTTGAGCATGGGAGATGAAATTAGTATTTCTGTACAAAATGGAAATAAGGATTATGTTCCAAATGAAGATGGCGGATTCTTGTATGAGATGAAAAGCGAAGAAACTTTTATTGCGAACTTTGATTTGCAAAAGCAATCGGATGAACACGTGAGATTGATGAGTTATAATGTGCTACGAGATGGGTTTTTAGATTTTTCGCAGGCCGATCACCTAGAGGATGTTTTGGTGGCGATGCAGCCAGACATTATTGCATTTCAAGAAATATATGATATGCCATTATCTGACCTAGCAGACTTGATCAATGAATTGATGCCACTGCCCAATGGGAAGCAATGGGATTATGCCAAAACGGGTCCCGATATAATTGTTTTCACACGTGGGTTTGTAGAGGCTGTTGCACCAATCGATGGCAATGGTGTTTTTCTGCTTAATGATGAGGCGCAAGAAAATCCAATGTTGATATATAATGTGCATCTTCCATGCTGTGCAAATGATGACGAACGACAAACGGAAATAGATCGCATTCTTTCTGTGCTTCGAGAAAAAAATAATTCCAATCAAATTGATTTTGAATATCCTGAAAATGCACCGATCATCATTACGGGAGATTTTAATATGGTGGGCTTGGAACAAAATTATATTTCTTTTGTAGAGGGAGACATCATGAGTGAATTTGCTTTTGGTGAGGATTTTGCTCCCGACTGGAATGGCAATAATTTGATTGATGCCAATCCATATGTCACTGGCTACCCTTCCAATTATACATGGCGCAGTGAGTCAAGTAATTACAATCCCGGAAAGTTGGATTTTGTTTTTTATTCAGGCTCAGTTATGCAGCAGCAAAATGCATTTGTGCTCGACACAGAATATCTAAGTGCACAAGCATTAACTGAATTAAATCTCAGCTCTTCTTCTAGTGCTCTAGCCTCAGATCACCTTCCAGTGATTGTAGATTTTACGCTAGGAGTATTGGATCAGGATGGAGACGGTTTCACTTCGGAGGTTGATTGTGATGATAATAATCCAGCAATTAACCCAGAGGCGGAGGATATTGCCAACAATGGAATTGATGAAAACTGTGATGGAGTGGATAATCTCACTTCCGTAAATGAAAATGATGCTATAGAATTTGCTATCTACCCAAATCCGACGCAGGATCGGTTAAAAATTGACGCAAATCCGTCATATAAATTTAATCTTAGGATATATGATGCTGAGGGTCAGCAAGTCATGAAAAAATCAGGTGTAGATACACGGACAGATATTGATATATCTCACTTATCAAAAGGGATATATTTGGTAGAGTTGACGGATAAGAAGGGAAGAAAAGCCACCAATAGATTAATTAGGCTATAATCTTTATTGAATTAATTTCTCAAAATAGAAAAACCTATTAAATTTGCAGCCCAGTTGAATTGGTCTCGTAGCTCAACTGGATAGAGCAGCTGCCTTCTAAGCAGCAGGTTCCAGGTTCGAGTCCTGGCGGGATCACTAGAAAAACCAAAGGCTTCACAGCTTTTGGTTTTTTAATTTGTACCAATTTGAACATTAATTTGTAATTTAAGTTCTATAATAAAAGCAAAGATGTCTACTAAAAAATATAAAGTTGTTTCTAATGACACCAATGATGTCTATGAATTTGAGGCGTTGAGTCAACTCGCTGAGGACGTAGAGAAGAAAAACTTACCATTGAAAAGAGTTCTAAGGTTTCATTTGGCTGATGATCATAATTACGAATCACATAAGTTTTATAACAGAGATTCCAATACTTTAGAATTTCCGACTCCAGAATTTTTCTTTGAGATAGTGGAGTGAGGTTTGTATGCATGTAATTATAGGCTTGGCTTTTATTCCGATTGAAGCATAATAAGAGGGATTAAAAATACCTGTCAATTTTTTACTAACTCAATTTGGTGTCAATTTGTCTTTATATCGTATTGAACCCATCGCTCCTGCATAAATAATAAATCAACTAACCATGAATAATCGACTACTTCCAGTAATCTTTCTATTTATTTTTCCCTTTACATTGGTTGCCCAAGAGCATTGCGCTAACAATCTCATACTAACATTAACCAGTGTAAATTTTGATGAAGGATGTGATTTCCTCGATTTTGGCGGTGTTGATCCAGAAATCCAAATCAGTGATCTAGATAGCAATATCATTTATATTAATGAGTCTGAAGATTTTGCAACAGTTACCGGTCCTATACAAAATGTACCATTAGAGCTTACTTATGAATGTTGTGGGATTGGTTACATATTATCACTTGGAAACTATCAAATTGACTTAGATTCGGTTGGTTTTAATATAGAAATTTATGAAAATGATGGGGCCTGTTGTGACGGTTATCAATTAATGGGTGATGATAATTATGGCAACGGGATTTTTGTGTTTCACATTGTTGATGACACAACAGGAACAATTGATGTTGGAAGTTGCATTTCTTATAATTACTCATTAAAAGTAGTTGAAATATTTGACGACAATCCACAAGTTGATTGTGATGATATTAATGGGACAACTACAAATCAAAATTTTGAAGAAAATACAATCACCGTATTTCCAAATCCCATTTTTGATAAAGTATATATTAGCTCAGAAGAACCAAGTTTGCAATATGAACTTATGAACATACATGGTGACGTTTTTGAAACTGGAGAAAATTCAAATGAATTAGATGTATCTTCTTTTCCGAGTGGTGTTTATTTTTTGAAAATAATTTCATCCGAGACGAAGGTATTGGAAGTTTTTAGGTTGTTAAAGATTTAGCGGTTTACGTTTTTGAAATGGGATTGAGAATAAAATTGCTTTGTTAGGTACCCGCACTACGCAATAAATTGCTTCGGCGGGTGGACCAGCACTACGCAATAATTTGCTTCGGCGGGTGGACCGACACTACGCAATAATTTGCTTCGGCGGGTGGACCAACACTACGCAAGGTATTGCTTCGGCAGGTGGACCGACACTACGCAAGGTATTGCTTCGGCAGGTGGACCAACACTACGCAAGGTATTGCTTCGGCAGGTGGAAAAGATGAATATATTTAGGTAAACAAATACTTATAGTGTATATACTACCATGTCTAGAAAATGACTCAGAGACTCTATCTG
>ENA-ORXT01004291-ORXT01004291.1-marine-metagenome-genome-assembly--contig:-NODE-4291-length-14905-cov-6.214257_pt1 | contig 14905 bp, 16 predicted proteins | sample MGYA00237868_ERZ511482 | MGnify/ENA metagenome assembly ERZ511482 | reverse complement strand
CCCGGGGCGACCTGTCGGCGGTGGTGGCCGAATCGGGCTGTGCCTATTTCGCCTCCGTCGCGTGGCCGGACCGGCTGGAGGGCGCGCTGCGGATCGACCGGCTGGGGTCGTCTTCGGTGCGCTACGGCGTCGCGGTCTTTCGCGAGGGGGCGGCGATGTCGAGCGCGGGCGGGCATTTCACCCATGTGTATCTGGATCGCGAAAGCGGGCGGCCCGCGCCCTTGCCCGAGGCGCTGCGCGGGGCGCTGGCGCCGCTGGTGGTGTGAGGCGGGAAGAACCGCTCTGTCCTGTGCAACGACCGCTGCACGGGACACCGGGGCCTCGCAGATCAACGCGCTAACCGTCGAGGCCCCGGGTCTGCGCCCGGGGCAGGGGGGAAGGAGGTGGCGGGCGGCTGAATTATCCCGCTACCTCCAGCGCCACCGCCGTCCCCTCGCCGCCGCCGATGCACAGCGAGGCGATGCCCCTGGTCCGGCCCGCCTTTTCCAGCGCATGCAGCAGCGTCACGATGATCCGGGTGCCGCTCGCGCCGATGGGGTGGCCCAGCGCGCAGGCCCCGCCATTGACGTTGAGGCGGGCGCGGTCGATGCCCAGTTCGCGCTCGGCGGCCATCGGCACGACGGCGAAGGCCTCGTTGATCTCCCACAGATCCACATCCGCCACCCCCCAGCCGACCGCCTCAAGCACCCGGCGCATCGCGGGGACGGGGGCGGTGGTGAACCAGCCCGGCTCCTGCGCGTGGCTGGCATGGGCGAGCAGACGCGCGCGGATGGGGGCGCCCGCCGCCCGGGCATCCGATTCGCGCATCAGGATCAGCGCCGCCGCCCCGTCGGATATCGAGGAGGCGTTGGCGGGGGTCACCGTGCCGTCCTTGCGGAAGGCGGGCTTCAGCGTCGGGATCTTGTCGGGGCGGGCGGTGCCGGGCTGTTCGTCCTCGGCCACCACCGTCTCGCCCTTGCGGGTGGTGACGGTCACCGGGGCGATCTCGTCCGTCAGCCGCCCCTCGGCCTGGGCCGCCAGCGCGCGGTCGAGGGAGGACAGGGCGTAGGCATCCTGTTCCTCGCGCGTGAACCGGTAATGCGCCGCGCAATCCTCGGCGAAGGTTCCCATCAGCCGGCCCCGGTCATAGGCGTCCTCCAGCCCGTCGAGGAACATGTGATCGACCGCCTGCGCGTGGCCCAGCCGCGCCCCGGCGCGCATCTTCGGCAGCAGATAGGGGGCGTTGGACATGGATTCCATGCCCCCGGCGACCACCGCGCGCCCGTTGCCAGCGCGCAGCTGGTCCATCGCGACCATCGCCGTCTTCATCCCCGAACCGCACATCTTGTTGAGGGTCGAGCAAGGCACGGAGAGGGGCAATCCCGCGCCCAGCGCCGCCTGCCGCGCGGGGGCCTGGCCCTGCCCGGCGGGCAGGACGCAGCCCATCAGCACCTCGTCGATCTCCGCCCCCTCCAGCCCGGAAGCGGCCAGCGCCGCGCGGATGGCGGTGGCCCCCAACTCGGCGGCGGTCGCCTGTGACAGCGCCCCCTGAAACCCGCCCATCGGCGTGCGGGATGCGGCGACGACGACGATCGGGTCCGGAGACATGGGCGATTACTCCGCGCGGATGTTCATCAGGAAGGCGTCGATCACCGACGGGTCGGTGCCGGTTCCGGCGGTCAGGACGGCGGCGATGCGCCTTTCGCCATCCACGAACTCGAACCGGCACAGGGGCCGCTCGCCCTCGCGGCACCCTTCGATCTCGCCGTATCCGGCCTCGATCAGCGCGGCTTCTGTGGCGTTCGGCTCCTCTGCACGGGTGTCGGGGATGCGCGGGGTCCAGCCCGATTCGATCATCGTGGCCCGGGCCTCGACATAGCTCATCCCGCCGGTGATCACGTCCAGCGCCTTGATGGAATCGTTGGTGGCCGTGCCGATGGCCAGAGCGGGCAGGCTGGGGGTCTCGCCGCCATCGGTCTCGGCGGCGGTCACGGAGATGTCGGCGGCGGGCGCGGCGGGCTGCGCGGGCATGTCGGGCAGGGGAGCGATGGCGACGGCGAGGGTGTCGTCCTCCCCGGTGGCGGGGGCTGGGGCGGCAGGGGCGGCGGCGGGAGTGTCGCCTTCCCCGGATGCGAGTGCGCCGGGGGCATCGTCGGGGGCGGCGTCCGCAGTTCCAGTATCCCCGCTCGCGGATTCGGCGGTCGCGTCCGCCGTTCCGGGATCGCGGATCACGGGGTCATCGGCTGCCCCGGTCTCGTCGCCCGTGCTGGCCGTGACGACCGCCGTCCAGTTATTGCCCGATGCGGAGTCCGTCCCGGGCGCGGCCCCGCCTTCGGCATCCCCTTCCCCTTCCTCGTCGGCGATCCGGTCCGCCGGGGCGGCGGCGGTTTCGGTGCCGCCGGATTCCTCGTCGTCATCGGTCCCGGCGACGGGCGCGCTCCCGGCCTCCGCATCGTCGGTATCGGCGGCGAGGGCGGCCGTTTCGGGTTCCTCGCCCTCGGGCGCAGCCGTGCCCAGCCCCAGGGGGACCGCGATCTCGGTGCGCACCGCCTCGACGACGCGGTCGAGACCCTTGCCGTCGACGGCGCGGTAGAGACCATAGGCGATACCGCCCGAAATCAGGAGGGCGAGCAGGACACGGAAGAAGGACATCGGTTCTTTCCTTTGCGATACGCAGTGTCGTATTTCGAACCGTGGCGAACCGGGCCGGACCCCGCACCGAAACGTGTGCGAATTCCGATGCTTTCCCGTTCCGCTTGAGTTCGAACGTCTTTACCGCTCTACATACTGCGCCGCATGCGGATTCCAAAGCGAAACCGCTTCTCTTACAAGGAACATTCCATGATCGATGCCGTCCCCCGCGATGCGATACGCGACCGCCTGATCGTCGCCCTCGACCTGCCCCATGCCGTCGCGGGCCTGAAGATGACGGAGCAGCTGGGCGATGCGGTCGGGTTCTACAAGATCGGCCTCGGGATGCTGACCGGGGGCGGCTTCGCGCTGGCGAACGAGCTGAAGGAGAACGGCAAGCGCACCTTCATCGACCTGAAGCTCTACGACATCGGCGCGACGGTCGAAGCGGCGGTGCGCGGCATCGCGGAGTTCGGGCACGACTTCCTGACGGTGCACGGCGATCCGCATGTGGTGCGCGCGGCGGTGAAGGGGCGGGGGCAGACGGGGCTGAAGATCCTGGCCGTGACCGTGCTGACCTCGCTCGACCGCGACGATCTGGACGAGGGGATGATGGTCGCGGGGGATGTGGGACCGCTGGCGGTGGAGCGGGCGCGGCGGGCGCTGGCGGCGGGGGCGGACGGGGTGATCGCCTCGCCGCGCGAAGCCGCCGCGATCCGGGCCTTGCCGGAGGCGGAAGGTCGCCTGATCGTCACGCCGGGGGTGCGCCCGGCGGGGGCCGCGCCGGGCGACCAGAAGCGGGTCGAGACGCCGGGGGACGCGATCCGGGCGGGCGCGGATCACCTCGTCGTCGGGCGACCCGTCTGGCAGGCGAGCGACCCGAAGGCGGCGGCGGAGCGGGTGCTGGCGGAGATTGCGGATGCTGTCGGCCGGGGGGTCAACCGATCCCCAGCGTCTCCCACCGCTCCAGATACAGGCGGAACCACGGGGTGATCGTCTCGGGGGTCGCCGCCGCCTCGGCGCGCAGGGCCGCGACGCTCGCCCAGCGCACCTCCGACACCTCGTCGGGGTTCGGGGCCAGCGCCAGCGCACCCCGCGCGCTATCGCCCCGGAACAGCGTGACGCGCTCGTGCTCCCACAATCCCCCGCCCACATCGGCGCGATAGGTCGTCTCGCCGCAATCGCGCAGGGGCAGGGCGCAACCCAGTTCCTCGCCCAGCCGCCGGTGCGCGGCATCGGGCGCGCTTTCGTCCCAATGGGGGTGCGAGCAGCAGGTATTCGCCCATTGGCCGCCGCAATGATACTTGCTGTCCGCCCGGCGCTGGACCAGCATGGCGTCGCCGTCGAAGATGAAGACCGAAATGGCCAGATGCAGCACCCCTTGCCGGTGCGCCTCCATCTTCTCGATCCTGTACAGCGAGCCGTCCTCGGCAATCGCCGGAATGATCTGTCCCACCCCGTTCTCCTTCCCCGTCAGTTCAGCGCGATGCCCCGGCGACCCGCCAGATCCTGCACGAATTGCCAGGCCACGCGGCCCGAGACGGCCCCGCGCGACTGTCGCCACTCGATGGCCTCGGCGCGCAGGTCGTCGTCGGAAATCCCGATCCCGTGGGCATCGCAATAGCCCCGGATCATGGCCAGGAACTCGGTCTGGTCGCAGGGGTGAAAGCCCAGCCACAACCCGAATCGGTCCGACAGCGAGACCTTCTCCTCGACCGCCTCGCCCGGATTGATGCCCGTGCGCTGTTCGTTGTCGATCATGTCGCGCGGCATCAGGTGGCGGCGGTTGGACGTGGCGTAGAAGATCGCATTCGCCGGGCGCCCCTCGACCCCGCCATCCAGTGCGGCCTTCAGCGATTTGTAATGGGTATCGTCGCGGTCGAAGCTCAGATCGTCGCAGAACATCAGGAACCGGCGGTCCGGGGCCTCGCGCACCAGGGTCAGCAGGCGGTGCAGGGTGGGGATGTCGTCGCGCAGCACCTCGACCAGCAGCAGGGGGGTGCCGCCGGGGCCTTGCTCCGCGTTCACCGCCGCATGGGCCGCCTTGACCAGCGAGGATTTCCCCATCCCCCGCGCCCCCCACAGCAGGGCATTGTTCGCGGGCAGGCCCCTGGCGAAGCGGCGCGTATTCTCCAGCAGCGTCTCGCGCGCCCGGTCGATGCCCTGCAACAGCTCCAGCCCGACGCGGTTGACCGCAGGTACGGGGGTCAGCGCGTCACGGGCCGGGGTATCGCCCGGATGCCAGACCCAGGCATCGGCGGCTTCGAGGTCGGGCGCGGGCGCGGGGGGCGGCGATATCCGCTCCAGCGCCTCGGCGATACGGGTCAGGGCGTCGGTCACAGGTCGTCCTCGTCATCCTCGTCGTCGTCCAGCCCCAGATCCTTGCGGCGCTTCTTCTCCTTGCGTTCGATCAGCGCGACCAGATGGATCGAGATCTCGTACAACAGATAGGTCGGCACGCCCAGGGCCAGCTGGCTGACGGGGTCCGGCGGGGTCAGGATCATGGCCATGAAGGCGATGCCGACGATGGCGTATTTGCGCCAGTCCTTGAGTTGCTCCGCCGTCACGATCCCCGCCTTGCCCAGCAGCGTCAGCAGCACGGGCAACTGGAAGCTGACCCCGAAGGCGAACAGCAGCGTCTTGATGAAGCCGATGAACTGCTTCACCGAATAGCTGGTCTCGACCTTGATGTCCTTCTCGGCTTCCGCGAAGTTGATCAGCCAGTCGAGGGCCAGCGGGATCACGACGAAATAGGCGAGCGACGCGCCCAGGAAGAACAGGAACGGCGTCGCCATCAGGAACGGCAGGAACGCGCCCTGCTCGTTCTTGTACAATCCCGGCGCGACGAAGCCCCAGATCTGCGCGGCGATGAAGGGAAAGGCGAGGAAGAACGCCCCCCAGAGCGCGATATTGATGACCGTGAAGAACAGTTCCTGCGGCGACAGGACGATCAGTTCGGCATCGGGGCGGATGCTCAGCAGCGGATAGGACAGGAAGTCCACGATCTCGTTGCGGAAGAAGATGCAGATCACGAAGGCGACGGCGAGCGCGATCATCGCCTTGATCAGGCGGTCGCGCAGTTCGGCCAGATGCTCGATCAGCGGGGCCTTGGAGGAGTCGATATCGTCCTGCGTCATGATCCGGTCCCGTTCAGCCGGATTTCGCGTCGGCGGTCCGGGCGGTGTCGTCGTTGGTCGGTGGCGAGGCGGGGAGAGGGGTCGCGGGCGGCGTGGCCGTGGGCGTGGGCGTGGGCGGAGAGGCGGCGGCGAGCGGCTGCATCACCGGCTCGTCGCCCGGGCCTTCGACCGCGCCGAACCCCGATTCGTCGGCCCGCTGCTTCATCTCGTCGGAGGAGAGCACGGGATTCTTCTTCGGCTTGGCGGGCTTCTCGTCGTCGCCATCCACGTCCAGCGTCTCGTTCAGCATGTCCGTCACGCCGGATTTGCCGCCCTTGAGCAATCTGCGCGCCTCGCGGAATTCGTCGAGATCGGCCTCGCGGGCGGCATCGTTCATCGAATCCTGGAATTGCCGCGCCAGCCCCCGGGCCTGACCGACGAAGCGGCCCACCTGCCGCATCATGCGGGGCAGATCCTTCGGCCCGATCACGATCAGCGCGAGCGCGGCGACGACCAGAATCTCGGGAAGGCTGAAATTGCCGAACATGCGGGGCGACGCGCGCTAGGCGCTGTCGCGTTCCTTGCGGGGCGGCGTCACGTCGATCGGCTCGGTCCGATCCGCGACCGGGCCGTCGGCCACCGGACGATCCGTCGCCACGCGCTCGGTCCGGGCGGTGTCGAGGGTCTCGTCCTCGTCGTCCTTCATGCCCTTCTTGAAGCTCTTGATGCCCTTCGCGACATCCCCCATCAGTTCGGAGATTTTTCCGCGACCGAACAGCAGCACCACGAGGATGCCGACGATGGCGAGTTGCCAGATACTGATGCCACCCATGGATGACCCCCCAAGTCGATGAATGACGCGCGCAGGCGCATTGCCGCGCACCGTCTCGCCAATACACATAAGGGCTTGGGGGGCCGCATTAAAGGGAAAACACCGCGCGCCGCACAATCGCCTCGAAAGTCGCGGGGATCAGGCGGGGGTATCGACGTCCCGGACATAGGGCGAGCGCACCGTGCTCTGGGCCGCACAGGGGAACAGGTGGCACGATTCGCGCTTCAGCGACAGCCACACGCGCTTGCCCGGCGCGGGCGTGAACACCCCCGGCACCGTCGCGCGCAGGACCGATCCGTCATGGTCCATGCCCACCTCGATCAGGCTTTCGGACCCCATGAAGCGCGCGCGCACCACGCTGCCCGGAGCCGCGACCCCGGACTTGCCGGTCGATTCGGGGCGGTGGCCCTCGTCCAGATCGATGCGCAGGTGCTGGGGGCGCACGATGATCTCGACATCGGCATCGTCCACCAGCCCCGGCGTCAGGAACAGGCCGAAGGGCGTATCCGTCTGGCGCGAGCGCACGACGCCGTGGATGACGTTCAGGTCGCTGAAGAACGCCGCCGCCGCCCGGTCCCGGGGATTGTTGTAGATGTGGTAGGGCGCGCCGATCTGCTCGATGCAGCCGTCGCGCATCAGGGCGATGCGGTCGGCCATGCGCAGCGCCTCCTCCGGGTCGTGGGTGACCAGCAGGACGGCGGCGTTCTCCTCCTTCAGGACCGACAGCGCCGCGTCGCGCACCTCGTCGCGCAGGCGGTTGTCGAGGCCGGAGAACGGCTCGTCCATCAGCATCAGGTGCGGCTTGGGGGCCAGCGCCCGGGCCAGCGCCACGCGCTGCTGCTCGCCGCCGGACAATTCGTGCGGGTACTTGTCGGCATGCGCCCCCATCTCGACCCGGTCCAGATAGTCCAGCGCGATCCGCCTGCGGTCCCGCCGCCCGTATCCCGTGAGGCCGAAGGCGACATTGTCGCGCACGCGCAGATGCGGGAAGAGGGCGAAATCCTGAAACATCAGGCCGATGGAGCGATTTTCGGGCGGTTCGTGCCGCTGCGCATCCGACACGACGGTTCCGTCGATCAGCACGCGCCCGGCGGATTGCCGCTCGACCCCCGCCGCGATGCGCAGGGTGGTCGACTTGCCGCAGCCAGACGGGCCGAGCAGGCACACGACCTCGCCCGGCGCGATATCCAGCGACACGTCGCGCACGGCGAGCGTCTCGCCGTAGCTTTTCATCAATCCGTCGAGCGTCAGGCGGGTCATGGCGCTTTCTTGATATCCATCCGGAGAGGGTAGCCGAGTATTTCTATCGGAAATACCTAAGCCCTCCCGCAGCATCTGGCAAGAATGTTACCGCCCCTGCGCGTTCGTGCCGCGAAACCCCTGGGCCACGAGGAAGATCTCCGCGCTGTCGCTGCGGCTCGCCCCCGGCTTGAAATGCCGCACGTTCCTGAAATCGCGCTTCAGCAGGGCCAGCAGTTCCGCATCGGCCCCCCCGCGCAGCACTTTGGCCACGAAGACCCCGCCCTCCGTCAGCGTGTCGCGCGCGAACATCGCGGCGGCCTCGCACAACCCGATGATGCGGATGTGATCGGTCTGGCGATGGCCGGTGGAGGAGGCGGCCATGTCCGACATCACCACGTCGGCGGGGCCGTCCAGCACCTGCTTCACCCTGTCATCCGCGCCCTCGTCCATGAAGTCGAGATGCATCAGGGTCGTGCCGGCGATGGGTTCCACCTCCTGGAGGTCCACCCCCAGCACGTAGCCCTGCGAGCGCCCGTTCTCGCCGATGGAATTGACCCGCTCGGCGGCGATCTCGCACCAACCGCCCGGCGCGCAGCCCAGATCGACCACGCGCTTTCCGGGGGTCAGGAAGCGGAACTTGTCGTCGATCTCCATCAGCTTGTAGAGGGCGCGGGAGCGGCGGTTCTCGGCGTTCGCGCGCTTGACGTAGGGGTCGTTGAGCTGCCGCTCCAGCCACAGTTTCGAGGACAGCTTGCGCCCCTTCGCCGTCTTCACCTTCTCGTGCAGATGCCGCTGGCCGCGCCCCGAATCGCCTTTTTTCGCCGGTTTCTTCATCGGGTTCCCGTTCCGCCCACCGTTCCGCCCACCGTCTCGCGCTCCGCATTGCGCCCCGCGTCGCGTTCCACCGCATCCTCGCGGTTCATCAAGCCGTAGAGCAGCCCCTCGCGCAATCCGCGATCGGCCACGCGCAGTTTCTCGGTCGGCCAGTAATGCAGGATCGAACTGAGGATCGACGCGCCGGAGATGACCAGTTCGGAGCGGTCGTCGCCGATGCACGGGATCAGCGACCGCTGGGCATGGTCCATCGTCAGCAGATCGTCGATCAGGGCCGACAGCTCCAGCCGCTGCATCCACAATCCGTCCACCATCGACCGGTTGTAGCGCGGCAGATCCAGATGCACCCCCGCCAGCGTCGTCACGGTGCCCGACGTGCCGAGCAGCTGCATCCGCCGCAGCCGATCCTCCGTCGCGCCCGCCCCGGTGGCCGCGAAGGGGGCGATCAGGGATTTGGTGTAGTCGCGCATCGCATCGAACCGCTCGCGCTCGTTCGCCACGGTCTTGAACCGCTCCGCCAGCGTGACGACGCCGACGGGGAGGGAGGTCCAGTGCGCGTTCTGGGAAAGGGTCTTGATGTCGAGTTCCAGCCGCGCGGCATCGACCCCCTTGGTCTGCACGCCCAGCAGGATGTCGCGCCGCCGGTTGCGGGGCATCTCGGTCAGGTCGATCCAGACCAGTTCGGTGCTGCCGCCGCCGATATCGAAGACGAGCAGACATTCGCGCCGCGAATCGAACAGGGGCGCGCATCCGGCCACCGCCAGCCGCGCCTCCTCCCCCGCGCCGATCACGTCGAGGGCCAGGCCGGTCTCGCGCCGGACCCGGGCGACGAATTCGGCACCGTTATCGGCCCGGCGGCACGCCTCCGTCGCGATGGCGCGGGCGCGGGTGACGTTGCGGCGGCGCATCTTCTCGGCGCAGACATGCAGGGCATCGATCGAGCGGGACATGGCCGCTTCGCTGAGGCGGTTGGTGTGGTCCACCCCCTCGCCCAGCCGCACGACGCGCGAGAAGGCGTCGAGCACGCGAAAGCTGTCGCCGTCGGGGCGGGCGATCAGCAGGCGGCAGTTGTTGGTCCCCAGGTCGAGGGCCGCAAAGGTATGATCGAACCGACCGCCCCGTCGCCGGGGGGGTCGTCGCTCTCTCTTCGCCTGCACACCCTCGGCCTTGACCGATTGTGCCGTGATACCCGGCTCCGCCCCGCGAAAACGCGGAGTCACCCCGGGCGGTGCGTCGCGCGGTGGCGCCACAGCTCATCCCCTCGGCATGCACCGGCGCGCGCCGGAAAACCGGAGCCGCCCGAATGATCCCTCTCACCCGGACGGCCCCGGACCGCGCGCAGCCCGTACCGTTCCATTCATGCGAGCGCGTGTCCGTCGGCGCACTCTATCTCGTTGGGGTCAGCCTAACAGGAGTTGGCGGTGCGTCAAACGATCATGCGCGAATCAGTTCGGGGATTTCGTCGGTTTCGGGACCGTTCTCGCCGCCATCGACCGGATTGGCGGGGTCCAGACCCAGCGCCTGACAGGTGCCGAGGGTCAGGGCCGCATCGTTCAGCGTATAGAAATGCAGCGCCCGCACCCCCGCATCGCGCAGGTCGTCGCACTGCCCGGCACAGACGGCGAGGGCCAGATCCCGGGTCGCGCCGCGCTCCTTCGCCTTCTCGAACCGTTCGGCGAGGCGCGCGGGGATGGATGTGCCGCACTTGCGGGCAAAGCCTGCGGCCTTGTCGAAATCGCGGATCGGCATGATGCCCGGCACGACCGGCACGTCGATCCCCGCCTTGCGGACCGCATCGACGTAGCGGAAGAAGACATCGTTCTCGAAGAAGAACTGCGTCACGATGGTATCGGCCCCGGCATCGACCTTGCGCTTCAGGTGATCCATATCCGCCGCCGGTCCCCGGGAATCCGGATGCGCCTCCGGATAGCCCGCGACCGCGATGCGCAGGCCGGTATCGCGGCGCAGCGCCGTGACGAGATCGGGGGCGGAGGCGAAACCGTCCGCACGGGGCGCAAAATCGCTGCCCGCGCCGCCGTCGCCGTCCCCCCGCAGCGCCACGACCCAGCGCGCCCCGGCTGCTTCGTAGGAATGCGCGATGTCCAGCACCTCGGCCCGCGATCCGCCCGCGCAGGTCAGATGCCCCGCGACGGGCGCATCGATCCGCTCGCTGCGCAGGTCGCGGATCGTCCGGATGGTGCGATCCCGAACCGCCCCGTTCGCACCGTAGGTGACCGAGAAGAAGCGCGGTCCCATCGGGGACAGCGTCTTCACGCACCGGCGAATCGCCGCCGCCGCCACATCGTCTTTTGCCGGAAACAGCTCGAAGGACAGCGCGATACGGTCTGAGAGGGAGGCGGTCATGGTGGCATCTCCGTTTTGAGGTTGAGACAACAATATCAAGATTTCTTTATGTGTAAATACCAAATATGTGCTAGGACCATCCTGTCGGTCGCAAATCACATGCGCGAAGTCGTGGATGTCGTATGCGCGGGGGCGCAGGGGCGCTATGCGGGAAGACTAGGTTGGGGAGAAACGAGATGCCGCAGGTTACCGTTGTCTACTGGCGCGACATGCCCGCCCAGGTCATCGTCAAGGCGGGTCGCAAGACCGCGAAGCGGCAACTGCCCGAGCGATTCGAGCAGGCCATCGACCGGGCGGCGATGAAGTCGGGGGCGGCGGGGTCCGACGATTATCTGGCCGAATGGCGGCGCGGCGATCCCGTCCCGGTCGAGGGAAGCGATCTGGAGGCGCTGGTCGAGGCCGAGGCGGCCCGGATCGATGCCGAATACGACCGCGACGCCCTGAAGATCCTGATCGAAGCGGGCGGCAGCGCCCCCGCCTGACACCAATCGCCCCATGGGAGTGACGACGATGGCCCTGCTTTCCGCCCTGTTCGGTTCCGACGCGAAGAAAGACCCCAAGACCGTGGCCGAGCGCCGGGCCGTTTCCGCCTTCCTGCACGGGTGTTCGGTCGAGGTGATGCCGCGCACGGCGGCCAAGGTCGAGGATTTCAAGGCCATCCTCGCCCCCGGCACCCGCGTCTACATCGCCCATATCGACGGCACCCCGATCGAGGAGATGGTCGCGACGGCAAAGCGGCTGTCGGCGGACGGCTTCGACGTGATGCCGCATTTCCCGGCCCGCATCATCGCCGATGCCGCGATGCTGGAGGACTGGATCGACCGGTACCAGGGCGAGGCGGGGGTCGAGCAGGCGCTGCTGCTGGCAGGGGGGGTGGATGCGCCGCACGGCACGCTGGCCTCGTCGATGGACCTGCTGGAAACCGGGCTGTTCGGGGCGAAGGGCTTCACCCGCCTGCATGTCGCGGGGCACCCCGAGGGCAACCGCGATATCGACCCCGACGGGTCGGACCGGGTCGTCATGGATGCCCTGCGCTGGAAGCAGAAATTCGCCGATTCCAGCGACGCGGAGATGGCCCTGGCCACGCAGTTCTGCTTCGAGGCCGCGCCCGTCATCGAATGGGCGGATCGTCTGCGCGAGGCGGGGATCACCATCCCCATCCATATCGGCGTGGCCGGTCCGGCCAAGCTGCAGACCATGATCAAGTTCGCCATCGCCTGCGGGGTCGGGCCGTCCCTGCGCGTGCTGCAACGGCGGGCGGCGGATGCGACCAAGCTGCTGCTGCCCTTCACGCCGGACGAGTTCGTCACCGACCTGGCCCTGCACAAGGCGGCGCATCCCGATTTCAATATCACCAACGTCCACTTCTTCCCGCTGGGCGGGATCGGCAAGACCGCCGAGTGGATCGGCGAGAACCGCGATACGCAGACGCCCCTGCCCCGGACTTGATCCGGGGCCTGTCGCAACAAAGCGCGATGCTCAAACAGGCCCCGGATTACCCGCTGCACGGCGCATCCGGGGCAGGCCTTTTCTTCACCCATTAGCGAAAGCACCCAACCCATGACCCGCACCGTCATCGAATCGAAGACCAGGACCGTCGTGATCGGCTTCGACGAACCGTTCTGCGTCATCGGCGAGCGCATCAATCCCACGGGCCGCAAGAAGCTGGCTGCCGAACTGGAGATGGACGATTTCTCGACCGTCGAGCGCGATGCGCTGGAGCAGGTGGCCTGCGGCGCGAACGTGCTGGACGTGAATTCGGGCGCGGTCTTCTCGAACCGGATGGCCGAAGACCCCCGCTACGCCGACAACAACTTCGTCGAGCCGCCCCTGATGCGCGAACTGATCCTGCGCATCCAGGCCATCGTCGACGTGCCGCTGTGCATCGACAGCTCGGTCCCCGGCGCGCTGGAGAACGGGCTGGAGGCCGCCGAGGGCCGCCCGCTGCTCAACTCGGTCACGGGCGAGGAGGAGCGGCTGGAACTGGTGCTGCCGCTGGTCAAGAAGTACAATGTGCCGGTCGTGGCGATCTCGAACGACGATACGGGGATATCCGAGGACCCCGAGGTGCGCTTTGCGGTGGCGAAGAAGATCGTGGAGCGCGCCGCCGATTTCGGGATCAAGCCGGAGGATATCGTGGTCGATCCGCTGGTCATGCCCATCGGCGCGATGGCGACGGCGGGGCATCAGGTCTTCACGCTGGTGCGGCGGCTGCGCGAGGAACTGGGGGTCAACACGACCTGCGGGGCGTCGAACATCTCGTTCGGCCTGCCCAACCGCCACGGGATCAACGCGGCGTTCCTGCCCATGGCCATCGCGGCGGGCATGACCTCGGCGATCATGAACCCCGTGCGCGCGCAGGAGATGGAGGCGATCCGCGCCGCCAACTTCCTGACGAACAACGACCCCAACGGGGCCGCGTGGATCAAGCATTGCAAGGCGATGGAATCGGTGCACAGCGGCGAGGCGACCTTTGCGGAAGCCGCCGCCGAAGCGGCCAAGACCTCGACCGGCGGTCGCCGGGGCGGCGGGCGCAGGCGGCGTCCGACCGAAGGCTGAACGGCCGGACTTGCCGATGCGCGAGGCTCGCCCCTGCGCATCGGCCAACGGCGTCAGTCGTCTTTCGACCCCAGCAGCGGGATACGCGGAAAGGTCATCCAGCCGATGGCCCCGCCGAGACCGATGGCCGCCAGTACCGTCAGCACGCGCGACCATGAAAAGACACCGGTAATCAGCCCGTTATCGGCCCAGATCTGGCTGAACAGCACGAAGACGATCACCCCGCCTATCAGCGCGGCGGCGACGATCACCTCGATCGGATAGATCTTGATCGGCTCTTCGGTATCCATGGCATTCGATCCTTTTCGCGCGGGGTCCGGTCTGAAAACGAACGCCGATTATGATCGGAATGCGCGGTTTCGGCAACAGGAAACCGGATGCGCCGCCATATCCGCCCCTCATCGGGCGAGCCGTTCAGGTCTGCACCAACCTGCCCGCGGCTCCCGCATAGCGACCCTCGCGCGATGTCCGGCCCGGGCCGAGCAGCAGGAACGCGACCATCACGCCGTAATAGATCATATGGACCGTAAGCGATTCCGGCAGGACCGTCGCGAAGAAGAGGAAGGCGCAAAGCAGGCCCGCCGACACGATGCGGATCATGATCCCGGCCAAGATCAGCAGCCCGCCCGCGCATTCGATCATGGCCATCAGGAAGACGGACGTTTCCGGCGCGTAGGACAGGATCGGGACGTGGTAGAGGGTGATGATCGCGACCGTCAGGTTGGGCTGCATGATCTTGAAGCAGACGCCCAGATAGATGAAGCCCATCCCCGTCAGAATGCGCAGGACCAGTTGCGGATAGCGAAACAACAGGGGCGGAAAGCACGCGGAAAGCCCCGCGAGAGTCCGGGGGCGGTAGGCATAGTACCCGCCCTTGCGCACGAGCAGGTAGTAGCCGACCCCGAACCATATCGGCGCATAGGCGAACATGGCGGCCCCCCATAACGCGCAGCCCGCCGCCGCAAGGGCGATGAGCGCGAGGCCCGCCCCTTGCGCGCCGCAGCCGACGATCAGCCAGACCGCGACCACGACCTGTGCCGGTCCCAGCCAGTGCCAGCCGGGTCCGAGATCGGAAATCAGGAGATCGGGGGCCAGAAAGCTCGGCTCGGTCATGGGGGCGAGGCCGACCTGCGGCTCCAGCCCGAAGGCGCTGCTGATCAAGGTCCATGCGGCGCAGAACCTGAGGATGGTCGGGACGTAATGCGCGTGCCGACGCGTGCGCCCGGAAATCGATACCAGCCACCCCGGCGTCGGTCCGTAATGCATGCTCAGCAAGGCCCCGACGATGGCGGCGAACGCGACGAGTATGAGCGTCCCCTCCACCGTGAACATCGGGAAGATTTCCGGC
>ENA-ORXT01004290-ORXT01004290.1-marine-metagenome-genome-assembly--contig:-NODE-4290-length-14907-cov-6.732299_pt1 | contig 14907 bp, 10 predicted proteins | sample MGYA00237868_ERZ511482 | MGnify/ENA metagenome assembly ERZ511482 | reverse complement strand
CGCGCCCCCTGCTTGGCCGCCGCCTTGGTTGCTGCCGCTCCGGCTGTAAAACATGCCGCTCCCGTTGCTGCCATTGCGCGAGTACTTGGGCGGCCGCTGTCTCGCGTCTGCAGAGGTAGAGAGCGCCATCGACGGCAGCGCGCCGCCACCGTTGGCATCCGCTGGAACGTGCAGTCAAGGAGGCACAAAATCCACCTCGTTTCGAGCCTTCATTGTAGTAGATGGTAGAAGTTGTTCTACTGTCAGATCTACTTCATTGTCCTTTGGCCCTGCCACGTCTCTATCGTGTTTGACATGCGACCATCGATGGTCATCGCGAGCAAACGGGGTGGAGAAGCCCGAAGAAATGGATTCATGGGGTTCCGTTGGCCCCCGTTGGGTCCCAACAGAGCCTAACGGTTTCGCGTTTAGTTGAAGCTTGGGCCCAACGGGCCGTCCGTTGGGGACCCGTTGGGCTGCGTTGGGAAACTTATTCAGAGCTGACGATGTATCTGCGTCCGCTCGGCCGGGGATCATATGACTCCGCCATCCCAGATTATTGTCTGCCGTTTGGGTGCAAGATGAGTGAAGATCTTTTGGTGCCTGCTTCGGCAGCTGTTGAGGAGGCTGAGTGGGCCTCGCCATTTACTGTAAATACTCATTGGAGCCCGGCTTTCGCTACTTGTGCATACACTCGCCGGCTAACCCCCCATGGACCTCCTCCCAAGAACAAAACGTCTCTGGCTTGGTCGGCTCTCCATCATGATGAACGTCAGCGCCGCTCGCCCACCGTCAGCCCCATTGGTCAGCACCAACCAACACGACGAGCTCCGTGATAAGGGTAGAAATAGCGATGGTTCTGAACTTACTGTGTTCCACACCTCTCGGCGTGCTCTCCGCCACGCTTGTCGCGGAGAGTGTCGCGTCAAACACGACAATGCGCCTCAGGCTGCTCACGAGCAGGGCGGGAAGGACACCTGGACCGGTGGATATGTCTGCGTGGCGAACAACGGAGGTGAGAGCGGTTGCAGCGATTGGGCGGGAGTTGCCGCCGGCCATACTACGTTTGGACGCCTGGTCCAGAGCTGCAAGCGGTCCTGCTTGATGGCACTTTCCCATCGCTGCGAACACGAGTGCACGAGTTCACGGCCCACTTGTTCGAAGGCAGGTTGCTTATCCGAAGGGTTGGGCGAGGCTGGGCTGCATGCATACAGGCATGTGTGAGACAAAACACGTCGGTGGCATGGAAGCAGTCGCCAGTGTACGCGTCACCGTGACAAAAACAAGGCAGGCTGGATGCTTGAAGCATCGGCAACAGTCTTCCACAGTCACCACGGCTCGACTGCCGCGAGGCTCCGAGAGAGCGAGCAGCTCACCAGTTAATGGGATGCGTCCCGATAGGATTTTTATGGCAACAACCCCACAGAAGGTATTAACCCCCACAGGAACCGCTATCCGAAAGGACCGCGTTCCCACATGCAACCAGAGGAGCTTATTGCGGTGGCTGCTGCGGCAAGCCAAAGTCTACAGTGGGCCAATCGTACATGAAGGGGGTCGGTAGCGAGTAGGGACAACAAACATCACAAGCACCCAGGCGGCATCGGACGCACACGGTCGCGTCAGTGGACGGCCCCAGAAAACTCCACCGCACCAGACACAAGAGCCCTCTCGGATAAAAGCCCCCGCCTCCAATGAACCACACAGATTCACCGCAAGCGCAACATACCCGTCGTCAGCCCGCCCAGGCGCTCGCGCATGTACTCGAGCGACCGCGAGTGTGCCGCCTTGACGGCATCGGTGACCGCCGCGCTAACCGCGTCGGCGCCTTCGTCCAGCAGCTCGGGCGCAATAGTGACCGAGATGGGCGTCTGCTGCCCGGTGAGGACGACCTTGACCTTGCCCTCCCGGGCCGTCGCCTCGATTTCCGTCTACACAGAACCACGGTCCACAAGATCACGGGGGTCGAGCGGGATGGTGTGCGGCAACGAGGAAAAAAACAAGAGCCAGAGGACATGTTGGTCGAGCCGTTGGCAATAGGTGGACCAAAGGAAAACCGACACTACTGCACGGCGAGGTGGCAGACCACCGGAGAGCAGTGGGCAACACGCGACCGACAAACGCACACAACCAGAACACCAAGGCAGGCAAATGACATACCTCCTTCAACTCATCCTGAAGCTCCTTGGCGCTCTCCGTGAACTGCTGCGCCTTCTTCACCGCGTCCATGATGTTGCCCATGTTACCGAGCGCACCAAACGGGTTCTTCCCCCCCCCCGCCTCGTTGCCCTTGCCGCCACCCATGAGCATCTGAACGCCGCGGGCAGATGGCACAGCCGCCGGCCGCCGGGACGACGTCGCGGCGGCTGACCGGGCGACCAGCGCCCCGGCGGCCACGGTTGGTACGAACGCGCAGGACGCCATGGTGGTGTGTATTGGCAAGGGAGGCGGGAAATGAAGCGGCGGGCCGCCTCCGACGGCAGTGAGACGGGGGAAGGGGAGTGGCGGGATGGAGGTGGAAGCGACGGCGGGCGGGAGTCGGGCGGGGGGAGCTGAGATCGCGGGCGCCTGGGGGGTCTTTCCGGCGGCCGATGCGATGCGGGGCGGTGTCGGTCTGTGCGGCTGGCGGGCGTGCCTCCAATCCCGCAATGCGCCACGCGTGTGCTGGTGGGACACGAATATCTCATGCTTGTCGGTTTGAGGCGGATGTAGCCTCCGACACCGGATACGGGCCGTCACAGCGGCTGGACTTGAGTGTCTCAGTCAACAATTGGCCACACCGATGGCGGGAAGCGTGGCATGCGACCGAGTACGAGGTGTCTCGGCCACCTCGACCGCCCGGAGTTTCCCTCGCCGTCTCGGCGGCGGCGGCGGCACCGCCTGCCCCCCCCCTGCGCCGCCAATATTGCTCTGCCGGCCTGCTGGCCCCCCCGCCGCAGTGCCACCTCCAACCTCGACGACCGCCACGCGGCCCGGCGCGACAGAGGCCTGCCGTGGCCGCCGCAGCCGCCGCTGTCGCCGCTCCCAGCGCGCCGACCCGGGCGCGACGCGAGCAGCCCCCGCCGCGCGGTGTGGTCGTCTGCCGTTGCCGCCGCCGCCGCCGCCGCCGCCGTGGCCACCGGGCGCGAGCGCCGGCCTCTCCTCGTTTGGTCCGCCGGCTGTTGCGGCGGAGGGGGGGGGGGGGGGGGGGGGGGGGGGTGGCCTGCGGCGGCGTTTGTGGCGGCGCCGGCGGCGGTCCGCCGCGGGGGCTCGCGTGGCGCACATCTGGTCGGCGGCCGATGCGGCCGTCGACGTGGCAGGGGTTGGCCGCCGCCAGCCGTGTGGGTGGCGCCATCGCCCGGCGCGGCGGCGGCGGCGGCGCCCGGCGATGGCGGCAAGCGCCCGTGCTGAGCGCCCGGTCAGCGGCGCCCCGACCGCCGCCGCCAACAGCGACGGCGGTGGGTGCCGTGCACACAGTGTGCTTCCCGGTCCGGCGCGTGCCCGCCGTGCGTGCCAACGGCTGGGAGGCGGGGGCGCGGCGTTTGGGAAGCGGGCCAAGGGCCCGAAGCGTGCTTGGAGGAGTCCCCACTGGTGACACACATTGTTCTAGGTGTCAGCGGGGTGTGGCGACCATCACCTCTCAACAAAGCCGTATCACACACGGTCGATGCTCTCTCCGAGCCGACTCCAGGAGTGTTTCAGTGCGGCGTGCGTTGAGGCGTGAAGCGCCGTATCGCGCGTCGCGCGAGATACACCTGGAAACGGCATCCATGTGGAAGAATTCTCCTGTATCCGGCCGTCGGAGATTGCCTGAGATCCTTGCCGGCAGCACGCGCGGCACGCGCAGAGGAAGAGGTGCGTAGCATAGTGTGTTTGTGTCAGTTCGCCAGCTACGTTTCCCTCCACCCCGCTTCCCTGCACCCCTTTTCTTGTCGGGCGGCACGTCCCCGTCGGCCGCCCAGAGGACCATTGCAGTTTACGCTGGTCCCACTCCAAAACCAGCCGTTTGTCGGCGCTCCTCTGCCGCGCAGCCTGTGCGATGGCGACGACGGCGCCCGCCAAGCCGACGCCCGCGGGCGCCGCCGGGTCTGGCCCACCGGCCACGGCGGCGCCTGCTGCCGCCGACGCCCCCGCGCTGGCGCTCCACAACACCCCCGACGTGGCCGTCCGAGCCATCTCCCTACCTGGCCAGCGCGAGTGGGGGGATGGCACGCCCGTCTTCCCCCTGTGCCTCCTCGCGTCCTCCCCCGACGGCGCGCCGGGGACCCCCATCTCGGCGGCGGCCGCGACCGCCTGGGCGGCCGCCAACCGGTCCGCCCTCGACGGCCTGGTGCGGCGGCACGGCGCGCTGTTTGTGCGGGGCCTCCTCCCCGCCGACGCCACCGCCTTTGCGTCGCTCATCACTGACGGCGTCGCTGCCGACAACTTCCCCTATGTCGGCGGCAACGCCGTCCGCACCGCCGTCGTTGGCGACGTGGTGTTTACGGCCAACGAGTCCCCCCCCTCGCGGGTCATCCCCTTCCACCACGAGCTGGCGCAGACGCCCGAGTCGCCCGCCCGCATCTTTTTCTTTTGCGTGCACCCGGCGACCGGCTCGGGCGGCGAGACGCCGCTCGCCCTCTCCACCCGCGTGTACGACCGCCTCGCCGCCGAGTACCCGGCTTTTGTGCGGCAGCTGACGCAGCACGGCGTCTCGTACCGCCGCGTCATGTCCGAGTGGGACCGCTCGTCGAGCGCCATTGGCCGCGGCTGGCGCGCGACGCTCAACGTGTCGTCGGCGGCGGCGGCAGAGGCGGCGCTCGCCGCCCGCGGCTACACGTGGGAGTGGCTCGGCGACGGGTCGGCGGGGCACGGGCGGCTGCTGCGGGAGGTGTCGCCGCCCCTCCCCGCGACGCGGGCGGTCGACGGGCGGCCCGGCGCCGTGGCGTTTTACAACCAAATCCACGCTGCCTACACGGGGTGGACGGACGAGTACAACACGCCCGCCGAGTGCGTGCGCGACGGCGCGGGGGGGGCGCTTGACGCCGACGCCATGGCCGCCGTCGGGCGGGTGTTGGAGGCGTGCGCGGCGCGGATTGCGTGGACGCCGGGGGACCTCATGTACATTGACAATCGGCAGGCGTACCATGCGCGGGGGACGTTTGAGGGGCGGCGGCGGGTGCTCGCGTCGTTGGCCAAGTAGCGTGGCAAGTGCGGGGGGGGCTCGAGGTGCCGCCCGCGGGCGAGGCGCTGGGCGTGGCCGCGGGCTGGGTGGTGTACACTGCGTGACGTCGGCCCCGTGCGTGTCTTGCACAGAAGCAGGGAACGGTGGAAACAGAAATGGCACAGCTGCTGCTGTCAACAAACCGTCTTGCTCGGCGCGGAACCAAGCTACTGCCCGAGGGAGAAACAGTAGGAGGGAGAGGGGAACACCCAGCGGAACTGGGTGGGTGGGTGTCTGACCCCAGCCGACGGGGACGACACGCGCCGAGGACAGCCATCCAGCCGATCTCTGGCCCATCAGTCTGGGGTTGCGCGTCCCGACGCTGCTTGACGGGCAGTGTGTCTTGTTCCGCAACAAGAGAGATGGACAGGGCGACGGTCTTGCGGACATGTCCAGGGCCCCGTCGCGCTGATGTCGTGAGAAATACAGTCATGTGCGGGTGCGCACCACCCAGACAAAGGACGTTGACGCAACGAACGAGAGAACAAAGTCACCGCGATCCTGCGACCCACACATAACAAAAAAAAACGAAGTCAAACGTGACGAGCACCTACGGACAGTAGCCCATGCGTATAGAAGAAAGGGCACACAGTGCATATGTTTCTACTGCACCACAACTTGATGCACGAGCATCGCAAAGCACCACAAGCCAGCACCTCCAGCGCAGCCGCACGCGACTCCACACACGCAGCAGCAAGAGCAGCAGCAGGCGCCCGCAGGACCTCCGCCCAGCCCCTCACAGCAAAACGACGAGCCTCGCGACCGCCCGTCATCCACAGCTCAATCGCAGCACGGCAAGCCAAGCTCCCCATGCCCCCCCCATCATGACCACTCCTGGAGCAGCCCGCCCCGTCGCCGGCACCGGCGCAACCCGTCCACCACCAGCCGCACATCCCGTCTACTTTGCCGGGCCGCCCGCCGCCGCCGCCGCGTCCCCACCCGCTGCTTGCTTGCGGTACTTCTCCATCAGCAGCGCGCGCGGGTTGGCCCGCTCCCCGCGGGTGACCTTGGAGCGCGGCCGCACCGTCTTGCGGTGCACCGCGCACGACACGCAGTAGTGCGTCTTGTTGTACAGCTTCGGCAGCTCATAATTGTCAATGACGCAAGCGTCGGTCAGATCCCGGAGAGAGCTCTTGTCGACAATGTTGCGCACCGTAAAGCGCTTGATGGCCTTGTCCTTGGGCGGCTTGCAGCCGCACCCGTCGCAGTTGACGAGGCGGGTGTGGTTGCGGCCGTGCCGGTTGCGGCCGTGGTTGCGGCGCTTGACCGTCATGGTGGCGGTCGGGGGCGGGTGTGCCGCCAACCAACCAGACGGATCGGGTGCCGCGGGGTCGACCGCGGTGTTGGGGGGGGGGACAAGGACGCGCGGTGGTGGTGGCGATGGGGATGCCGGGGGGATAGGGGTCGTCGTCTCCACCGGCGTCCAAGCACGTCGACTATAGCAATCGATTGTTTAGGCCGCGACATTGTGCATAGGCAGGAGCGGGTTCAGGCCTGACGCATATAAATTGAGGAAGGATTCAATTTCTACGAGCAGGACAGGTGGCGAGATGGAGAGATACTGCCTCGCTTCTCCGTCGATTCGGCAGTCACAAATGCCAGCCATCCAGCAGCGTGGAGGTGATGTGCTGATAGCCGATTGATGGCTATTTGCGCAGGCAAATGTCGACTTACACTGTGGCAGGAGTTCAGTTGGTATTATGACCCCCCAGTAACTTCATCAGGTAATCCATAGACCGCCTGACTGGCGGTCTGTTGCCCAAGGTCAAGCGTGCTCGTTGTCAGAAGGGCGCTCCGGTCGCAGCCAGCTGGAGTCGTCCCGCTCCCCTGGTCTCCGCCCCCCGCCCCCCCCGTGCCTCCTCTGTCGTGCGCTCGCCCCGCCAACAAGCCACCACAATGCACCGACAATTAGCCGTGCTCGCCCTCTCCGTCGAGCGCGGGGAGCTGGTGGCGCCCCCCGACCCCGCCGCGCTCGTCGGCGACGTCCTCCTCTGCCTTGCGCCCGGCGCGCCGCTGGGGCGGGCGAACCCCCCCCTTCTCGACGCCGACGCCATCCCCACCGCCGCGCAGGAGTTGGCCGATCAAGTGGCCACCGCCGCCGTCTTTTCCCCCAACGAGGAGGGGGAGGACGTGCCGACGGCGGCGCTGCCGCTCGCGCTCGCGCCGCACCTCCTCGCGCGCGCGCTCGCGCTGCAAGCCCCCCGCCCGCCCCGCCCCGCCGAGGAGCCCGTGCAGCAGCGGGCAGGAGGGGGTGGCGCCACCGACGGCAACGGCGACGGCGCTGCCGCCGCCGCGGCCGCGGCCGCGACGCGGCTGACCCGCCTCCGCGCCGCGCGGGACGGCCACGAGCGCTTCCTCGCCCACATGAAGCAGCTGCGGGTGGTGCCCCCCGCCGAGCGGGCGCTGCTCGTGTCTGTCCTCACGCGGGACGCGGGGGGGGACGCGCACGCCGACGGCGCGGACGCGCGCGTGGACGCGTCGGGCGTCCTCTGCGGCGTCCGCTCGTCGGATGGCCTGCCGGCCGACGCGGGGCGGCGGCGGGCGGCCAAAATCGAGCGGTACAAGCGGGACCGCGCCGCGGCGGCCGACGTGCGGTTGTTGGCCGACGCGTACGCGCGGCGGTCGGCCGGCCGCCGGGGAGGGGGGGGGGTCCGCGACGGTGCCACGGCGTGGGGGGGGGGGGGGCGGGGCGACGGCGGCGGCGGGGGTGGGGGGGGCGGCGGCGGCGGGTGGGGTCCCACGTGCGGGTCCGGCGGCCGACGCGCCGGCGGGGGCCTCCGCTTTGGCTGCGACGGCGGCAGCAGAGGGGATGGCAGCCGTGGCAGCGGCTTCTGGAGAGACGCTCGCCCAGTGGGCAGAGGCGGTGGCGGATTTGGCGGGCGCGGCGCCGCCGGCCGAGGTGACGTTGGAGGAGGAGGAGCTGAGCGACGACGATTGGCTGGCGCACTGGGAGGGCCCCTCTTGATCGACGGGGCGCCCAGGAAGCAACAATGAGCACAGCGGATGCGCCCCACGGACGAGCTCGTATGGTGCCACCCCCGACCGACAAACGGCTGTCTCGCAGCGCGGCCGGCGGCAGCGGTGGGCGTCGGCCCTGGGTTTCTGAGATGGGTGCGGGTGGCTGCCAACCTTGGCCACCAGGGGGGGAGGCGGTGAGTACGGAATGGGCTGTGGGAAGGAGGGCCGCGGCTATGACTTACCAGCGCTGGGACGCACGATGCCAACCAGGTCGTGCCAGTGCTCGCGCAGGGCACCGAGGCCACGGCGGGGGAGACGCAGCGCGCTGCGCTAGCGAGAGAGACGCCCTCCGCCCGGGCCGACGAGGCGGGCGCAACCGATTGGCAGATCACGTCTTGTGGATCATGGGCCGTCCACGTGGCCGTCACGAGAGGGGACGCATGGGCCATAGGGCCCCGCCTCGCGCGGGTCCATTGCCCTCCGGCACGTCGAGCCGCACCTCGGGACCCCGCGTGCCAATCAATGGCCACGGAGCTCCCCACTCCATAACCCGGTGGCGGGTGCCACAGGGGGTGTGCCCCGGGCCGGGCCGGGCGAGGAGGGGGCCGGGCCCCCCTCCTCGGTCTCGGCCGCTGTCACCCACGCCATGGAGGGGGCGTGCCCGCCGCCCATCCCCGTCCCGTGTGCGCGTTTGGCATGGTCGCCGCGGCCGCCACCGCCGCCGCTGCGCCAACGGCCACGACCGCCGCCGCCGACGCCGCCCCCACCACCACTCCTTGTTCGCGCGCGCGCGTGCACCGACGCCCCGGCCGACGGCCATGGACGCGGCGGCCGCTGCGGCCGACGCGGGCCCCGCAGACCCCCCCCCCCCCCCCCCCCCCCCCCCCCCCCCGGCCCCCGGCCGCCCCCCCCCCCCCCCCCCCCCACGACCAGGCCGCCGAGTGGCTCAACACGGCCATGACCGCCCTGTGGCCGTACATGGACGCCTACCTGTGCCGCCTCGTGGCCGATGTGGGGCAGGCCGCCCTGTCGGCGGCGCTGCCGGGGTGGCTCGGCCGCCTCGAGGTGTCTGAGGTGAGCTTTGGCAACGCCCCGCCGCGGCTGGACAATGTGGTCGTCGTAGCACAGGCGGCTGCGCCGCCCGTACCGCCGGCAGCGGCACGCTCAGCGGCCCGCACCGCCGCCCAGGCGGCCGCCGACGCCGGCGCCCGCACAACCGACAGCGACAGGGACAGTGACAGTGACAGTGACGGGGAGGCGGCCTTGGCCGCCGCCGCCCGTGGCGTCACCCTCCAAGCCGACCTGCACTTTGCGGCCGCCGACGCGGTCGTCGGCGTCGACCTCGTCACGGCCCTCTTTGGGCGGCTCCGCCTCGGCGTGCGCTCCCCGTCCATCGACGGCCGCGTCGTGGTCACGGTGCGGCCACTGGTGCCCGTGTTGCCCCTCGCGGGTGGGCTGTCCGCCGCGTTTGTGTCGCCGCCGGCCGTGGGGTTTGACCTGACGGGCTGGGCCGACGTCGACCGCCTGCCGGCAGTGCGCGCCGCGCTGCGGCGGGCGGTGGGGGACGTGCTCGGGGGGGTGGCCGTGCTGCCAGCACGGGTCGGCGCGACGCTCGACGGGAGCGTGGATTTCTTTACAGTGCGTGGGAGAGCAGCGAGGGAAGGGGGTGGGGGGGGGAAGGGACGTTGTGTGGGGCGCTCGCGCCGCGTGGGACGCGGCGGTCCGTGCGGTGCTGGCCCAAAGCGGATTGATTGCCACCCTCCCGTGGTGCGTACTGCTGGGCCCTTGTCGGCAGGGACTGACGTGCACGTTTCTTTCTTGCGTGGCGTCGCGCTGAGCAACACACTTTCTGCCTTGCTTTTTCGAGCACACTCCCCTTCATCTCTGCTCGCTCCTCTCTTGTCCTCTCGCCCCCCCATAGACATACACCCCCCCGGTCGGCATCCTCGCCTTCACGCTTGTCGCAGGTCGTGGCTTCCGTCCCCAGCGGGGTTTCTTATTTACCACCGACGCTCCCGATGTGTACGTCGTGGCCCGCCTCGGGGCACACGGCACCCGCACGGCGACCGCCGCCAACACCACCACGCCGGTCTGGGAGCACCCCGCAACGGCGCTCGCCCACCACGTCGACCAGGAGCTGCGGTTGGCCATGTGGGAAGATGATGTCCTGTGCGATGATGCGCTCGGTGAGGCCGCCGTGACAGCGGGGGAGCTGGCCTCGGCGGGGGAGGGGGGTGTGTGGATGCCATTGCAGGTTGTCGCGCCCACATCGCTGCCGCCGTCGCATCCAGGAGGTGCCGATAGGGGCGGGAGGCGGGGGTCCCCATCGCCTACCGACGATGACGGCAGCGCCGACCCGCCGGCGGTGCGCGTCGTCGGGCAGCTAACGCCGCTGGTGGCGATTGGGGGGCGGGGGTGGCCGCTCCTGAATGTTGACGGCGGCGGCGCCGGCGGTGGCGGCGCCGGCGCCGCTGCCGGCGCGAGCGCCACCAACAGGGACGATAGCAGACAGTCGTCGCCGCTGCACCCACCGCCGCCCCCCCCCACCGTTGCCTGCCTTGTTGTCCTCGTAGACGACATGGCCGGCGGGGCGGCGGCGGCCGGCGCGTCGGCCGCCGGTGGGAGCGTCGGCGGCGGGGTGAGCGGCTCGCCGGCCAGCAGCCGTCGGGCGGTCCCGTCTGACCCGTTCCGCCTCGTCTTGAGCGGCGTCGACGTGGCGGCTGCGGGGGTGGTGACGCACCCCGGAGGGAGCGGCGGCGGGGGGAGTATGGGGGCTGCGAGTGGCGCCAGGGGGGAGACGAGCCCCGCGTCTCGGCCAGGCGGTACGCCCCACCGGCTCGCACCGACCTCTGGGCCGCGGAGTTCTGGAGGCGGGGCCCCATCGCCGCAAAGAAGGCCTCGACCCGACGCGGTTCACGGCGGCGGTGACAGCGCCAGCCGCGGACAACGGCCCGCGGACTGCTCCTCTGGTGGCGTCGATGGGGGCGGTCGCCCCGCGCCGCCGACCTTCTCATCCGGCTCCGATTCGGATGGTGGCGCGTCGGATGGCGACGATGCTGACGGCGGGCGTGACGCCTCCCCCGGCAGCCGCTGCGGCCGCGACGGCGCCGCCGGGCGCGCATCCCCGGCAGGCGGCAACGATCACCAGCCACCTCCCGACGGGGAGGCCGGCAGCGGTCGGGCAAGTCCGGGCAGCGGCGGTGGCGGTGGCAGCGGCGGCGGCGACGGCGACGGCGACGAAGGTGGCGGCGAGACGACGCGGTGCCCCTGCGGCTCCGTCGCCGACGTTGGTTGGATGATTGCGTGCGAAGGGTGTCACACCTGGCAACACGGGCGGTGTATGGGCTTTCGGCGGGAATCCGACGCCCCCGACGCCTACTATTGTGAGCGCTGCCGCCCCGACCAGATGCGCAGCAGCTGCGTGGCACACCCACAGTACGCGGCACGCAAGGCGCGGCGGCGAGCCCTCCGACGCGCGGCAGCTGAGGAGGCGCAGCGGGAACACCAAGCGCGGCTTTGGCGGATGCTCGACGAGGAGAATAGCCGCCGCGCGGTGGGGGGTGGCGCAGGGGAGGGCAGCACTGCCGCCCAATCTGGGGGCGGCGAGGGCGGACGCGACGGCGACGTTGCCAAAGCATCTGCCGCCGGCGTGCCTGCGTCCCTTTCCTCTCGTCACGAGGGGTCGAGTGGGCGAGAGGGTGACGTTCACGGTGCCGCAGGGCGGCGCGCGCCGCCCTCCCCGCACCCCCGGCTGGAGCGGTCGCCGTCCCGGCCCGACGACGGGCGGAGCGTCGACGGGCGGCCACCAGCGCCCGCACTGGCCGACGGACCCGACCGTGGGGGGGGTGCGTCCGACTCGATGCCCCACTCCACGCGCGACACATCCGTCGACGCGGGTGGCGGTGGCGGTGGGGGGGAGCGACGGCGGGGTGACGGGTCGGCTGCCTCCCCGATCCGTCGCTCCACATCCTCCAAGGCGCGGTCGATGGAGAGCAGGCGGCGTCGCAAGGCAGCTGCGGCAGCTGCCGCTGCCGCCTCGCCGGCTGCAGAGGACGACGGCAGTAGCCGCCGCGCCGATCGGGGCCACGGCGGTTGGCCCGGTGCGGCCGACTCGGCGGCGCCCTCCCCTCAAGGAGTTGGGGGAGAACCCCCTCCGCCCCCACCCCACCCACCGCCAGCCCCCCCACCGGCATCCTTGTCGGGCGTGCACCCGTCCGACCTCCGGCGGCTTGTTGCCGACGATATCCGTGGTGGCCGCTGGGCCGCCGCGGGCGTCGACGACCGCGTGGCCGCCGACCTTTTCGACGCGTACGCCGGGCACGCGACGGGACGTTTTCGGCGCTCCCGGGATGGTGTTGTCGCGGGACTCGCCTTGTTATCGGGCCTGCCAACGGACGTGGTGGAGGGACGCCTGGTCAGTGCGGTAGGCCGCATTGAGGAGGGCGAGGAGCGCCAAAGGCAGGGCAAGGCGGAACCGCCATGGCGCTTAACAGACGGCTGGGGGCCGGTGTGTCCGTCGAACGTGATCGCCAATGGTGGCGGTCCGCCACACGTTGCCGAGCGCGGGAGCGCTGACGGCAAGCCGCCGCCATCGCCTCTGACAGGCGGGCGGTTGTCTCCACGGCGGCCGTCGCCAGTCTCCCCTCGCGGTGTGCCGTCCCGGTCTCCGCGCGGGGACGTCCGCTCCCCACACGACCGGCGGCCGCCCCCCGTCGCGTCGCCAACGGCGACGTCAGCGGCGCCACTGGGTGGCGTAGGCGGCCGCTTTGTCCTCTGCGGCGGCCGCAGTGGCGGGCGGACGATGGCGCCATCGTCGCCGACCAGCGGGAGCAGGCGGGGGCGAGGGGCGGCGCCGGGGGAGCCCCCACGCCGGCGCACCGCGTCGCCGTCGCCCACGTCTGACGCGGGGTCGGGGCGGTCGGGCGCGTCTGCGGGGCGGCGGTCGGGCGACGGCGGGGGGAGTGGGGGAGGTGGGAGCCACTCGAGCCGCTCTCGCTCGACGCGGGGGGGACGCCGCCGCCGCCGACGGGCCGAAGGGGAGGGGAGCTCGGCCGGCGAGGCCGACCGTGGTGGGGGCGATGCCGGCGCGGGCCGCTCGGCGGATGGTGGCGGCGGGGGGCGGCCGCTGACCGACGACCGGCACGCTGCGCGCGATGGTGGCGGCGGCGACTCGCGCAGCCGCGCCGACCGCAAGCCCGCCGCCGCCCCCCTCCCCGGTGAGGATGGCGTGGATGGCGCCGCGCTGCCCGGCGGCACTGGCGGCGACAAGGGCCTGACGCGGGAGGAGCGCAAAATCCGCTCCGTGATGCTCCAGTTTGAGCGGATGGCCAAGCGGGACAATGGCAAAGTCGCGCCGCGGGAGGAGCGGAAGCGCCCGTTAACGTCCTCGTCGGCCGACAAGGGGCGCGACCGGAAGCGCCATCGGCCGTCGGGCGGGGAAGGGGGCGCTTCCCCGCGGCCGGGCGGTGGGGCGTCGCCACCCAGTGGCGGGCTCGTCGGGGCGGGGGAGCCCAAGCTGGAACCGCTACCGCCGATGGCGCTCGTGGGGGGGTTGGCCGAGGGCCTGGCGTCGGCCGCGTCGGCACCGGAGGCACTCGCCGTGTCGGCGCTGCTGGCCGTGTCGAGCAGCTGTGGGGGGGGCGACGGGCGCGGTGGTGCCGCGTCGGCCGCCAGCGGCGGTGCCGAAGCATCCGCCACGCGGGGTGACCGCCGCGAGGCGTGGGAGCCGTCGTCAGATGGCCGGTCTGCGGCGACGGCGGCCATGGAGGTGACACCTGCCGCCGTTGCTGCCCCCACCGTTCCCGACGGGCTGCATCCCCACCGCCTCCACTCGCGTGCGGCGGCGGTGGCGCCCGCCTCATCGACGCGGTCGGCCGTGCCGCGGCGGAGTGCGAGCCCAAACGGCCTGATGGTGCGACCGTCGGGGTCTCGCCGAGGCCTCGGCACCGCCGCGGTTGCCAGCCTGAGCGTTTCGGGTTCCGCGGCGGGCGGCGCGTCCGCGTCGGTGGCCGCGCCGCTGGCCAATGGCGGGCCTCCCGGGGGCGTGGTGGGCGAGCCGGGAGCGGGCCTGCCACACCGCGCGCGGCTGTTGTTTGGGCCGACGGGCCGCCGGGCGTCGCGGCGTGCGTCCCCGCCGGCCGCCGCCGCGGCCGCGCCGGCGGCGTTACCCGGGGCGCTTGACTTTGACGACGCCCTCGACGAGGACGGCGGCGGCGGGGGGGGTGGCGCCGCCGGTGGGGCCCGCGTTGACGGGTATGGAACGCCCGTCGGCGGCGCCCGCGCGACCGCGTCGAGCCTCTCCCTCCCCGGCGGCCTCGCGCGCTCCCCCGGCCCGTCCGTCTTGCGGTCTGGCGACTGGTCCCGCTCCGCGGGGGCAGAGGCGCGCCCCCCCGCGGGCCGGTCGGGCGTCGTCAGCCGCAAGACGTGGTTGCTCGGCGACAAGATTTCGCTGCGCGGCGGCGGGGAGGCGGGGGCGACGACGACGGGGCTCCTCGACTGCCGGTTCGCGGTGGGGGGCGGCCCGGTTGGGGTGGAAGAAGGCCTGCCCGACGGGGCGCTCATGGTGCCGGTCAAGAAGAAGCTGCTCGCCACCCTCCGCGCGCAGTCTGCGCCGTCGCTCGTCGCCCTGGCGGTCGCTGCGGCGCCGGTGGAGCCGTCCCCCACGTCGACCGCGTGGATGGAGGAGGTGCGCACGCCGCCACGCGGCGCGCCGCGCCCGTCCCCGTCCCCGTCGCCACCGCCCGATGAGATCGGAAGAGCACACGTCTGAACTCCAGTCACGTTTCGATCTC
>ENA-ORXT01004288-ORXT01004288.1-marine-metagenome-genome-assembly--contig:-NODE-4288-length-14910-cov-4.636554_pt1 | contig 14910 bp, 12 predicted proteins | sample MGYA00237868_ERZ511482 | MGnify/ENA metagenome assembly ERZ511482 | reverse complement strand
TGAAAAACAACCTTGCTCCAATTCCTTTGCACCCGCGACCGCGCCCAAAGTGACTAAATATCGTATTTTGGTGCGGACATTTGGTTTTGCACCCAAAAGTTGATTCGCATTGTTGTTAAAAAGCGGCGTGACCGTTGCGGGTTCGGCTGAAAATGGTTGTTCCGCCCCGCGTCCGCCTTCGTACATTCACCCTCCTCAAAATCAAGCTGCCATGGCGGAAGTACTGGAAACGACAACGGAAGAGCAGGCCGGCATCCGCAAGGCTTACGAAGAGATGCTTACCCAACTGCACAAAACGCCGAGCAAGGCCGACCGGGAGCAGATGGACCGCGCCATGGAGCTGGCCGGTTACAGCCACCGCTACCAGCGCCGCAAATCCGGCGAACCGTACATCTACCACCCCATCGCCGTGGCCCGCATTTGCGCCGAGGAGATCGGCCTCGGCCCCACGGCCATCGTCGCCGCCCTGTTGCACGACGTGGTGGAGGATACGCCGGTCACCCTCAACGACCTGCGAACCGACTTCGGCGAGCGCATCTCTCTCATGGTGGGGGGGCTGACCAAACTCGACAGTGCCTACACGAGCGAAAGCCAGCAAGCCGCCAACTTCAAAAAGGTGCTCAGCACCCTGATCGTCGACGTGCGCATCGTGCTCATCAAAATGGCCGACCGCCTGCACAATATGCGGACGATCAAGAGCATGCCCGAGCACAAACAGTTCAAGATCGCCGCCGAAACCAGCTACATCTACGCCCCGCTGGCCCACCGCCTCGGCCTTTACAACTTCCGCTCCGAGTTCCTCGACCTCTGCATGAAGGTGCTGGAGCGCGAAGAGTACTTCGCCGTCGCTCAAAAGCTGAAGGAAACGAAGGCCAGCCGCGAAGATTACATCGACCGCTTCATTGCGCCGCTGCGCGAAGGGCTCGATGAACTCGGCTACGCCTACCGCGTCTACGGCCGCCCGAAGTCGATCTACAGTATTTATAACAAGATCAAGAAAAAGCAGGTCCCTTTCGAGCAGATCTACGACCTCTTCGCCGTCCGCATCATCGTTGACGTGCCGGTCAATAAGGAAAAACTGGCCTGCTGGGGGGCCTACAGCGTGGTGACCGACGTTTACCAGGGCGTGCCCGAGCGGTTGAAAGATTGGGTGACCATCCCCAAATCCAACGGCTACGAAAGCCTGCACACCACGGTGGCCGGCCCCGATGCCCGCTTCGTGGAAGTGCAGATCCGCAGCGAACGGATGAACGAGATCGCCGAACGCGGCTTCGCGGCCCACTGGAAGTATAAAGGCGTCAGCAACCAGCCGGACGTTTACGAGCAGTGGTTCGATTCCGTGCGCGACATCCTCGACGATCCGAACTCCGATACCGTCCAGTTTCTCGGGGATTTCCGCGACAACGCCTTCTTCAACGAGGAGGTCTACGTCTGGACGCCCGGTGGCGACATGAAAGCCCTGCCCAAAGGGGCGACCGCGCTCGATTTTGCCTTCAGCGTACATACCGAGGTCGGTTACCACTGCCAAAGCGTGCTGGTCGACGAGCGGATCGTGCCCCTCAGCTACGTACTCAAGAACGGCGACCGCCTCCAGGTCAACACCAACAAGCAGCAGAAGCCGAACGAAGGCTGGCTGAAGATGGTGGTGACGGGCAAGGCCAAGGCCAAGATCCGCCAGGCCATGAAGGCGGAACGCAAGGAGAAGGGCGAACTCGGCCGCGAGGCGCTGCTGCGCAAACTCAAAAACCTGCGCATCACCGACGCGACGGCTGCCGTCGAGCAGATCGCCCGTTACCACACGGAGGGCAGCCACATCGACCTGTTTTATCACATCGCCCAGGAGGCGATGACGGTAGCCCAGGCCATCGCGCCCTTCATCGTGGAAAACGGCAAGCTGGTGCCTAAGGCCGCGGAAATGGACGACGAGCCGGTGACCCAGCTCTCCGGCGCGCGCAAGCGCAACCCCGCCCACAAAGAAAAAGGTACCTCCCGCCTGCTGATCAACGGCGAGCCGGGCGACCAGTTCGAGTACTCCATGGCCAGCTGCTGCCACCCGGTGCAGGGCGACCAGGTGTTCGCCTACCTGACGGCCAACGCGGGCCTAAAAATTCACCGCAGCCGCTGCCCCAACGCCCAGAACCTGATGGCTAACTACGGTTACCGCATCATGAAGGCCGAATGGCAAAGTACCACCGAAAGCAGTTTCGTGGTCGCCCTGCGCCTGACGGGCCTCGACAGCGGCCGCGGCGTGATCGAGCGCATCAGCCACGAGATCACCGAGTTGCAACTCGATATTCGCAGTTTCCAGATCAGCGGTACGGACGGTTACTTCGAGGCAAACATCAGTCTGTTGGTTAAAAATACCGACCAGTTGTACCTCGCTATCCAGGCCCTGAAAAACTTAGCGTCCATCTCGACCGTTTCCAGGGTAGAAGAGTAGGTTAGTTCGTTGGTCTTTTAGTCTTTTGGTGCCGCTACGCCCGATGACAACAGTACCAGCGAACCAACGAACCAACAGACAAAAGTACTAATGCAGACTAATCCTACCGCCGACATCGAGACGATCAAGGACATCTTTTCCGCTCACCTCAAAGAGCGTAAGGCCCGTCGTACGCCCGAGCGTTACGCCATTCTGGAAGAGATCTATAACCGCGACGATCACTTCGACGCCGAGTCGCTCTACATTCACATGAAGACCAATAACTACCGCGTTTCCCGCGCCACAGTCTATAATACGTTGGAGTTGCTGGTGAACTGCGACCTGGTCAAAAAACATCAGTTCGGCAAAAACCTGGCGCAGTACGAGAAGAGTTACGGCTACAAACAGCACGATCACCTGATCTGCAACGACTGCGGCAAGGTGCTCGAATTCTGCGACCCGCGGGTGCAGCAGATCAAGAACATGATGGGGGAAATTTTGCAGTTCGAGGTGACGTCGCACTCCCTGAACCTGTACGGCAACTGCGCGGGGGGGTGTGAGAAAACGGCGGGTGCCCGGTAGCTTTTGGGCGGGAACGCGGGAATGCAAAGGAAAGAGCGACGGCGTCGTTGTTAACCGAAAAAACCATCGGTGCTACCGGCCGAAAGCGAACCGCACCAACAGACCAATAGACCAACAGACTAATACGACCAACAGACCAACAGCCTAATACTGCTCCCCCGGTCCCGGAAACTCACTTGCCTTCACGTCGTCCACGTACCGTTCGGTCGCCTCCTTGATCACGTCGAACAATTCGGCGTAGCGACGCAGGAAACGCGGGTGAAAATCCTTGGTAATGCCCAGCAGGTCGTGGGTGACCAGTACCTGCCCGTCGCAGTCCACCCCGCCGCCGATGCCGATGGTGGGAATCTCGATGGATTTGCTGACTTTCATTGCCAGATTCGCCGGAATTTTTTCCAGCACCAGGCCGAAACAGCCCAGTTCTTCCAGCAGTTTAGCGTCCTTGACCAGCCGGCGGGCTTCCGCTTCCTGCTTGGCGCGCACGGTGTAGGTGCCGAATTTGTAGATGGATTGCGGCGTCAGCCCCAGGTGTCCCATCACCGGAATACCGGCGGAAAGGATGCGGCTGATGCTCTCCGAGACTTCCTCGCCACCCTCCAGTTTCACGGCGTGACCCCCGCTTTCCTTCATGATCCGGATGGCGGATTTGAGTGCCATCTTGCTGTCGCCCTGGTAGGTGCCGAAGGGCAGGTCGACCACCACCAGCGCCCGCTCTACGCCCCGTACCACGCTGCTCGCGTGGTAAATCATCTGGTTCAGCGTGATGGGCAGCGTGGTTTCGTGGCCGGCCATGACGTTACTCGCCGAGTCACCAACCAGCAGTACGTCCGCCCCGCCCGCGTCGAGGATGCGGGCCATGGAGTAGTCGTAAGCGGTGAGCATGGCAATTTTCTCACCGGCTTCTTTCATCGCCCGCAGGGTCATCGTCGTTACGCGCTTGACTTCGATCTTCTTGTGTACGCTCATGGCGGTAAGATAGGAAAGCAGTAAGAAGTATTGAAGTTGGAAGTGGGAAGTCGCGCCTGACTTCCCACTTTCTGCTTCCATACTCCTTACTTAAACGAGCCCCTCCCGAATCAGATCATGCAGGTGCAAAAAACCCAGGTAGTCGCCCGCCTTGCCCGTCACTACCAATTGGCTGATGTTGTGCGCGCGTAGTTGCTCCAGTGCTATGATAGCCGGCGTGTCGCGGCCGACCGTTTTGGGGTCGGTGGTCATGATTTGGGCGGCGGTAACGGCTTCGAGGTCGGGGTTGCCGGTAAGCATGCGGCGCAGGTCACCGTCGGTGATGATGCCGGCCAGCAGGCGGGAGTCGGGGTAGAGGACGGCCGTGGCACCGAGGCGTTTGCTCGTCATCTCCAGCAGTATCTCGCGCAGCGAGCCGGCGGTAGTGACGGCGGGCACCTGGTTGTGCGGGTATAGGTCGGAGACACGCAGGTAAAGCTGTTTGCCCAGTGAGCCGCCGGGGTGAAAGCGCGCAAAATCGGAAGGTGCGAAGCCGCGCAGGGCGAGCAGGGCGGTAGCCATCGCGTCGCCCATCGCCATCTGGGCCGTCGTGCTGGCGGTGGGGGCCAGGTCGTTGGGGTCCGCCTCGCGGGCGACGGGGGTAAGGAGGATGTGATCCGCCGACTGGGCCAGCGTGCAGTCCTTGCGGCTGACCATGGCAATCAGCGGGTTGCCCGCCTGGCGCACCATCAGGGCCAGCATCTTGATCTCCGCCGTTTCCCCGCTCTTACTGATGCACATCACGGTATCTTCCGGTTGAACCATCCCGATGTCGCCGTGGATGGCGTCGGCGGCGTGTAAAAAAAGGGCGGGCGTGCCGGTGGAATTGAGCGTCGCAACGATCTTTTTGGCCACCAAAGCCGTTTTCCCGATCCCCGCCACGACAAGCCTTCCGGTGCTCGCGTGGAGGCACTCGATGCAGTCCGCGAAGGCTTCATCGAGCGACTGGGTCAGATGAAGCAACGTTTGCGCCTCGATCTGTAAAGTATTCCGCGCCGTACGTAAAATCAGGCTTGTATTTTTCACGTAAAAGTGTATTTTTGAGGCCCGTTAGAAAACGGCCCGGATTCACGCGACGTGACTTTGACGTTTTCTCACGGTCTGACTTAGAAATGTCGTTTTAAAACCTTAATTTAACAGGAGAAAACCCGACAGGCTTTTCTTGCGCCAAGGAATTTCGCCCATCCCGTATTTTTTAATGAAACCGCCTTCCTTTTTCGGTGGCCGCCCCAACGGCGTTCGCCATGAGTTAAACCTTCCGATCGCCGCCTTACGAACCTGAGCTGATTTAATCCGTAAGATCCCGCCGGCAAAACTAAAAGAAACATTCGGAGCAAAGCGAATCTAAACATGACCGCGAAACCTGTTGTAAGCCACCTCGAAGAAGCGTTGTTTGACCATTTCGGCTTCGATACCTTTAAAGGTAACCAGAAAGCCATCATCGAAGCCCTGTTCGAGGGTCGCGATACCTTTGTCATCATGCCCACTGGTGGCGGTAAAAGCTTATGTTACCAACTGCCCGGCCTGATGATGGACGGTTGCGCGCTGGTCATCTCTCCCCTCATCGCCCTGATGAAAAACCAGGTGGATTCTATCCGCTCTTACGGCGACAAAGACTCCGTAGCCCACTTCCTCAACTCTTCGCTCTCCAAAACGCAGATGCGACAAGTGAAGGAAGATATCAGCAGCGGAGACACCAAGCTGCTCTTCGTTGCCCCGGAAACGCTGACCAAGGAAGAGAACATCGAATTCTTCCGCAACGCCAACATATCCTTCGTCGCCATCGACGAGGCGCACTGTATCTCGGAATGGGGGCACGACTTCCGCCCCGAGTACCGCCGCATCCGGGAGATGCTCGACGAGATCGGCCACCAGATCCCTATCATCGCCCTCACGGCTACGGCTACCCCCAAAGTGCAGTCGGACATCGTGAAGAACCTGCGAATGGGGGATGATCACGCCACCTTCGTCTCCAGCTTCAACCGCGACAACCTTTACTACGAGGTGCGGCCGAAGGGCAAGAAAGAATATACCTTCAAACAGATCATCAAGGTGGTGCAAACCATGCCCGGCGAAAGCGGCATCGTTTACGTCCAGAGCCGGAAATCCGCCGAGGAGATTGCCGAGACCCTGCGCGTCAATGGCATAAAGGCCAAGCCTTACCACGCCGGCCTCGACCCCAAAACGCGCTCCCGTACTCAGGATGAGTTCCTGATGGAAGACGTGGACGTGATCTGCGCCACCATCGCCTTCGGTATGGGCATCGATAAGCCCGACGTTCGCTTCGTGATCCACTACGATATCCCGAAGTCGATCGAGAACTACTACCAGGAAACCGGCCGCGCCGGCCGCGACGGTATGGGCGGCAGCTGTATCGCCTTCTACGCCTACAAAGACATCCTCAAACTGGAGAAATTCCTGCGCGACAAACCCCTGATGGAACGCGAAATGGGGGCCCAGCTGATGCAGGAGGTGATGGCCTACTCGGAAACCACCGCCTGCCGCCGCCGCTTCCTGCTCCATTACTTCGGGGAGGAGTACGACGAGGCGAACTGCGACAAGATGTGCGATAACTGCCGCCACCCGAAAGAACGCATCGAGGCCAAAGACAAAGTGCTCTCCGCGCTCAAAGCGACGGTCGAGCTGGACGAGAACTACCCGCTGAAAACCCTGATCGAGTTCGTACTCGGTAAGGAGACGAAGCAGATGAAAGACTACGGCTTCACCGAGCGCGAAGGTTTCGGCATCGGTAAGGGGGAAGACGAGGTCATCTGGAGTTCCGTCTTCCGTCAGGCCCTGCTCAACAACCTGGTGCGCAAAGACATCGAGAGCTACGGCACGATCAAAATCACCGAGGCGGGAAAGGCGTTCATCAAGAAGCCCCGCAGCTTCCAGATCCCGATCGACCACGATTTCGAGAAAGAACTCGCCGCCGACATTCAGGGCGCGGCGGACGATGCCCGCGCCGTTGTGCTCGACAAGGCCCTGCTGCTGGCCCTCAAAGACCTGCGCAAGAAAGAATCTCAACGGCTGGAACTTCCGCCTTTCGTGATTTTCCAGGACCCCTCGCTCCACGAAATGGCGACCCGCTACCCGATCACGTTCGAGGAGATGAAGAACATCCACGGCGTCAGCATCGGTAAGGCCAAGCGCTACGCGACACCCTTCCTGATGCTCATCGAGAAGTACGTGGAGGAGAACGACATCGACCGCCCGAACGACTTCGTCGTCAAGCAGGTAGCCAATAAGTCGAAAAAGAAGGTCAACATCATCCAGGCCGTGGACCGCAAGATCCCGCTGGAAGATATCGCCTCCGGCAATCAGTTGAGCATGGACGAACTGATGGAAGAAATGGTCTCCATCGTCCACTCCGGCACCAAGCTCAGCATCGACTATTACCTCGAAGAGGAGGTCGACGAGTTCAGCATCGAGGAAACTTTCGATTACTTCATGGAAGCGGATACCGATGACCCGGACATCGCCTTCCAGACGCTGAAGGAGGAGGACATCACGATCGAGGAGATCAAGTTGATCCGTATCAAATTCTTGTCCGAGGTCGCTAATTAAAAGGTAGTCGGATCGTAATGTAGTGCCGCCTTTGAAGGTGGTTCTACATTACCGCGCTCTAAAACCGTTCGTCCACCGCTAATGTTACCTTCGTGGATAAAATCTTCGTACTTGCGTATTCTTGCCATCGATTACGGCTCCAAAAAATGCGGCATCGCCGTTTCCGACCCCCTGCGCATCATCGCTACGGGGCTGGACACCGTGCCTACCTGGAAGCTGTTCGAGTGGCTGAAGGCTTACATGGAAAATGAACCGGTTGCTGATCTTGTTATCGGCGAAAGCCTGCATAAAGACGGTACACCGAACAAGATCAACGCGCAGATCGTCGGCTTCGAGCGCAAATTCGCTAAGCTGTTCCCGGACGTGAGTCTGCACCGTCAGGATGAGTTTTATACCTCCAAACGCGCCATGCAAGCGATGATCGAAGCCGGCGTCCCAAAAATGAAACGCCGCGAAAAAGAACGGGTCGACAAAATGGCGGCCACGATTATCTTGCAGGATTTTATGGAATCCCTGCGTTGATTATACCTTCGCTTTTCGGAAAATAAAACCACCATGGTATTACCTATCTACGCCTACGGCCAGCCCGTATTGAAAAAAGTCGCTAAAGACATTACCCCTGATTACGAGGGGCTGGAGCAACTGATCGCCGATATGTGGGAAACCATGGAAAATGCGAACGGCGTCGGCCTCGCCGCGCCGCAGATCGGCCGCGCCATCCGTGTTTTTATGATCGATAGCGCGCCGATGTTCGATGAGGGGGAAGAGGACAAGGGCATCCGCCGCGTGTTCATTAACGCCGAGATCGTCGAGGAAACCGGTAAAGACGTTTCTTACTCCGAGGGCTGTCTCAGTATCCCGGACATCTCCGGAGACGTCGAGCGCCCCGAAACGATCACTATGACGTGGGTCGACGAAAACTTCGAACCTCACGAAGAAACTTTTACCGACATGAACGCTCGCGTCATTCAGCACGAGTACGACCACATCGAGGGCATCCTGTTCACCGAACTGCTTAAGCCATTGAAAAAGCGGTTGGTGAAGCGGAAGCTGGAGAAAATCAAAAAGGGGGATGCGAACGCCAGCTACCGGATGAAGTTTGTGAAGTAATTACTTTTTGGCGCGAAGCCGCCTCCGGCGGCGAGCACTTCCTCGCCGCCGGAGGCGGCTTCGCGCCAATCAAGGGAGATGTTAAATAACAACCTCCCCGTTCGCATCCGTCGTCAGCACCTCCGTAAAGTAATCGAAAAACGGTCGCAGCGTCACCATCGCCTCGTGCGCCATGTCGATAAATTCCGCCGAGAGCACCTCCTTATCCGTAAAATCCCGGCCCGCGTAAAACTGCTTGTAGTTGAGCAGATCGATGTTCGGGTGGTCTTTGGCGTAGCCGCGCGGCGCGGTCTTCAGCCGGTCGCCCCGCAGTTCGCCGAAGATGCGGTTGAAGTCCTTGTCCGCCACAATGGCGCGTAGTTCCGAAGCGTCCAACGCCAGCTCTTCCCGCACTCGTTTGAGGTCGTCTTTCTCCATGCCGTAGAAGCCGCCGCCGATGAAGCTGCGCCACTCGCCCACCGGCGAGATGTTGTAATAGTAGCCGCCCCGTCGCAGCTTGCCGTCGCGCACGAATTGCCCGGCGATATTGGTTTTATACGGCTCCTTGTTCTTGCTGAAGCGCACGTCCCGGTAAATCCGAAACAGCGATTTCTTACCGTTTTCCGTGGACAGGACGTCGGTCTTTTCCATCCGGTCCAGCAGTCCCTGCGCGAATTCGGCGACGTTCTCGCGGCCGGCCTCGTACTCGCCCTTGTGCGCGGCGAACCACTCGCGGTCGTTGTTTTTGCTGAGTTGGCGGAGGAAAGTGAGGGTGGTTTTTTTGATGCGGGTCACGGAGGTTAGTGTTTTGGTCTGTTGGACTATTGGTCTGTTAGCAGATCAAATCGAAGGCCAAAATAGCCCTGAACAAAGGTAGTACCTTTGCCCCTCCCGCACGCGGTAGCTCCACAAGACCACAAGACCACAAGACCACAAGACCACAAGACCAACATGACTTCCTTCCGTCGCCTCCTCGGCTACATGGCCAACTACCGCCCGCTGGTGATCCTCGCGATCGGCAGCAACATCCTCACGGCCGTTTTTACCGTAGTGAGCATCCCGCTGCTGGCGCCCTTTTTCGAGATCCTGTTCGAGCGGACGGAGGCCGTGAACGTCGCGCCGGAAAGCATCGCCGGCTTCGACGATCTGAAATTGTACGGTGAATACTGGATGAGCCAACTCATCAGCACCGAGGGCAAAGAGACGGCCCTGGCTTACGTCTGCACGCTGATCCTGGTGTCTTTCCTGCTGAAAAACCTGTTCCGCTACCTCGCCCTATTCTTTATGTCGCCGGTGCGCAACGGCATCATCCGCGACCTGCGCAACGAACTGTACGGCCACCTGCTGGCCCTGCCGATGAGCTACTTTACCGAGGAGCGCAAGGGGAGTTTGCTGAGCCGCATCACGACCGACGTGCAGGAGGTGGAGGCCAGCATCCTCAACGTGCTGGAGGTTGTTTTCCGTGAGCCGCTCATCATCATCGGCGCGCTGACGTACATGATTCTGACGAGCCCGTCGCTGACCGTTTTCGTCTTCGGTTTGATGCTCTTCACCGGCGTCGTGATCGGCGGCATCGGCAAGCGGTTGAAGCGCAGCAGCAGCGTGGTGCAGGAGAAACTGGGCGACATCGTCAGCCGGACGGAGGAGAGCCTCGGCGGGCTGCGGATCATCAAAAGTTTCGGGGCGGAGAAATTCCAGGCCGGGCGCTTCGGGGAGCTCAACGACAGCTACCGGCACAGCCTGATCCGGCTGCTCTGGCGGCGCGACCTTTCCAGCCCGCTGACCGAATTCCTGGGCATCGCCACGGTGGCCTTGCTGCTCTGGTACGGCTCGCGGCAGGTCTTTGCCGGTACGCTGGAGGCGGAGACGTTCATCAGTTTCATCTTCGCGTTTTACATGGTCATCGACCCGGCGAAGAACTTCAGCAAGGCCTGGTACAACATTCAGAAGGGGCTCGGCGCGCTGGAACGGGTGGAGCAGGTGCTCGACGTGCCCAACCCGATTGCGGATAATTCAGGGGCGCGGCCGCTGGATGCCATGAAGGTGGGCATGCGCGTGGAGGGCGTCGACTTCGCCTATGTCCCCGGCGGGCCGCTGGTGCTGGAGAACATCGACATCGACCTTCCGAAGGGCAAGGTCGTTGCCCTCGCCGGAGCCTCCGGCGGTGGTAAATCTACCATCGCCGATCTGCTGCCGCGCTTCCACGAGCCCACCGCCGGCCGCATCACCCTCGACGGGCACGACATCCGGGCGTACCCGCTGCGGAGTTTGCGCAACCGCTTCGGCATCGTTTCCCAGGAGGCCATCCTGTTCAACGACTCGATCTACAACAACATCGTCTTCGGCATGGAGGGCGTCACCGAGGCCGAGGTACACGAAGCGGCCCGCGTCGCCAACGCCCACGACTTCATCCTTGCCACGCCCGACGGCTACCAGACCAACATTGGCGACCGGGGAAACAAACTCAGCGGCGGGCAACGGCAGCGGCTGACCATCGCCCGCGCCATCCTCCGCAACCCCGACGTGCTCATCCTCGATGAGGCCACGTCCGCGCTCGATTCCGAATCCGAACGGCTGGTGCAGGACGCACTCCAGAAACTGATGGCCGGCCGCACCGCCCTCGTCATCGCCCACCGCCTGTCCACCATCCAGAAAGCCGACGAGATCATCGTCCTCGATCAGGGCCACATCATCGAGCGCGGTACGCACGGGGAACTACTGGCGCGGGGCGGGGCGTACCGGAAGCTGGTGGAATTGCAGGAGGTATAGTTAAGTGCCTTTGCGAGTACGTTGGCGCGAAGCCGTCTCCGACGGCGAGCACTTGTTGTAGCCCGAAATACCGGCCCTCCACATCCGTAATATGAAATCAAGAAGGCCGCTGCATCCATCTCTAAACCCCGTGTTCATGCGCTTTTACACCCTCTTCTTCCTGCTCGTCGTCTTCCTTACTTCCTGCCGCTCCGCCGAATACAAACGCTTTAACGCTTTGGCGAGTAGCCGCATTCAGGCGGGCGAGCGCGGATGTGATTCATTAGTGGCTACGTTGCCCGACGGTGCGCATTTGACCAGCACGGTAAGCCTGGCCTGTAACGGTGCATTTTGCACGAATTTTCACATCGATAAAAAGACCCCCCGGCTACCGGTCAGTTACACCTACCACTATGCTTTTGTGAGCGATACGATTTTGGATTACCGCCTTAAACTCTACGGCGATGAATTCGGTCGTTGTTCCGTACGCCCCGAAGATTCCCTTAGTATCCACCGGGAGCTGAAAGCGTACGCCCGCTACCGGGCGGATACGCTGCTCCGTCAGCAATTCGACCGAACGGCCGTGGCTTATTTCGGCCACGACCGTTACCGGGTATCCGTAAAACGTATGAGAATCCGGAATCCGGAACGCAAGCGGCTGGCGAACGGTAACCCCGACCCTCATTACGGTTACCGGATGTTTTACCAATACGTGGAAAAGGACGCCGTGCACGACGCGCATATGCAGTCTTATACCAGCCGGGGAATAGTGGTTGACCCGACGGATTTTAAGGTGGCGCGGGAAATAAACAAGGTGGTTAACTACGTCTACTGATATTATTACAGGTATACGGGCGGGGAACGCGGGTGCGACGGAAGTTTTGGAAAGCGGTGAGGGGAGGTAACAAACAAGGTTCTTGCCCTTCCCCTCGCATCCCGCGTTCCCGCCCAAATATCACTCGCCCCCCGAACCCGAAGCCGCCCCGCCGCGCTTTCACCAATGATTTATTAATCGGGACCGACCCATTTTTTGGGACGCCCACTCAAAGCTCCCAAAATGAAAAACGCGATCACCGTACAATCCACCATCAATGCTCCCGTAGCCGAAACGTGGCATTACTATACCGAGGCCGAACACGTCATTAACTGGAACTTCGCTTCCGAAGACTGGCACTGTCCCAAAGCCGTGAATGACCTGAGCGTCGGCGGCAATTTCAAGATCACCATGGCCGCTAAAGACGGCGACATGAGCTTCGATTTGGAAGGCACCTACGACGAGATCGTGGAACCCAGACACATCGCTTACACCCTGGTTAACGGCCGCAAAGTGACCGTTGATTTTTCCAAACAAACGGAGGGCACCCGGGTCACCATCAACTTCGAGCCGGAAGGCGAAAACAGCCACGACGAGCAGCGGAGTAGCTGGGAATCCATTCTCGGCAACTTCAGGAAGTACGTCAGGAAGATGGAAGGCTAAGGCGGACTATTTCCGATTTCTTCCAAAAACACGGAGCCCCATCAACCGTCAGGTTGATGGGGCTCCGTGTTTTTAAAAGAAATCGGGAATGCTACTCGATGCCGTGCATCATTTTTTTCATCCAGCCGGAGATCAACACCAACACAATCGCGGCGGTAATCGGCACGGCCGCAAATAACAGAAAGAAGCCGCTCAAGCCGATACTGGCGGAAATATCATTCATGTAGCTACCCGTAAGGCCGCCAAAGTAGTTGGCGACAAAGTTGGCGACGAAAAAAACACCGAACATCAAACCGACCAGACGAACCGGCGCAAGTTTGGAAACGTAGCTCAAGCCCACGGGGGAGATGCAAAGCTCTCCCAGCGTATGCAGTAGGTAAGCCGCGATCAACCAGAACATGCTCACTTTGACGGTAGATTCTGGGCCGTCAATCGCAAGCGAGCCAACGGACAGCACGGCGAAGCCGAGACCCAGAATGGTGAGGCCCATCGCAAACTTGATCGGGCCGCTGTTGAGCATGGGGATTTTGGCTTCCCACAGACGGCTGAATAGGGGAGCGAAAATGATGATGAAGAGGCTGTTGAAAATACCGAACCAACTGGCGGGAACTTCCGCGTTATCGCTGGCGAACTGCTCGCTGAGCATCGTGTAAATCAGGTACCATACACCAAGGAATGCCACCCCAAGGATGATGTTGGAGAGGCTGTAACGACCGAAGGTTATGCTGAACAAGCGATACAAGACGTAAGTCAATACCAGCATCGGAACAACCGTGATGATGGTATTGGCTACTTTGAAAATGGTAGCTCCGCTGCCCTCAAGCGCACGATCCGTGAAATTTTTTGCAAACAAGGTCATCGAGCCACCGGCTTGCTCGAAAGCCCACCAGAAGAAAACGATGAAAAAGCTCAGGATGATAATTACCCAAACCCGGTCACGGTCTTTACCAAGTAAAGTAGGGTCGCTCATGATCCAACCAATGAAGGCAACGACCGCACCGAACACGATGGCGGGCATGTAGTAATTAAAAGTCAGTAGGGATGAAACGGCTTCCACTTCTTCACCCGTAATTGCACTACGTATGGAAGGAACCGTGAGCACGGCAATAACGGCCGCAACGACGAGGCCAATGCCCGCCCACTTGCCAACGCGGCCATTGTCTTCTACTTCGGGGATACCCTTATTTGGGAGCATCTCCGTCTCCCTTGCCAAGCCAGCGTCAACGGCACCGTCGATGGAGGCAACATCGGTTTTCTTTGGTTCCAGACCAATCTCTCCAAAAATGCCCTGACCAAACCAGAACTGAAGCATACCGAGAAACATGAAAATACCAGCAAGGCCGAAGCCCCAGCCCCAGCCCCACATCTCACCAAAGTAGCCGCAAAGGCCTATACCGAGAAAAGCACCAGCGTTGATACCCATGTAGAAGATGGTGTAAGCACTGTCTTTTCGTTCCTCATCGTCAGCGTAAAGTTGACCAACGATGGAAGAGATGTTCGGCTTGAACAGACCGTTACCGATAATAAGCAGCGCCAAGCCGAGGTAAAACGCCGTTTCTGTCTCAAAGGCCAGGCTCGCGTGGCCTAAAGTCATGATCAGGGCACCAAGGACAACCGCTTTTCGATAGCCGGTCAGTTTGTCGGCAATGATGCCACCAAACATTGGGGTGAGGTAAACGAGACCAGTGTAGATACCATAAAGTGCAATAGCATCTTTTTCTGGCCAGCCAAAACCTCCTTCTTCCGTTATACTGGCGACCAAAAACAAGGTCAGCAGCGCGCGCATGCCGTAGTAACTGAATCTCTCCCACATTTCTGTAAAAAAGAGCACGAATAGTCCTGGGCGGTGCCCGAAAATACTGCCCCCATCTTCTGGGTGGCGGGAAGTTATTGTAGCCATGTTCCGTTTTTAGTCGCGCTAAAGAAACGAATTTTCGCCGCAACAAGAACCCCATGCGTCTTTCGTCCTCATTATCACGGCTTTAAACGCATGTTTAAAACCGGTTGGCCGGCCGAATCAGGC
>ENA-ORXT01004287-ORXT01004287.1-marine-metagenome-genome-assembly--contig:-NODE-4287-length-14910-cov-11.629070_pt1 | contig 14910 bp, 10 predicted proteins | sample MGYA00237868_ERZ511482 | MGnify/ENA metagenome assembly ERZ511482 | reverse complement strand
CCACCTTGTTGGTCTTGATATAAAATATTTATGGGTACTTTTCCTTGTGTTCCCTTTTTAGGGAAAGGAGGTTGAAAGTAAGTTGGATTAGCGGTATCTACTTTTATTCGAGTAAAATCTTCGGAATCTGGATTATATTGATGGAGGCCATTTTCGGTTGTTCCTACCCATATCTGACCAGCTTCATCTTCTAATAGTGCTGTGATAACATTTGTACTTAAACTATTTGATTTATTGGGTTGGTGTACAAAGCGTTTGCTTGCTCCAGTTGAAGGATTGAAACGAATAAGCCCCCCTCTATCTATATTTTTAACCTTGGGGTATCCTGTACCAATCCAAATATTATCCTGCCGATCCGCTAAAATTATAAAAACAAAATCCTTAAGTAGGGAATTAGGGTCTGTTGGGTTATTGAGGTAAGGAATAAAGTTATCGCGTTCTCGATCATATCGAAAAAGCCCACCTGCCTGAATAGCAACCCATAGATTATGTTCCTCATCTTCGGTTATAGACCTAACAATACCTTTTCCATCGTCATAACTATTATTAGATTGGAATCGGTATTGGGAAAAACAATCACAATGGGAATCATAGCGACTTAAACTTTTTAATGTCGCTGCCCATAGCGTACTCGTTTCATCTACATATAAATCTAGGATTTTATCATTTCCTATAGAGGTGGTATCTTTTGGATCATGTTTGTACATTTTGGATTCATAGCCATCATATCTAATTAATCCTTCATTGCTACTTATCCAGAGATACCCTTCTTTATCTTGTGTAATTGCGACAATATCATTATAAGGGATGCCATTTACTTCTAGCTGGACTTTTTGAAATTGAACATTATTCGATTGGGCAGCAGCAGAAAGAGATACTGCCAGCATCCACCAGCCCATACAAATCTTTAAAATATTTGTGGGAATGGAAAAGTAAATATTTTTTTTTCGAAAAGTTAATCTCATTTGATAGTTTTTTGTGGGTAGTTTTCTTAATAGACTTGTTACCCTTTAAGAAATGCCTATATGAAATAGCTATTTTTCTGTTAGTTTTCTTTAAAAAATCACTGAATAATCCTTTTATTGAGTTATTTTTTAGAGGAAAGTAACAGAAAAAGAGCATTTCAGATAGGTATTTCTTAAAGGGTAACAAGTCTAATGGATAAATTACTAAAAGAAAAACCCATCTAGCTAAAAATGAACTATTCTCACGGGAAGGATAATATGCCCAACAAATTGGATTCCTCGAAAAAGACATTATCCGAGCATTCATTCGAAATCAGGAACGCCTATGACACCTAAGTAGTTACTCGTTTTCTTACAAAGATCATAAAAGCTTATCCCACCAAATAATAAGCACAAGTTGAATAGAAATTTCTAAAATAAGGAATAGTAGAGAGCAAACCATTTTGTGTCCTAGGTTTTAAATCGAACTTATATTCGTAAATAGGGTTGATTAAAAAGAATTGCCGTTTAAAAACGGTAAAATCTTCTTTCTTTAGAATTTTCTCGAATCGCTCAACAGAGATCCCTGTTTCTTTAATTTCAAGCAATGCTTCCACCGTACCTGCTGACTCTCCAAAAGAACTAAGAATCCCTTTATATAATGGCCTGGGCAATAAATGATAATAAGGTAATTTAGAAGCTATTTTATTTTTACATATTTGCTGATGCCCTCCAAAAGGCATTTGCCAAGGGGGAAATCCAAAAAAAACTTTCCCATTAGGTTTTAAATATTTTTTTAAGCGTTGCATAAATTTTCCTTGATCATGAATATGTTCAATCACATCTTTCAAGATAACCAAATCAAATTTATCGCTTAGATCTTTTTCTGTATCAATATCGTAAATATCTCGGCAAACAAAACTAATTAGCCCTGATTTGACAGCTTCTTCATGAAAGGCAGCGGCTAATTTAATTCGTCCTTCGCTTAGTTCTATCCCCATGCAAGTGTGCCCTAAATCTGTAAAAGCTTTAAGTACACCTGCTTCTGCACAACCAATTTCTAAAACACGGATCGGCTTTTCTAAATTTATATGCTTCTCCAAGAATGGCAGTATATGATTTTTAGTCACTTTGTACTGTATCTGGAAATATCGTTTTTTATCCTTGTGAAAATCGAACATTAATTGATTTGTTGTTTGGTTGCAGGTCGCTGATTGCTGGTTTGCTGAAATAAATGTAGACTAGTAGACCATATCACGTTGTCAATATAGTTTAGCAAACTCGCAATTCGAATGAATTATACGTTTCAATATACGACTTGTTACTATTTAAATGTAGCAAATGTGGAATCAACTTAAGTCGTAGTATTTTTACAATAATATTAATTGTAAAGAAATCTCCCCATGTACTTTATGTTCAGAACATCTACCGCTTGGTCCACGACCTATAATTACGGCTCATCCTAAAAGTAAAATAATTATAGTTGGACAAGCACCAGGTACAATGGTACATAAAACAGGGATTCCTTGGAATGATAAAAGTGGCGATAGATTAAGAGCGTGGATGGGCATTAGTAAGGATGTATTTAAAAACCTAATCTTTCCTCCCCACAATACACATTAAACCGTTCCTCCCTTACAAAACCAATAAGCGTAATACCATTTGTAATCGCCAAATCAATCGCCAAACTAGAAGGCGCACCAACGGCCGCAATAATCGGAATTCCCACCATACTAGCTTTTTGTACCAATTCAAAGCTAATTCTGCCACTTAAGAACAATAGTTTTTGTCGCAACGGAATAGTTTCTTGTAAAACGGCTTGACCAATCAACTTATCTAGGGCATTATGCCGACCAATATCTTCTTTAAAATCTACTAAAGTACCGTCTACTTCAAATAAACCAGCAGCATGAATGCCACCTGTTTCTTTAAAAACAGATTGTTGTTCCATCAAAATACTAGGTAATAGATGAATAATTTCCTTTTTGACTACTGGTTGAGCAGGAATGGGAAAGTGGCAAGTTGTTTTTTCTAAGCTACTTAGGCTTGGCTTACCACAGATACCACAACTTGACGTACTTAAAAAAGACCTGTCTAGATGTTCCCAGTCAATAAAAAGGTTTTTTGACAAATATATTTTTAAAGTATTTCCAGATTGTTCTATTTTTTGTAAATTAGCAAGCGTACCAATAATGCCCTCTGTATACAAAAAGCCAAGAGCTAATTCTTTGTCTGTACCCGGGGTACGCATGGTCGTAGAGAGGGAACGTTTTAGTTGTTTTCCTTGTTGAAAATAGGTCAATTGGATTTCAAGCGGGGCTTCTAAAGCTATGGTGTCGGTCAGTTTTTCCGTGTTTTGCTTGTTTATTTTTAGAATAGCATATTTTTTTGTGGCTACGCTTGTCTTTTTAGTGGTAGAAGTTAATAGCATAGAAGAAATTTATGTTTTGGGATAAAATAGTAGGTAAAAAGTATATTTAGCAGATAGGTTCTTTAGAGGGAGGGAATTTGATTTGTTTTTCTATAAAAAAACAAATCAAATTCCCTCCCTCTAAAAAAACCTATTCCATTTACTATTTAGCCTTGTATAACTTACATATAATATAACGCAAATTAATAAGTATAGGTCAAATAAGGGAAAATTATAGTGGTAAGTAGTAAAAAAATACTCATTACTAATAGATAAAGAATTATTTTTGTCCCACTACTTAAATAGCAAGCAATTTAATAAAGATATCAACAGAATATGGTTAAAATTGGATCGGTAGAATTAGGAGAATTTCCATTATTGTTAGCACCAATGGAAGATGTAAGTGATCCGCCCTTTCGGGCCTTGTGCAAAGAACAGGGTTGTGATATGATGTACACTGAATTTATTTCTGTCGAAGGTTTGATAAGAGATGCGACAAAAAGTGTACAAAAACTGGATATTTACGACTACGAACGACCAATAGGTATACAAATATTTGGGGCAAACATAGATTCGATGATGCGGGCTGCGGAGATAGTTGAAGCTGCACAACCAGAAGTATTAGATATAAATTATGGCTGCCCTGTAAAGAAAGTTACCTCGAAGATGTGTGGTGCAGGTATCTTGCAAGATATTCCTAAAATGGTACGCTTGACGGAACAAGTTGTCAAAGCCACTAATTTACCAGTTACCGTAAAAACTCGCTTAGGCTGGGACGAAAAAACGGAGTATATTGAGGAAATTGCAGAACGCTTACAAGATGTAGGTATCAAAGCATTGTCTATACATGGACGAACTAGAAAGCAAATGTATAAGGGGCAAGCAGATTGGACTCGAATAGGCAGAATAAAGGAAAATCCTCGCATACATATTCCTATTTTTGGTAATGGAGATATTAATAGCCCACAAAAGGCAGTAGAGTATAAAAATCGCTATGGGGTAGATGGTATTATGATTGGTCGTGCAAGTATTGGATATCCTTGGATATTTCGAGAAATAAAGCACTATATGGCAACAGGAGAATTATTGCCCCCACCTACGGTTAAAGAAAGAGTAGCCGCTGCCAAACAACATCTTTTACATTCCATAGAATGGAAAGGGCAAACTTTAGGCATGTTAGAAATGAGGCGACATTACACGAATTATTTTAGAGGTTTTCCGCATATTAAACCCTATAGAACTCAATTAGTCACCAATCCGAATCCAGAAGAGATCATGGAGGTCTTAGCATTAATAGAAGAACGGTACGCCGAGCATTCTTTTGCCTAATCGTATTAGGTGTTTATTTGTTTATTTGTTTAAACTGTTTATTTGTTAACTACATACTAAACCAATAAACAGTTTAAACAAATAAACAAATAAACAAATTAATTCACTCAAATACCTTTTATAAATTGGTTTTCGATATACAACCACAAGAACGAGAAATCTTTACACTCATTGAGCAAACAGCTAACGAGTTAGGTTATCCTACCTATGTTGTTGGTGGCTATGTGAGAGATCGGCTTTTAGCAAGGGCATCTAAAGACATGGATATAGTTTGCGTTGGAAACGGCATCCGTTTAGCTCAGAATATTGCCTCTCGAATGCACCCGATTCCTAGAGTTGTGGTATATAAGCGTTTTGGTACGGCTATGTTGAGATGCAAAGATTTAGAAATAGAATTTGTAGGTGCTAGAAAGGAATCTTATCGCCATGATTCTAGAAAACCGACAGTGGAGAATGGCTCCTTAGAAGAGGATCAAAATAGAAGAGATTTTACGATTAATGCCTTAGCGGTTAGCTTAAATGGAAGAACATTTGGGCATATCATTGATCCCTTCGGCGGCTTACAACATCTAGAAGATAAGCTCATCAAAACACCGCTAGAACCTGGGAAAACTTTTTCTGACGACCCGTTGCGAATGATGCGGGCTATTCGATTTGCAACGCAGTTAGGTTTTGAAATAGATTCCAACACTTTGCAAGCAATTTCTAAATATAGAAATCGAATTAACATTATTTCTAAGGAACGAGTGATTCTGGAACTCAATAAAATTATTGCAAGTCCTACTCCGTCCATTGGTTTTAAGCTATTATTTGATACGCAGTTGTTACACCTTATTTTTCCAGAAATGGCGGCTTTATTCGGAGTAGATTATATAGATGGAAAAGGGCATAAAGATAACTTTTATCATACCTTAGAAGTACTGGATAATGTAGCTAAGAAAACAACAAATTTGTGGTTACGGTGGGCGGCAATTATGCACGATATTGCAAAACCACCAACCAAACGTTTCCATAAAGAACATGGCTGGACTTTTCATGGACATGAGGCACTAGGTGCAACGATGACTCCACGCATATTTCGGAATTTGAAATTGCCACTTGATCATCAGATGAAGTATGTTCAAAAGCTAGTTCGCCTACATTTGAGGCCGATTAGTTTAACCAAAGAAAACATAACAGATTCCGCTATTCGTCGTTTACTGTATGAAGCGAGTGACGATATTGATGATTTAATGCTTTTATGTGAGGCAGACATTACTTCTAAAAACCCTAATAAAGTACAACGATACTTATCTAATTACATTATCGTAAGAGATAAACTAAAAGAAATAGAAGAAAAAGATAAGCTACGTAATTGGCAACCACCTATTACGGGTGAAATCATTATGGAGACTTTCAATATTGCGCCTTCTAGAAACGTGGGGATTATTAAGAATGCTATAAGAGAAGCTATCTTAGATGGAGTGATCACTAATAATTACGAGGAGGCTTTTGCTTTTATGTTAGAACAAGGAAAATTATTGGGTTTGGGAAAAGAAGAGAAGTAGGGTGTACAGTTCTTCTTCTTGAAAGTATCGCCCACTTTGTCCAACCTTAGATGGGTAGCTTATGAGCTTGATTAAATATTGAAAACATAGAGATTACGTGTCGGACACCTTCAAAAGTGTCCGACACGTAATCTCTATGTTTTCAATATTTACAGCTTGACACTCGAATTGGAACTCTCTCGACTATTTTGGAAATTGTTTGGATTTGTGAATAAAAAAAATCAGAATAAATGCTCCTACTAGGAAAAAACATCTCCACGCTACTGCTTGTATTTCTTGCTTGCTGCGTCACACCGTCGATTCTAGTTGCGCAAGACTCCCTGGAAGTAAACAACCCACCTATAGGTCTTATTATAGAAGCTCCAACGACCAAAAAGCGATTTCTAAAAAACTATTTTAAAGAAGACTATCCCTCGCCTAAAAAAGCAATTACTTTAGCTATTATCCCTGGAATGGGGCAAATTTATAATAAGAAATTTTGGAAATTACCGCTAGTCTATGGGGCACTTGGAGGTGTTATTTATTTGATTGACTATAACACTGCTGGATATAAGGTGTTCAGAGATGCCTATGCTTCTAGGTTAGATGATGACATAGATAACTTATTTCCAACTATCCCCATTAATTCGCTTAAAGCTCGAAGAGATGGATTTGATAAAAGTAGACAACTCTCTTGGATAGGACTTATTGGTTTTTATTTAATTTCCGCAGGAGATGCTTTTGTAGATGCGCACATGAAAGACTTTAATGTGGATGATAACATTAGTATTGTACCAACTATCCAAACAGAACCACTTCAACCCAACACCATTGGAATAAGCGTAATAGTGAGTTTGTCTAAATAGCTAATTTTCAAAAGTGTGTTTATTTGTATACCCGTTTTAGACTACCGTGTAGCTTTTAGACCTCGGTAAGAGGTAGTTTTAAGTAGTTCTTTAGAGGGAGTAAATATACTTTTTACCAGATACCAAGCTGAAACCATTAAAATCATCAATTATCAAAGAAATAATTTTTAGTTGTTGAATTTAATTTCAGCGAAACGTAAGTTATAGACTACAAGAAATAACAACTAAATCGCCATTAATTAGTTTTTTTTTAATGTATAATTAGGAAAAAAATCAGCATTTAGCTTAAAAAACAGAGCAACTGTTACCCATTTCAACAAAAAAAAGTCTAAATTAACAGCTAATTGGGAGAAAACTACACGAATAACCCCCAGTTTTTTGTTTTACAATTAATTACATAACTAATAAAAATAACTATGTCTGATTTATTCAAGGGTCTCACTGGATTTGTCCTTTGGTTCTTCTTGGCGTTCGGCATGATGAAGACAGGCTGTGCCCCCTGTTGTGAACATATCCCTCTTTGTGGACATGATCATACGGCAGCAGTAGCACCGCCTGTTTCTGTGACGGAGGTCAGTAGATACCCATTAGATTTTCAATGGTCAGATGCTTCTGGGTTTACTAATGAAGGGTATTCTGAATTGAAAGGGGATGTATTAAGTGGTGCTGGTGACAATAACATTCTAGAAATTGTAGGTAAATATTATGAGGGAGAAGATAATACTTCCTCTTTTGAAGATTTAGGTCTCGCTAGAGCGCACCAAGTTAAAGAATTATTTTTAGCGGATATTCCAGAAGATCGCATTCAAATAAGCTCTCAAAAATTGGATGCACCTGATGAGGCTATAGACGGCTACTTTGAAAGTGCTGATTTTAATTGGCTGGAAGGCGAAAGAGGCCCAGTAGAGATTTTAGCCGATAGAGCCATCATTCGGTTTCCTTATAACTCCGTCCAAAAAGAGGTGGACCCTACAATTGATGCCTATTTATCCAAATTGGCGATTGAACTAAACGAATCAGGAGGTTCGGTTAATTTAACTGGGCATACAGATGATAGAGGTAATGAGGAGAAAAATGAAACTTTAGCACATCGTAGGGCCAAAATGATTAGAGATATTCTTAGAGATAAAGGGGTAAACCGTTCCCAAATTAAAACCTTTACAAAAGGGGAGACAGAGCCAATTAGTACAAACGATTCAGAGGAAGGGCGTAGGGATAACAGAAGAGTAGAGGTTCAAAAAATAGGTTTTTAGTACCGATGAAAAAATAAATCCGCATTTTTGAAATGAGTATTTTTTGTATGATTTGAAAAATTATAGAAAAAATGGTCAATTCAAAAATCTAAAAGCAGATTTATTTTTTCATCAATACTTAATAAAACAAACAAAATCAAAATTAAAAATATGTTTTTAGATATACTATTATTATTTCAACATACAGCGGCAGCCTGCACAGGATGTACAGGCTGTTTGTTAGCTTGGTTTTTACTGCCTTTTTTGCTAGGTCTATTATTAGGTTGGTGGATCTGGGGGGCTTATAAGTCCTTATTAGAAGAAAAAGAAACCAAGATTCTTTCCTTGAATACACAATTAACAGAAAGGGAAAAAGAATATATGGATCTGAAGTATAAATTGGAATCAGATACTTCTATTTCTACTAAACTAAAAGATTCTTTGGCTTCTTGTCAAGCAGAACGTTCTACCTTACTTCGCCAATTAAGAGAGGCAGAAACGGTGAAGATTGTTGAAGAAACACCAGAGCCTTTAGCATTGACTGAAACTATAGTAGAAGAAACACCAGTGGAGGAAGTAGTAGTAGAAACGCCTATAGTCGCAGCTGCTCCATTAGCAGTGGCCAGCATAGCAACTGCTATTGCGGTTGCTCCAACTGAAGAAACACCGAAGGATAAAGAAGATGATTATTTACCATGTAAAGCTTATATAGGACATCCTGTAAATGATTCCCGTAATAATATTGCTTTCTTCAAACATGAAAATGGACAATTCTATTTTGTATTGTATGGGGAAGATGGGGAAGTTCGACTGAGAAGTGAAGGTTTTCCTACAACTAAAGAAAGAGATCAAGAGTTATCTGGGGTTAATCGTTTCAAAGATGAGGAGAGTCATTATAAGAGAGTTACAAAAGGCAAATATTTTATGGATGTCCTTTATGACGAAACGGGTAGAGAAGTTGGAAGAAGTTGTTTGCAAAAAATTGAAGAACCAGTCGTCGAAGAAGTAGCAACACCTGTTATAGAAGCGGCGGCCCCTGTAATGGCAGTAGCTGCGGTAGCACCTGTACTCGCAGAGACAGATAAAGAGGATGATTATCTTCCTTGTAAAGAATATATTGGGCATAAAATAAACGATAAGAGAAATAATATTGCACTGTTTAAACATGACAATGGGCAATTCTATTTTGTTTTGTACAAAGCAAATGGAGAGGTTCAGTTGCGAAGTGAGGGCTTCCGCACTTCCCAAGAACGGGATAAAGAACTTTCTGGTGTAATTCGTTTTAAAGAACAGGCAGCTAACTACAAGCGTATCCAAAAAGGTAAGTACTATATGGATGCGTTGTATGACAATTCAGGTATAGAGGTTGGTAGGAGCTGTTTGCAAAAAGTGGCAGAACCAGAGGAACCTATAGTCGTAGAAAAAGTAGAACCAGAAGTAGTAGAACGACAAATTATAAAGGTAAGAAGAACAGTGAATATCTCAGGTTTAGAGGATTTAGATGGGATTGGTGTGGTTGCACAGACGAAATTGAAAGCCTTAGGCTTAGGTAGTATGACTGCTTTAGCGGCTGCAGATGAAGCTGCTCTAACTAATCATTTTGCTGGTACGGATTACAATTGGAGATATTGGTGGATGCAAGCTAAATATGCAACCTCTGGAGATTGGGCGAAGTATTATTCTTTTCAAGCTTCTAAGGGGGAAGGTGTAAAACAAGAGCTAACACCAACACCAATCGAAGCTGAAGAAGTAGCACCTGCACCTATTAAAGCAGTGCCTACGCAACCAAAAGAAGTACGCTCTACACCAGCAGGTATCACTAGAACAATTAGAACGGTGAAACCTGTTGAACCGGATTCGAAAGATGCGTATGCGCTTTATTTTACGACTGCTACTCTTCAAGTTATAGAAGGCGTTGGTCCTAAAATTGAAAAAATTCTAAATAACGGTGGTTATACATCTTTAGCAGATGTTGCGGATGCTAGCTATGACGATTTAAAGAAGTTATTAAGCAATGCTGGTCCAAGATTCAGAATTCATGATCCTAAATCATGGTCTAGACAGGCACAATTAGCTAGTCAAAATAAATGGAATGATTTGATTGACTATCAAAAGTTCTTGAATAAAACGACTGCAGGCGAAGCGGCTTTTTCTAAGGTAGAAAAATTGATGAACCGGCAGCAGGGCTATACAAAAACAGAAGCAACGGATTTAAAGATAATAGAAGGGATAGGTCCTAAGATTGAAGCTTTACTAAAAGCAGGCGGTATTTATAATTGGATGGATTTATCGAATGCTTCGATTGATAAATTAAAATTGATATTGCAAAATGCGGGTAGTCGGTATCGTTTGGCGGACCCTACTACTTGGTCTACTCAAGCAGGAATGGCCGTTCGTAAAGAATGGACGAAGCTTAAAGAATATCAAGATTTACTTCAAGGAGGGAAAGACCTTTCTTGATTAAGAAGTGAGAAGTGAGATAAATCACGTTTCCAATTAACGAAATTTTGTCGTTTTTTAAACGAAATCTATCTCTTTTCCCGCTTCTCTGTTCTCAATTCTAAATTTTGTATGGTAGAGAATTAACATGTATTTTCCTAAAATTGGAAGGTGACAATTAAACTCAATGTTCAATTGGTCCTTAGTCTTTAGTAGCAGGCTGCCACTAAAGATTAAAGACCAATTTATTTGGATGTAATACGTTACACACAGTATATAAAGCCCTTATATTTTATTTTTTCGGCAAATAGATTATTAAATTACTTGATTTGTATATGAAATAAATATATTTTTGTCATAAGATTAACAAATACTAGAACATTTTTCAGTGGAAAAGAAATCTTCCTTTAATAGATTTCACCACTATGAAACATCTTTGAAAAGTGTTTAAACTAGACCAAAATCATTTAAGTAAAAAAATGATTCTTTTTGGTAGAAATCAAGTCAAATCGTATACGATTCATTCCAGTAAGTTTTTCTTCTTTTGAAATAAAATATTCTATTCTTACTTGTGATAGCAATCGTAACGAATTTACCTTAATCTACTAATAAAAGAAAACACTGAAAAACAGAAGCAATTGGTTTCACGAGAACTAGTTGCTTTTTTTATTGCCTACCTTCTCGGGAACGAAGGAAAAATAAAAGGACCATTTTGTTGACAAGTTTATCCAGACAGTAAAAGTAGTTGACAGTCAATTTACCCCGTAATTTCAAAGACGAAAAGTGTCAACTGGATACACCTGTCATTTTGTTTTTAAAAAACTAAATTCTGTAATGGTTTGAGCATCAAAGTTGTAAATTTATTTATTCCTGTTCTTTGATTGATGTGAACGTGGAGAAGCTAGAGTAGAGATGCGAGAACAGAGAGCAGTAAGTATCCTTAAAAAGAAGGTTTTTTCTATTAGATTAGCAGCTCCATCTCACTTCTCTATTCTCACCTCTCACTTCTCTATTCTAAATAGTTATTTTTGCCTTTATGCAGCATGAAAGTACTTTAATTGAATTGCATTATTTTCCTTCAATTCAATACATGTCTAAATTTTTTTCTAGCACTAATATAGTTTTAGAACAACAGGAGAACTATAGAAAAGGCTCTTACCGAAATAGAATGCATATTGCTTCTGCTAATGGCTTATTGCGTTTATCTATACCTTTGATAAAAGGGAAAAATGAAAAACAAGGTATTCGAGAAGTCCGTATAAGCTACGAAGAACCTTGGCAAAATAAGCATTGGACAGCCATACAGTCAGCTTATGGTAATTCGCCTTATTTTGATGAATACGCCGCTATATTCCAACCATTTTTCAAGGAAAAGACCGCCTTTTTATTTGATAGAAATTTGGCTATATTAAAGGAATTATTGGCCTTACTCGATATATCTAAAAATCTAGCATTTTCTACTGTTTATACACCAAGTGTTACACCTGATACCTTAGACATGAGGCAGTTTATCTCTCCAAAACCTAATAAGAGTGGGTTGGATACTGCCTATACAAACATTTCCTATCCACAGGTTTTCATGGAAAAAACAGGGTTTTTACCAAATTTAAGTATATTAGATCTAATTTTTTGTCAAGGTCCAGAATCTGTGTTTACTTTGCAGCGCTCGGTCTCCTAAACCTTACAGTCAGCATAGTAGCTCCTTTTTTATTGAAAATTTATAATTGCTAATAAAAACAGAATTCTTTTAACTCCGTTCAAGGTTGGGGGAGGTCTATTTTGCATGGATTTTATATATAAAAAAAACAAAAATTAATCCATCTAAGTCCTTACCATGACTTTTAGCATAATTAGAAGTCAAAAGGGAGGAGTACATAGGTGGTTGAATAAAAATTAAATCAAATTCAATCTCAATCTCAATCTCAAATGAGTCTATAACGAAACGGTGGTACTCTAATAAGCAAAAGTGCTAAATTTAGGATACAATCTTCCTTCAATCAACCCCCTACTCCTAAGGTGAGTAGGGGGTTGATTGGAGGAAGATTGTATCCTAAATTTAGTAAGCTAATTAGATTTAAACGACCACCGTTTTTTTACACACTCATCTCAAATCTTTGTTACCCAAAGTCCATAATCATAAAGTATATGAGTGAATTATTCAATAAATCTTTAAAGACCTATCGAAGTAAAATTGACGACCTAGTGCGTCAATTACACGATTTAACGATTAAGATAGGACACAAAGACATGGCTAATACGGTAAGCGATTTGCGTAACCGTATACAAGAGCCATTTATGTTTGTAATAGTTGGCGAGGTAAAAGCAGGGAAGAGTAGTTTTGTTAATGCGTTATTGGATACAGGAAAAGAAGTCTGTAAAGTGGCACCTCAGCCAATGACAGATACCATTCAGCAGATTTTATATGGAGAGACCGAAGAAATGGTCAGCATTAATGAAAATCTTAAAAAGATATATCTTCCCATTGATATTCTAAAAGAAGTGGCGATTGTAGATACGCCCGGTACCAATGCGATAGTAGAGCATCATCAGGAAATTACGGAGCAGTTTATTCCAGCATCTGATTTGATTGTGTTTGTTTTTGAGGCAAAGAACCCTTATCGGCAATCAGCTTGGGATTTTTTCGATTATATCCATGAAGATTGGCGTAAGAAAATCGTTTTTGTGTTACAGCAAAAGGATTTAATGAATGAAGGAGATTTGAAAATCAATATGAATGGGGTGAAAGAACATGCCGCCAAAAAGGGCATTTATGATCCACGAGTATTTGCAGTGTCTGCTAAAATGGAACTAGATGGTTTAAAAGAATCTAGTGGCTTTGCAGATATTAGAGAATATATCGCTATTAATATTACAGGAGGTAAAGCACCTGTCTTGAAGCTACAGAACAATATTAAAACCTCTAAAAATATCAATGAGAAAATATATCAAGGGGTATTAGATAGGAAAAAACAAAATCTGGCAGATAAAGAATTTCGCTTCGATATTCGAGAAACCCTAGAAGAGCAGGAAACTAAATCTAATAAGCAGGTAGATGCTTTAGTAGAAAATTTATTAGGTACTTACGATAGAATTACACGTAAGACAGGGGATGAGTTAAAAGGCGGTTTGTCTTTTGGCAAATTGATTAGACGTTCTTTTTCCTCTATTTTTTCTAAAGATACCTCTGCTAAAGATTGGTTAGAAGGCTTATCAAAAGATTTTGAAACGGAATTGAATACTAGTTTGAAAGCAAAATTAGAAGATGGGGTAGTGGACTTAGCGGAAAGTATTCAGCAAATGGCTAAAATTATTGACCTTAAAATTCAAAATAGCACAACTATCCTTAAAAACAACCATGAAATTTTTAGTTCTATCGCAGAGCGTAGAAGCAATATTTTAAAAGAACTACAGGCAGCTTTTAAAGACTTCTTGCAGAAGTCGGAAAATTTCATGGATGATGAGTTGTTTCAAGATAAAGAAAACTTAACGCCTAACATTGGTATTGGTGGTGGCATCGCCGCTATAGGGATAATTCTTACCGCATTAACCAACATGACGGTCTTTGATGTTACAGGCGGGATTCTGACCGCTGTCGGTTTTATTTTTGCAGGGGTAACGGTTGGTTTGAAGAGAAAGAAAATCTTGGAAAGCTATGAAACGGAAATTGCCAAAGGAAGAATCCGTTTGGAAAGAGACGTCACCGAAAAATTAAAGACCTATATAACCCACATTAAAAATAGAATTGATGCTAATTTCAGTACCTTCGATGAGTTAGTTACTACGGAAGAGGTGCAAGTGGAGAAATTAGAATCTACTCACCTTACTTTAGATAAAGAGTTGGAGGAGATGGGGAATGAGTTAGTGAAGTTGATATAAGGAAAAAGAAGTCAGAAGTCAGACCAAAAAAAAGAAGTCAGAAGCCAGATCAAAAAAAAGAGGTCAGAAGTCAGACCGAAAAATTACATTTTTCTGTCAGAAGTCAGATTTATGACGTGTTCCTAGCCGTAATTAGACGTTTTTTTGAAACACAAAAGGAACAAAAGAAACAAAAGGGTTTTCACAAAAGGTTGTTGTATATTTTACGTTTTACAGGTATGCTTCAAAAATAAAAAAAATTTGTGAAAACACTTTTGTTTCTTTTGTTTCTTTTGTGTTTCAAAAAAA
>ENA-ORXT01004285-ORXT01004285.1-marine-metagenome-genome-assembly--contig:-NODE-4285-length-14916-cov-8.767774_pt1 | contig 14916 bp, 12 predicted proteins | sample MGYA00237868_ERZ511482 | MGnify/ENA metagenome assembly ERZ511482 | reverse complement strand
TTCATGAACTTGGTCAGGATGGTATCGCCGAACTTGGGGTCGGGCAGGACTTCGCGTTTCTCGGCGCGGTGACGACGGGACATATCTGCTCTTCCTTACTTCGGACGCTTCGCGCCATACTTCGAACGACGCTGCTTGCGATCTTTGACACCCTGGGTATCGAGCACGCCGCGGAGGACGTGGTAGCGAACACCCGGAAGGTCCTTCACGCGACCGCCACGGATCAGGACCACCGAGTGCTCCTGAAGGTTATGGCCCTCGCCGGGAATGTAGCTGATGACCTCGTAGCCGTTCGTCAGGCGCACCTTGGCAACGCGGCGCAGTGCCGAGTTGGGCTTCTTCGGGGTCGTCGTGTACACGCGCGTGCAAACGCCGCGCTTCTGCGGGCATTCTTCGAGGTGGACCGATTTGCTGCGCTGCACCTTCGGCTTGCGCGGCTTGCGGATCAACTGTTGTATCGTCGGCATTCAGGCAACCCTGTTCAGCGATGGACGAATCGTCATGTTACGGCACGACACAAGCATCGCTCCGGATCGGCATGAGCGCCTTTCCGAAGCACGTGCAGAGGATCATGGCCGCCAGGGCCGGATCGTGCTTACCCGCATCTCGATATTTTGTATCGGGTTAACTTAATAACCTTCAGTCAGCGGAACCTACTTATCTGCACCATCGCAGTCAACCCCGGTTTTCCACGATTTCGAGGTTTATATCTCGCGGGTGCAGCATCGATGGGCGTTAACGCTCAAGGTTCTGATTTTCAAAGAGAAAGCCGCCCCCTGCAGGGACGGCTTCCGGTGTGTTCCAGCGTATCTGCTGCCTAGAGCTGGGCTTCCAGCTTGGGCATGATGTCGAAGAGGTCGCCGACGAGGCCGTAATCGGCGACCTGAAAGATCGGCGCTTCTTCGTCCTTGTTGATCGCGACGATGACTTTCGAATCCTTCATACCCGCGAGATGCTGGATCGCGCCCGAAATACCGACGGCGATGTAGAGTTCGGGCGCGACGACCTTGCCGGTCTGGCCGACCTGGTAGTCGTTGGGCGCATAGCCCGAATCGACCGCAGCGCGGGACGCGCCGACGGCGGCGCCGATCTTGTCCGCGACCTTCTCGATGATCTCGAAGTTCTCCTTCGATCCCATGCCGCGCCCGCCGGAGATGATGCGCTTGGCCGAGGTGAGTTCGGGGCGGTCGCTCTCGACCACCTTATCCTCGACCCATTCGGAGAGGCCGGGGTTCTCGCCCGCCGCGATCTCCTCGACCGGAGCCGAACCGCCCTCCCCCGCCGCGTCGAAGCTCGCCCCGCGCACGGTGACGATCTTCTTTGGGTCGGTGGATTTGACGATCGCAATGGCATTGCCCGCGTAGATCGGGCGCTCGAACGTGTCCGGCCCGTGGACGGCGGAGATGTCCGAGATGATCATGCAGTCGAGCAGGGCCGCGACGCGGGGCATCACGTTCTTGCCATTCGTCGTGGCCGGGGCGACGATGTGATCGTAGTCGCCTGCGAGCGAGACGATCAGGGCGGCGAGAGGCTCCGCGAGGTCATGCCCGTAGGCGTCGTCCTTGGCGCAGAGCACCTTGGCCACGCCGTCCAGCTTGGCAGCCTGCGCGGCCACGTTGCCGCAGTTCGACCCCGCGCAGAGAATGTGGATATCCCCGCCCATGGCCTTGGCCGCCGTCACCGTCTTGGCAGTCGCATCGTTCAGGGTTTCGTTGTCGTGTTCGGCAAGGAGAAGAACGGCCATGTCTAGAGGACCCCCGCTTCGGTTTTCAGTTTCTCGACCAGTTCCTCGACCGAGCCGACCATGACCCCGGCCTTGCGGGCGGGCGGTTCCTCGACCTTCTCGATGGTCAGGCGATGCGCGACGTCCACGCCGTAATCGGCGGGCGTCCTGGTTTCCATCGGCTTCTTCTTGGCCTTCATGATGTTCGGCAGCGAGGCGTAGCGCGGCTCGTTGAGGCGGAGATCCACGGTCATGACGCAGGGCATGTTCACCGAGATGACCTGAAGGCCGCCATCGACCTCGCGCGTGACCTTGGCCTTGTCGCCCTCGATCTCGACCTTGGACGCAAAGGTCGCCTGAGGCCAGCCCATGAGCGCGGAGAGCATCTGGCCGGTCGCGTTCATGTCGTTGTCGATGGCCTGCTTGCCCATCAGCACGAGGCCGGGCTGCTCCTCGTCGACGATGGCCTTGAGGATCTTGGCGACCGCCAGCGGCTCGATATCGTTCTCGACGTTGTCCGTCGCCTCGACCAGGATCGCGCGGTCGGCGCCCATCGCGAGGGCGTTGCGCAGCGTCTCCTGCGATTTCGTCACGCCGATGGAGACGACGACGATTTCCTCGACCTGTCCGGACTCCTTGAGGCGAATCGCCTGCTCGACGGCGATCTCGTCGAAGGGGTTCATCGACATCTTCACGTTGGCGAGGTCGACTCCGGACTGGTCCGCCTTGACGCGCACCTTCACGTTATAGTCGATCACCCGTTTTACGGGCACGAGTACCTTCATCGCATACCTCCAAAGCCCGCTCGGGGCGGGTTCGCTTGAATCCTATCTGCGCTTACCGCCCCTTGCCGCCGGATGCCACGGGCAAAAGCGACGCGGCCTGTCTTACAAGCGCCACGGGAGGATAAATTAAGTGACGTTGACGTAGCGTCAATTATCTTGCAACTGAGCTTTGACGAGCGAAGATAGATATATAGCGATAGGAGATAGATCGAGATGCCCATCGTCCCATGCCGCATCAACTTCGCGAAGTGCTTTATAATATGGTTCGCGCGCTTCTCGTATTCTTTCTGGTACGGTCTTTGATCCTGGAATAAGACCACCGAGTTTGACACATAGGATATAATAGCAAAGAGCACGCGAGGTACGTCCATTTCCCTCTATAAAGGGGTGTATCCAATTTAGACGCCATAATGCATATCCAGCAAGTTGATAAGCGTCTGCCTCATCCCAGTTTTCATAAAGAAATGAAAACATGCGATCTATATAATCTGGAACTTCTTCAAAACGCGGGGGCCTGTGCGGAGAATTACCAATGTATATTGGATCTTGGCGAAACCGACCAGCCATCTGAGAGATACCGGATATCGCAGTCAGATTAAGTGCGTACAGAGTATATTTGGTTACAGAATGGGGACCTTTGACTAACCCTATTTGAATAAAGTTAGCCAAAAGATCGTACTGCCGTTCTAAGTTTCGCTCCTGTATCTCTTGATATAGATCAGGATTGTCGCTCTTTATTATAAGCATTTCACCCTAGACTAAAGAGTAGAGGACTTTCTACAGCGCGAGCCGCTGACTCTCTGGTCGTATTAGAGTCGTGAGCAGAGTTTCCGTAAACGAAGCTAACCTTCTGACGCCTGAACTCATCATTCGAAAGAGTGCTTCCAGAAACCTTACTCGCTACGAGTGCATCCAGTTCTGGATCATCAACTGGCTTTCCAAGCTGGGACTTCCTAGGTTGTGACATCGTATCTCCCCTTTCATTTTTATTTCTATCTCTAGGATGAAAGTGATTACCAAAACAACAATCCTTTGAGTTTGACACGTTGTTTTGATCTTACCGATTCGCCCCCGGCACCCACAATACATCCGCCTTGCCGTCGTCGTTGGCGATGCGGGAGGCGACGAAGAACCAGTCGGACAGGCGGTTGACGTAGCGCACGGCGTCGGGATTCACGTCCTCCTGCGTCGACAGTTCGACGATGCCGCGCTCGGCCCGGCGCGAAACGGTGCGGCACAGGTGCAGCGCGGCGGCCAGCGCCGAACCGCCGGGGAGGACGAAGGAGCGTAGCGGCTCCAGCCGGTCGTTCATCGCGTCGATCTCGGCCTCCAGCCGCTCGGTCTGGCCGGGGGTCATGCGGAGCGGCGGGTATTCGGATTCGGCATCCTTGGCCATGTCGGGGCGGCACAGATCGGCGCCCAGATCGAACAGGTCATTCTGGATGCGCGACAGGGCCGCGTCCATCTCGCCGGTCGCGTGCTGACGGGCGAGACCGACGGTCGCGTTCGTCTCGTCGGCACCGCCATAGGCATCGACCCGCGTCGAGAACTTGGGCACCCGGTCGCCATTGCCGAGGGCCGTCTCGCCCTTGTCGCCGGTCTTCGTGTAGATCTTGCTGAGGACGACCATGCGGGCGCTCCGAACGTGTTGAAAGGGTAACGGGAATCAGGCGGGAACGGCGAGCCACGTGACGAGGACGATGAGCGCGACGGCGAGGAACTGAAGCCCGATGCGCCAGCGCATCATGCGATTCGAGAGGCGGGAATTCTCGATATCCGACTTGCCGATGGTGCCCAGTCCCCGCGCGAGGACGACGACCACGGCGGCCATGACGAGAACCGCGAGGGCGAGGATTGCTTTTGTCATGGACGATTATCTAGATCGCCCGCGCGAACCCTCAAGAGCCGCGCCGCATTACCGCATCGAACCACCGCGTCGGCAGCAGGCGCTTGATCGCCCCGGCGAAATAGGTGGGGGTGGTGACGTAGTAGCGGGCCTGCGGGCGCGGGCTTTCGATGGCGTGGATCAGCTTGCGCAGCACCGCCTCGGGGCCAAGCTCGTACTTGTCCTTGCCGGTGTCCTCGTACAGGCGCTTGCGCAGGGTGGTTTGATAGAAATCCTCCCACGGCGAATGCTCGACGATCGGCTCGATCCAGTGCTCGAACTGGCCGCGCGCGTTCTCGCGGATCTTCGTCTTGATGGGGCCGGGTTCGATGAGGACCACGTCGATACCCGTACCGTGCAGCTCGATCCGCAGCGTATCGCTCAGGCCCTCCAGCGCGAACTTGGTCGCATTGTAGGCACCGCGCGTGGCCAATGCCGCAAAGCCGAGCACGGAGGAGCATTGCACGATGCGCCCCTGCCCCGCCTCGCGCATCAGCGGGATGGCGCGGCAGGTGAGGGTATGCCAGCCGAAGAAATTCGCCTCGAATATCTGGCGCAGGGCGTCGGTCGGCAGGTCCTCGGTCATGGCGGGGATGCCGTAGGCGCCGTTATTGAACAGCGCGTCGAGGCGCCCGCCGGTGAGGGCCAGCGCCTCCTCGAACCCCTCCACGATGCTCGGCTCGTCCTCGTAGTCGATCAGCACGCAGTCGAGGCCCTCGGCCCTCAACCGCTCCACATCCGCCCGGCGGCGGCAGGAGGCGACGACGTGCCAGCCGCGCACTTTCAACCCGTGCGCGCAGGTGTAGCCGATGCCGGAGGAACACCCCGTTATCAGGATGGTCTTGCGGTCATTCATCGCCCTGCTCCGCGTTCGGGAAGAAGAGTTGCTGTCCGTCCAGTTCGTGGGCCGCGATGGCGCCCTGCCCTTCCGGTGACAGGAGCCAGTCGATGAAGACTTGGGCAGAGGCCGCGCGAACTTCGGGGCATTTCTCCGGCGAAACCGCTATCACCCCGTATTGATTGAACAACGCCGCGTCCCCCTCGGCCACGATGCGGTGATTGCCCTTGTTGGCGAAGGCGATCCAGGTGGCGCGGTCGGTGAGGGCGTAGGCATCCATGCCGGTCGCGATGTTGAGCGTCGCGCCCATGCCCGAGCCGGTCTCGCGATACCACGTGCCGCTGTCGGCCACCGCGTCGATGCCCGCATCGGCCCAGAGCGTACGCTCCTTCTTGTGCGTGCCGCTGTCGTCGCCGCGCGAGGCGAAGGGGGCACGGGTCTCGGCAATGGCGGCGAGGGCGGCGTCGATGCCCTGCGCCTCGCCCGCTCCGGCGGGGTCGTCGGCGGGGCCGACGAGGACGAAATCGTTGTACATCAGGTTCTTGCGCCCGATGGCGTATCCGCTGGTCACGAAGGCTTCCTCCGCCTCGCGGGCATGGACCAGCAGGACGTCGCCGTCGCAGTTGCGCGCGTTGCGGATCGCCTGTCCGGTGCCGACGGCGACGACGCGCACGCCGATGCCGCTCGCCTTCTCGAAAGGTGGCAGGATCGCGTCGTAAAGCCCTGAATTCTGCGTCGATGTCGTGGATTGCACGACGATGAAACCATCGGCGGCACGGGCGGGGCCGGTACAGGCGAGGACGGCGAGGACGGAAAGGAGCGTGCGACGCATCGAGAGGGTATTCCTGATTCTACAACAACAACTTGCCGGCGAGATAAGCCTGCGCCTCGGGCGATTTCTGGGCAAGGAGGAATTGCGCCGCGGGGGCCGCTTCGGCCAGCATCCCCTTGTGCAGGAAGCGGATATGGTCGGCGAGGCGGCCCGCCTGACCCAGATCGTGCGTGACGATCACGACCGCCGTGCCGGAAGCGGCGGTATTGTGGATCAGCGTCTCGATCGCGGCGGTCGCCTGCGGGTCGAGGCTGGCGGTCGGCTCGTCGAGGAGGAGGAGGCGCGGGCGCGCGGCGAGGGCGCGGACCATGGCGACGCGCTGCTGCTCACCGCCCGAGAGCGCGCGGGCGGGGGCGTCGGCGATGGCGGCGAGGCGCCCGAAATCGAGGAGTTCGCCCAGATGCTCGCGCCGCCGACGCCTCGGCACGCCGTAGAGGGCGAGCGCGTGCATCAGGTTGGCGCGCACGCTGCGGCGCAGGAGGACGGGTTTCTGGAAGACCAGCGCGATGTCCTGCCGCCCCTCCAGCATGGCACCGCGCATCACCGCGCCCTCGTCCGGCGTTACCAGCCCGGCCATGACGCGCAGGCACAGGCTCTTTCCCGCCCCGTTCGGCCCCATGATCGCGGTGATGCCCTGTTGCGGGACGGCGATGCTCAACCCGTCGAGTACCCGCCGCCCACCCCGGCGCAGGGCGATGCCTTCGAGGCGGATGGCCGCGTCGGGACCGGGACCGGAGGCGACGAGCCTAAGCATGGGCCATGCGCGCCGCCCCCGCCCGCGCGCCGGAGGCCAGCGCGTTGAGCGCCAGCGACAGGACCATCAACACGATCCCGAGGCCCAGCGCCAGCGCCAGCTCGCCGCGCGAGGTCTCCAGCGCGATGGCGGTGGTCATGACGCGGGTGACGTGGTCGATATTGCCGCCGACGATCATCACCGCGCCCACTTCCGCGAGCGCCCGCCCCATGCCCGCCAGCGCAGCGGTGACGAGGGCGAAGCGACCGTCCCACAGCAACGTGCGCATCCGCGCGCCCGCGCCCGCACCCATCGAGCGCAGAGTCTCGGCGTATTCGGCATCGAGGTCGGCGACGATCTGCCGCGTCAAGGCCGCGACGATGGGGACGATCAGGATCGTCTGCGCGACGATCATCGCCGTGGGCGTATAGAGAAGACCCAGCGCCCCCAGCGGCCCGGCGCGCGACAGCATGAGATAGACCGCCAGCCCCACGACCACGGGCGGCAGGCCCATGAGCGCATTGACCAGCACCGTCAGCGCCCCGCGCCCCGGAAACCGCCCCACCGCCAGCACCGCCCCGAGCGGAAACCCGAGCAGGCAGGCGAAGGCCGTCGCGCTGAGCGTGACGCCCAGCGACAGGCCGACGATCTCGACCAGATCGGCATCGAAACCGGCGATCAGGCCGAAGGCCGCGACGAAGGCGTCGCCGAAGCCCTGCATCAGGAAAGGGGTCCTATCATTCCCCCAACCTACCATCCCGCCCGACCATCGCACAATGGCAAGGCGTCCGCTCCCCCTGCGCGCTCTCGGCCCTGTCCGCCGACGGCCCGATGCGGTAGGGTCGGACGATCCCGAGTCGGAGGCGCGCATCATGGCCCAGTTCATCCACCTCACCCTCCACACCGCGTATTCGGTGCTGGAAGGCGCCAATACGATCAAGGCGTTACCCGGCATGTGCGAAGCCGCCGGAATGCCAGCGCTCGCCATCACGGACACCGACAACATGTTCGGCGCGCTGGAGTTCTCGGAAGTCATGGCAAAGGCGGGGGTGCAGCCGATCATCGGGTGCCAGCTTTCGCTCGCCTACGGCGCGGCAACCTCTGCCCATGCCAAGCCCCCGCCCCCCGCGCGCGTCACGCTGCTGGCACAGGACGAGGCGGGGTACATGAACCTCATGGCCCTCGTCTCGGCGGCGTATCTGGAGAACGGACCGGGGGAGCCGGTGCAGGTGACGCTCGATGCGTTGCGTGCGCGCAGCGACGGGCTGATCTGCCTGAGCGGCGGCCCGAACGGCCCCGCCGGGATGCTGGTGCGCGGCAACCGCCTGCCGGAGGCGCGAGCGCATCTCGACTGGCTACACGAGACGTTTCAGGATCGCCTCTACGTGGAACTTCAACGCCATGGCGACGGGGATGCCCGCCTCACATCAAGCGAGCGGGAGACGGAGCCGGTCTTTCTGGACTGGGCCTATGCCAAGGACGTGCCCATCGTCGCGACGAACGACGTCTACTTCCCGAAACGCGAGATGTACGACGCGCATGACGCGCTCATCTGCATCGCGGAGGGGCGCTACATCAACGAGGAGGACCGCCGTCGCCTGACGCCGGAGCATCATTTCAAGTCGCCCGAACAGATGATCGCCCTGTTCGACGACTTGCCCGAAGCCATTGAGGCCACGGTCGAGATCGCGCATCGCTGCGCCCATCGCCCCCGCATGCGCGACCCGATCCTGCCGAAATTCGCCGATGACGAGATCGAGGAATTGCGGCGGCAATCGAAGGAAGGTCTGGACGCGCGCCTCGCCGCCGAACCGCCCGCCGCCGAGCGCAAGGTCTATGACGAGAGGCTCGATTACGAGCTGGGCGTGATCGAGGGGATGGGGTTCCCCGGGTATTTCCTGATCGTCGCGGATTTCATCAAATGGGCCAAGGATCACGACATCCCCGTCGGGCCGGGGCGCGGGTCGGGGGCGGGGTCGGTGGTGGCCTGGGCGCTGACGATTACCGACCTCGATCCCTTGCGTTATGGCCTTCTGTTCGAGCGGTTTCTCAACCCCGAGCGCGTGTCGATGCCCGATTTCGACATCGATTTCTGTCAGGACCGGCGCGAGGAAGTAATTCAGTACGTCCAGCGCAAGTACGGCGCGGATCGCGTGGCGCAGATCATCACGTTCGGCACGCTGCAATCGAAAGCGACCGTGCGCGACGTGGGGCGCGTGCTTCAGCTTCCCTACGGTCAGGTCGACCGGCTGGCCAAGATGATCCCGATGGAGGGCGTCAAACCCGTTTCCATCGCAAAATCGATCGTTCAGGAGCCGCGCCTGAAGGAGGAGATGGACCGCGAGGAGGCGGTCGGGACGCTGATGACCATCGGCACGCAGATCGAGGGGCTGCTGCGCAATGCCTCGACCCACGCCGCCGGGGTGGTCATCGGGGATCGTCCGCTCGACCAGCTGGTGCCCCTCTACCGCGACCCGCGCTCCGACATGCCGGTGACGCAGTTCAACATGAAATGGGTCGAGAATGCGGGATTGGTGAAATTCGACTTTCTCGGCCTCAAGACACTCACCGTCATCCAGGGCGCGCTCGACATCATCGCCGCGCGGGGGACCGAGATCGACCTGCCCCGCATCCCGCTGGACGACGAGAAGACCTACGATCTCTATTCGCGCGCCGACACCATCGGCGTGTTTCAGGTGGAAAGTTCGGGGATGCGCGATGCGCTGCGGCAGCTCAGGCCGACCTGCATCGAAGACATCATCGCGCTGGTGGCGCTCTACCGCCCGGGGCCGATGGAGAACATTCCCAAATACTGCAACGTCAAGAACGGGCGCGAGAAGCGCGATACGCTGCACCCGCTGATCGACAGCATCCTCGACGAGACGCAGGGCATCATCGTCTATCAGGAACAGGTGATGGAGATCGCCCGGAAGATGGCGGGGTATTCCCTCGGCGGCGCCGACCTTCTGCGCCGGGCCATGGGCAAGAAGATCCAGGAGGCGATGGACGCGGAGCGCCCGAAATTCCTCGCGGGGGCCAAGGAAAACGGCGTCGGCAAGGAGAAGGCCATCGAGGTCTGGAACCTGCTCGACAAGTTCGCGAATTACGGCTTCAACAAGTCCCACGCCGCCGCCTACGGGCTGGTCAGCTATCAGACGGGGTGGCTGAAGGCGAATCATCCCGTGGAATTCATGGCTTCGGTCATGAACCTCGATATCCAGATCACCGACAAGCTGGCCGTCTACAAGCAGGAGGTCGTGAAAAGCGGTATCACGCTGCTGTCACCCGATATCAACCGCTCCGGCGCGCGCTTTACCGTGGAGGAGATCGACGGGGAGGACGGCCCCGCATTGGCCATCCGCTACGGTCTCGGCGCGCTCAAGAATGTGGGGATCGAGGCGATGGCCTCCATCGTGCGCGAGCGGGAAGAGAACGGGCCGTTCCGCGACGTGTTCGACGCGATGGGCCGGGTCGACCCGCGCCACGTGAACAAGCGCGCGCTCGAAAACCTGATCCGCGCGGGGGCGTTCGATTCGATGGAGCCGAACCGCCAGCGCCTGTTCCTCTCCGCCGATACGCTCCTCTCCTTCGCGCAGGCGCGGGCGGCGGACCGGAGCAGCACGCAGGTCTCGCTCTTCGGCGGCGACCCCGATGCGGTGCCGCCGCCCCGCCTGTCGCTCTCGGCGGATTGGCAGACGGTCGACCGGTTGACGCAGGAGCATGCGGCGGTCGGCTTCTACCTGTCGGGCCATCCGCTCGACGGGCACATGCCCGCGCTGGAGCGCAAGAAGTTCGTGACGCTCTCGCGGCTGGAGCGCATGGCGGGGGTGCGGCCCGTGACGGTGCGCATGGCCGGGACGGTACTGGGCAAGCAGGAGCGCAAATCGGCGCGCGGCAACCGCTTCGCCTTCGTCCAGCTATCGGACCCGACGGGCCTTTACGAGGTCTCGGCCTTCTCCGAAATCCTGATCGCGACGCGCGACCTCTTGGAGAACGGCGCCGCGCTCGCGCTGACGATCGAGGCGAGCAAGGAGGGCGAGCAGCTTCGCCTGCGCCTCCTCGGCGCGCAGCCGGTGGCCGATGCGGTGGCCGACGCTTCCGCCATGGGCCTCAAGGTCCATGTCTCCGAGCCGACCGCCTTCGACGCCATGCGCAAGCGCCTCGCCCGCAGCGACCGGCGGCGCGGCTCCGGCCCGATCAAGGTGGTGATGATGCTACCGGAAGAGGATTGCGAGGTCGAGTTCACGCTGCCGGGCGAATACGACCTGTCGGCGAAGATGCAGGCGGCGCTGAAGGACGCGGCGGGAATCACGCTGGTGGAGCAGGTCTGAAACCGGCCTCGGCCCCGTGGCGTAACTTTATATCAAGGTACTGGCGCAACCGGACGATCACGGTTAGCCTCGCATCCTATGAGCGAAACAATCCTGTCTGTCTCCGACCTCGGCGTGGCCTTCGGCAAGGGCCGCAACGCGACCGAGGTGGTGCGCGGTGTATCGTTCTCGATCCCTTCCGGCAAGACGATGGCCCTCGTGGGAGAATCGGGATCCGGCAAGAGCGTGACGTGCCGCACCATCATGGGCCTGCTGGCGCCCAACGCGACGGTGACGCGCGGGCGCGTCGACTATCTGTGCAGCAAGGGCGACGGGCGCACCGAAGACCTGCTCCGGGTCGGCAAGCGGCGGATGCGCCATATTCGCGGCGACGGTATCGCGATGATCTTTCAGGAGCCGATGTCCTCGCTCTCCCCCTTCCACACCATCGGCGCGCAGGTGTCCGAGATGCTCTCGCTGCACAGCGACGAGAACGGCAAGGCCCGGCGCGCCCGCTGCATCGAGGCATTCGAGGGGGTCGGCTTCGCGGACCCCGACCGCACCTTCGACGCCTATCCGTTCGAGTTGTCGGGCGGGATGCGCCAGCGCGCGATGATCGCGATGGCCACCATCTGCGTGCCCAGCCTGCTGATCGCCGACGAGCCGACCACCGCGCTCGACGTGACGACCCAGGCGCTGATCCTCGACCTGATCCAGAAGCGGCAGGCGGAAACCGGCATGTCGGTGCTGCTGGTCACGCACGATCTGGGCGTCGTCGCCAACATCGCCGATTACATCACCGTCATGCGACAGGGCGAGGTCATGGAATCGGGTCCCGCGCACGACCTGCTCGTGACGCCGCGCCATCCGTATCTCAAGCGTCTCATCGCCGCCGCCCCGGCCATCGACACCGACAAGGCGCATCCGCCGACCTCCGCCGACGACCTGATCGTGCGGGCGGAGAACGTGTCGAAGACCTTCGTCTCGCGCGGGCGCGGGTTGTTCGGCGTGGGGTCCGAGAAGATCCATGCGCTGCGCGACGTGAACATGGTGATCCCGCGCGGCGGCACCGTGGCGCTGGTGGGCGAATCCGGGTCCGGCAAGTCGACCCTCGCCCGTATCATCATGCGCGACGACACGTCCGACCCCGGCGGGAAGATCACCTACGACATGGGCAACGGCCCGTTCGACGCGAACGATATCAGGGGCAACGCCCTCATGCAGTTCCGTCAGGACGTGCAGATCGTCTTCCAGGACCCCTATTCCTCGCTCAGCCCGCGCATGACGGTGCAGGACATCCTCGCCGAGCCGCTCAAGGTGCACGGCATCGGCACCTCCGCCGAGCGGCGCGAGCGCAGCGTGGCGATGATGCGTCGCGTGGGCCTGACGCCCGACCACCTCAGCCGCTACCCGCATGCCTTCTCCGGCGGCCAGCGCCAGCGCATCGCCATCGCCCGGGCGCTCGCGCTCAACCCAAAGCTGCTCATCTGCGACGAGCCGACTTCGGCGCTCGACGTGTCGGTGCAGGCGCAGGTGCTCGAATTGCTCGACGACCTGCGACAGGAATTCAATCTCAGCTATCTCTTCATCTCCCACGACCTTGCCGTCGTCTCGCATCTGGCCGACGAGATCGCGGTGATGTGCCGGGGCGCGATCGTCGAGCAGGCTCCGGCAAAGGTCCTGTTCGAGGCGCCCGTGCATCCCTACACCAAGGCATTGATGGCCGCCGCGCCCGACCCGCATCCCGACCATCGGCTGGATCTCAACGCGATATCGCTGGGCGCGGGGGCCAAGCCCGAGGCATGGCCCGAACCCTATCGCTACGACCGCCGCGACCCCCTCCCCCTGCGCGAGGTCGACGCGCGCCACTTCGTCAGGATGGAAGCATGAGATACACGATGCTGCGTTCCCTCGCCCTCCTCGCCGCATCCGCCCTGATCGGGGCCGGTCCGGCCGCCGCCTTCTCTCCCGTCGAGACGCCGATGCTGGCGGACCAAGTGGCGGCGGGCGCCCTGCCCCCGGTGGCCGAGCGCGCTCCCGCAGACCCCCTGATCGTCGATCTCGAAGCCAAGGGGCGCGAGACGGGCCAATCGGGGGGGAAGCTCCACACCCTGATCGCGAAGTCCAAGGATATCCGCTACATGGTCGTCTGGGGCTATGCGCGCGTCGTGGGGTATGACGACGCCTATGCCCTGCAACCCGACCTCGTGAAAAGCGTCGATGTCGAGGACGACCGCATCTTCACCTTCACCCTGCGCGAGGGGCATCGGTGGTCCGACGGGCATCCCTTCACGACCGAGGATTTCCGCTACTGGTGGGAGGACGTCGCCAACGATCCCGACCTCAGCCCGACCGGGCCGCCCTCCCTGATGATGATCGACGGAAAGCCCCCCGTCGTCACGGTGCTGGACGAGACGCGCATACGCTACGAATGGACCGGTCCGAACCCCGAATTCCTGACCTCTCTGGCCGCCGCGCGCCCGCCCTTCATCTACCGCCCCGCGCATTACCTCAAGATGTACCACGCGAATTACACCGACGTCGAAACACTGCAGGGACTGATCGAGAAGAAGAAAATGCGCAACTGGGCGCAGCTGCACAACCGCTACGACAACCTGTACAAGAACGACAATCCCGACCTGCCGACCCTGCAACCCTGGGTCAATACCACCGGCAAGAAGGGCCAGCATTTCGTGATGGCCCGCAACCCCTACTACCACCGCTTCGACACGACGGGTCAGCAACTGCCCTATATCGACACCGTCGACCTTCGCGTCGCCTCGTCGAGCCTGTTCGCCGCCAAGGCGATGGTGGGCGAGGTCGATCTGCAGGCGCGGGGGCTGGGCTTCTCCGGCGTGCCGCTGCTCAAGCGGGGCGAGAAGCGGCAGGGTTACGAGACGCGACTGTGGCCGACGGGGGCGTCGTCGCATATCGCGCTCTACCCCAATCTCAACTACTACGATCCGGTCTGGCGCGCGGTGCTCCAGAACCGCGATTTCCGCCGTGCTTTGTCGCTGGGCATCGACCGGCGCATCGTCAACCGCACGCTCTATTTCGGTCTCGCCCGGGAAGTCGGCAATTCGGCGCTGGAGAACAGCCCGTTCCACGACCCGGCCAATTCCTCGGCCTTCGCCCAGTACGATCCCGATGTGGCAAACGTCCTCCTGGACAACATGGGCCTGACGGAACGGCGGGGCGACGGCATCCGCCTCCTCCCCGACGGTCGCCCGCTGGAGATCATCGTCGAGACGGCGGGCGAGCGGTCCGAGGAGATCGACGCGCTCGAACTCATCACCGAGACGTGGCGCGAGATCGGCATCAAGCTGCTCGCCCGCCCGTCGGACCGCGATATCCTGCGCAACCGCTCCTATGCCGGTCAGACGATGATGACGGTCTGGACGGGGTGGGATCTGGGCGTCCCGACGGCGGAACTGGCGCCCGAGGAACTGGCCCCGACGCAGCAATCGACGCTGATCTGGCCGAAATGGGGCCAGCATTACCAGACGATGGGCACGAACGGCGCCGCGCCCGACCTCGACGCGGCCGAAACGCTGCTCGACCTCTATCAGGGGTGGCGCAGCGGCACCCTGAGCGACGGCAGCGCGATCACCAAGCGCGAGGCGTGGGAGCGGATGCTGTACATCCACGCCCAGGAGCAGTTCATCATCGGCGTCATCGCGCAGGCACCGCAGCCGGTGGTCGTCAACGACCGCCTGCACAATGTCCCGAAGATGGGGCTTTACGCCTGGGAACCCGGTGCGCAGTTCGGTGTGCACAGGATGGACGAGTTCTGGTTCGGCGACGTGCCCG
>ENA-ORXT01004284-ORXT01004284.1-marine-metagenome-genome-assembly--contig:-NODE-4284-length-14921-cov-4.184721_pt1 | contig 14921 bp, 12 predicted proteins | sample MGYA00237868_ERZ511482 | MGnify/ENA metagenome assembly ERZ511482 | reverse complement strand
TCTTGGGCTTGAATTCAGAGCCTTTCTATTTTCTTATTCCATCTTATACCTAACAACTATATATAAACACCCTTAACCGTTTTTAACCGTTACGGGACACTTAGCTAAAAGTACGCATATGTTTTTCATAAGTCGCATTTGTTATCCCGTCGTAAAGTTTAAAGCGTTGATGTTTGGTATCTAAAGATAAGAAGCCGATCTGACTTTTATGACGGAATCAGAAAAATATGTTCTGCTAAAGCAACGGTGATGTCTATGTAGAACCATTTTTGAACGGAATTATATTTGACTCGGGAGGTGGATGTTATAAAATTCAAGTAGATGGTATTAGAGTTTTATCAACAGCATCAGTGACTTGTCTTAATTGATTCAGTTGACTGGGTCATTTATAAATCACTTCTATTGACCGAAAAGAAAATAACATAGATTCAAAATTACTGATACTTATATCCTTGATGCGTCAAAGGCTGTGTGAAATCATTATGCAGCCTTTTCTATTTCAATTTTACAAATGCTTAACTGTCTGAAACATGATTTAAAGATGATTGGATTTCTAGATTCCGCCTGATTAGATTAATCTGAGTATCAAATATCTTTGTACAAGACGAATAATAAGTCAACAAGCACGCTTACTAGAATTCAAAACATTGCACTTCACCGATAGTATAGATTTGACATGATAAAAAGCCAATATTAAATATATGTATTTATTGTAATATGTTATTGTATCGGTTTAACTTGCATCACGATTTAAAACAAAACTAATGTCAAACGCATTTCGAGTCATTGGAGGACACAATTTAAATGGAGAGATCATTCCGCAAGGAGCAAAGAATGAGGCACTTCAAGTCTTATGCGCAGTGTTATTAACTGCCGAAGAAGTGACGATCAGTAATTTACCAGATATTCTTGATGTCAGGAGACTCATCACCTTAATTGATGGTTTGGGTGTAGATGTCACTAAAATAGATGATCACGAATATCGCTTCAAAGCTGCTGATGTCAATCTTGATTATTTTGCCTCAGAAGAATACCAAACGAACGCAAAGAAGATTCGTGGTTCTGTGATGCTAATGGGGCCTTTACTCGCTAGATTTAAAAAGGCATTTCTGCCCAAGCCAGGAGGTGATAAGATTGGCCGTAGAAATTTAGATACCCATTTTCATGGTTTTACTCAGTTAGGCGCAAAATTCATTTATGATGAAGCTGAGGACAAATATTTATTAGAGGGATCTCAGCTCAAAGGACAGCATATCTTGATGGACGAAATATCTGTCACTGGAACCGCTAATCTAGTCATGGCCGCAGTTCTCGCAGAAGGTCAAACCGAAATCTATAATGCTGCTTGCGAACCATACGTACAGCAGCTCTCCAAAATGCTCAATAGCATGGGTGCTGACATCCAAGGCATTGGTTCTAATCGACTCATTATCAATGGAGTCACGTCATTAAAAGGCACATCGCATAAAGTGGCGCCTGATATGATCGAGATTGGTAGTTTTATTGGACTTGCTGCGATGACACAGTCAGCGATTACGATAAAAGGTGCTTATGAAGCTGATTTGGGCGTTATTCCCAGAACATTTGAAAAGATAGGCATCAAGCTCGAGAGAGACGGCAATGATCTCATTATCCCTTCTCAGGAGACCTATGATATCAGTTCATTTATCGATGGGTCTATCTTGACGGTCTATGATTCACCTTGGCCAGGATTTACACCTGATCTGATGAGTATCTTGTTAGTGATGGCAACACAAGCAAAAGGAAGTGTACTCATACATCAAAAGATGTTTGAAAGCAGACTGTTTTTTGTTGACAAATTAATTGATATGGGTGCGAAAATCATCTTATGCGATCCACATCGAGCGACTGTAATCGGATTAAATAGAGAATCACAATTGAGAGGTATCACGATGAGTTCGCCAGATATTAGGGCTGGAGTTGCATTATTGATAGCTGCCTTATCGGCAAATGGAACGAGCACGATACTGAATATTCAGCAAATTGATCGTGGATATGAGCGAATTGATGAACGCTTGCAAGCAATCGGTGCTCATATTGAGAGAATTGAAGTCTGAAAAAGCTTAGGTTTGGCACAAAAACGGACATTAAACAAATGAGTACGATTCATATGTATAGATTACCCATAAATTGTGAAAAATTATCTTCATTAATATTGTGAAGAATGAAAATGCTTCTTACTTTTGCCACGCTTCTGAGGAAGCTGGATTACGGTTCGGTAGTTCAGTTGGTTAGAATACCTGCCTGTCACGCAGGGGGTCGCGGGTTCGAGTCCCGTCCGGACCGCTTAAGAAAAAGGCTTTTACAGAAATGTGAAAGCCTTTTTTGTTTTAATCATAAAAATCAAGTGGTTTACAATAGCTGTCATGCAATCATTGAGGGAGAGTCACGAGTTAGAGTATTGCGTGGACCACTTTGCATGGCCCGTTCAAAAAATGTAGAAGCCTCATTTGTTTAGAGTCTTTTAAGTTGTGTTGATATATTCGATTGTAAGTCAGTATGCATACCTTTAAAATGATATCATTTACATCATAATGATAAAAATTGTCGCTACTTCTATTTTTTTACTTACCGTCTATTCGCTAAGTGGACAGGTGAAAGCGGATACGCTCAAATTTCTATTTCTTGGACACACATATGACTGGGCAAATTCTGCAGGCAATACTGTAGATCCTCGGGTTGAAATGATTGATAAATCAGTCTATGATGGATTTTGGTTAGGTGGGGACATTTGTGCTAACACGACATTGGATCCCAAAACGATGGTTTATCTAGACGGCTTATTCCAATTAAAAAATCCATATACTCATTTTGTATTAGGGAATCATGATGTTAGAGATAACAATTTGGATTTTTATTTTCAATCCACTGGTCGTGCAGATTATTATACCTCGACACATCATAATATGGTTTTGTCTGTATTGAATACAAATTTGAATTCTAGTGACTGCGAAAATTTAAATGCACAATATAGAATGTTAGAATCTGTGATAGATACTATCCAAGATGCTTCACATTATGTACTACTCATGCATCACCAAATTTTTACTGATATTTCTGGCTTAGAAAATTTTAAGTCGAATGGTGTATGTCAATATTATGCTATGAATTGTGATTCTTCGCAATCATATTTTTCAACAACAATTTATCCCAAATTGGTCCAGCTAGAACAAAAAGGAATAGACATTATTATTGTTGTCGGCGATACTGGCTGGGATAAAGGAGCGGAAGACATGAGTGCAGATGGCATTAGCTTTTTAGCGTCTGGTATTAATAATTCATATTATAAAACAAAAGCCTTAGATCAATTACCAAATGTAAAAAGAGATAAGCTTCTAGAATTTCAGTTAATTCCTAAAGAAAGGACATTGACTTGGACATTTAGAGAATTAAATGGCATGATAGATTTATCTTTAAAAGGGTGGATGGAAAATTAATTCAAACTTATTTTTTTTATAATATCGCCGCCCAATGAAATTTTATATAATAAATTATCTGGACTAGATATTCTGTTTTCTTTTGATTGTGACAATATAATTAAGTGTGATTTAAAATAGACGAGATCTACTGCTGAAGATGAGCGATTCTCCTCACTAAAGCTTTTTTCCCATTCAATATTTCCCTTTTGATCTATACACATTAACACAAGGCTCATATTATGGGTTTCTAGATTTTCCGTTGTACTGAGAATGTAAAATAAACCCTCAATAAAAATAATTTTACTTGCTTCTTGAATGCCTGGTGTTTGGAAATATTTTTCCCATACATTATTTAACTGGTCGTCAAATTGTAAAATGAACAAGTCCATTCCTGTTTCTTCTGATTGTTTAGTGCCAAATACAACGAGATTATCTTCAACACAAATCATATCATTGAAAAAAATATGACTCGAATATTTATAATTAAATCGGCTCAATTCATTCCCTTTTCTATCAAATTTTCTAATAAAGCCATATGCTAACGGATTAGAATAATTATGCCCGTCCAAATAATGAAATCCATTTGCAATCCCAGAAATAGCAAATTGTTTTTCAGGTAGTAATGTGATGGTTACAGGAATGTTTGTTTCTAAACTTTCTTTAACGAGTACATTAAATTCTTCATTTGAATTTTCGAATAATTTGGCAGATATTTCTTGTGTTGATCTTTCATAGTTAAGCGTAAAAAATGCAGTGTGATCTACAATTGCAATATCTTTTATTCTGGTACGATGACCATATGTGAATTTATTGATTACTCTAAATTCTTCATCTAATATTTTAATCTCGCTTTGTTCTTCTTGATTTTTTAATGATTGTGCAGCATAGAATGTCAGGACACATTGATCTTTATCAAAAGACTTGAGAAGTACATTCGACGCAGTTGTCTCCGTTTTAAAGACATTGGAATCAATAATATTTAGACTGCTATCTAGCGTTAATAAATACGGTGATTTAATATCTAAAACGTTTTCAGAAAATTGTCCAGAACCAGCGACAATAAGATTATCACGAAAAATAGAAATATCGCTCGCAGATGTCGATGTAAGCACTATGTCTCCGTCATCAAACATTGAATTTGTGCAGCCTGTAAGCAATATTGTGAGTAAAAAAATGAAAGAAAATACTTGTTTCAATGTGAATGAACTATTTTATTGAGTGACAAGGCTCTATTGCATCTTGTAAGTATCTTGAATTGATAAAATTTTGGAAGTAATTGTCTTGCTTGCTTTGAAAAATAAATCTTGCTTGCAGATGACACCTAGCTTATTTTACGAATTCCCTTTCAATTCGCTTTGAACTTGATAGCACTTTGAAAAAGCCATCTATATACCGACTTGAATCTTTTTTATCTTCATCGGACATATATTCAGCATTATGAATGACTGCATAAAATTCATCTTTCATAGAATTAAAATAATTCGCAGTGGCGGTCGCTTCTGCTATGGTCACATTCTTAACCATATAAAGTCTGTCTCTTACAGATTTAATCGGAAGCGATTCATGAGGTATAGCATAATCTGTATCGACTAATCCAGAGTAATCAAAATCATAAGGTATAGCGACTAATCTTTTATCGGGCAACTGGAGTATTTCTACATTATGTTTATTAGCAATGGCGTAATCTGGGTTGCCAATCATATATTGGAAAAATGTCATTTTCAAAAAGTGGCTCCTAAATAGCACTGAACTTCTCAATGTTCCATTTTCTACGACAATTGTTCCGGTACGTCGACCATAGTGTTTCTCTGATTCAATTAAAAATCCACCTAAGCTTTCTTCATGTTTACCATTATGATACATTTCAAAATTGACACTTTTCGCTCTCATCGCTAAAGTGTCAATAATTGCATATAAGTCATAGGCTAATCTTTCTTTGGCTAGATATTTTTTTGTAGGTGAGTTATGTTGACATTGCATCACTGTTTTAAGAATATCAAGGCTGTCAAATCCATTTTTCTCTAAATCTTTTTCCTTAAAATTTAATTTTAATGGTGGATTGAGACATACCTTTTTACGCATATTCCCACGTGCGCGCAATTTGCTTTTACAAACCATTTTTTCTCCATTATCCAGTTTAAAAGATATGACGGACGGCTGATATTCTTCATAATATTTTTTACGGATTAATTTTTTTAAATCTGTATCAATACGGATAACTGGAGTTTCACTTTGAAAATAAAAATAATCAAACAATGTTTGTGTATTCTCCTGGCCATTTAATTGAGCCGAGAAGAATAATAAGTAAATAAGTGCGCAAATAATGTTCTTCATTATTTAAATACATTAAATGGAGTGATGGAAATTGTTTGTCCTGTAAGTGTGCCTCTCATAAATTGATTGTCTTCCCAAAGTAATATTTCACCAGATTTACCAAACTTTATACTTGAATCGATCATGAAAATTCTTTCATCGTAAAGAGATACGATGCTTTGCATAGAAGTATGCCCTACAACTATATGTTTTTTATCTAGTTTTTTTAAAATATAATCTGCATTTTCTTCTGTAAAATTATCACCATCAATATATCCGCGATACCAAATTGGTCCCTTATCAAAATAAATTGCAGCTAAAACAGAATCTTGTTCTATTTCTTCTTTGTCACCATCAATGAGCTTCGTCCTAAATGAGTAATTTATATCCTCGATAGAAATATTTTTATCAATTAACTCGGTTGAAAACCCGGCATGTAAAAACACAATATCATTAATCGATATGCTAACAGGTTTAGACCTCAGCCAGTCGCCTAATACTGAATTTATATTAAATAATGAGCTATACATTTGTTTAGTGATTGCAGAGGCATATCTATACTTTTTATGAATATATCTGACATCTCCATTTAAGATCATGACTTCATGGTTACCAAGAAGCATGTGAATTCTCCCGCCAGCTTTTTTGGCTTCTTCTTCTAGTTTATATACAAACCATAATATCTCTGTGACTTGATCTCCTCTGTCAAATATATCGCCAGTGATCACCAAATGGCCTTCTCCAAAATTCCAGTGAAGACTTTCATCTATAATCCCATTTTCTGTAAACAACTTGATCATGACATCATATTGACCATGTATATCGCTTATTGCTGCTATTTTAGAGACATCTTCAAAATTAAATTGTGAGTCATATTCTTGCCGTTCTCTAACTGTGATATCGAATGGTAGAACATTAAATGACTCTTCTTTAATTTCTTTACATTTCTTTTTTCTGAGATTATTCTTTTTAATCAACCTTATCTCATAACCCTTATCCGTGTAATTAATATATGGACCATCGGTGATCACCATTCTCGATTGACCTATAGATGTTGTGTACATAAATATTAACAGTATTATTGAAAAAATAACCCGCATAAATATTTTATACATGTGACTGATTGAAAGGTGTTAGACGTTAAGTAAACTCAAAACTAATGCATATCGTTCTGTAAATCAGATTTTAACGAATTTTTAATGCTAGATTCCTTAGTCCTTGTATACTTTACCATCCTTCATCACAAACTGAACGTGTTGAAGTTGGGTGATATCCTCTAATGGGTTTTTATCCACAGCTATGATATCTGCAAATTTTCCTTCACGAATACTTCCAAGCTTATCATCGATTCGCAATGCTTCTGAGGCCGTCCGTGTAGCTGATAAGATCGTTTCAATTGCAGGCATTCCTGCTTCTACCATATATTCGAATTCTTTTGCATTGTCGCCATGAGGGCTGACTCCTGTGTCAGTACCGAAAGCGATTTTTACACCTCCTTTATATGCTTTTGCAAAAGTTTCTTGAATTTGTGGTCCAATTGCAATCGCTTTAGGTCTGATGATGGCTGGAAAAAAGAATGGATCTTTCATTGCTTTGTCATAAACAAATTTACCTGCGGATATCGTAGGCACGTAATAAGTGCCATGTTCCCTCATTAGTTCAATAACTTCATCATCCATAAAGGTGCCGTGCTCGATCGTATGAATGCCTCCTAGGACTGCTCGTTTCATCCCTTCTTTACCATGAGCATGTGCAGCCGTTACAAATCCATAATCATTTGCAGCATCAACTACAGCCTTAACTTCTTCTATAGTAAACTGCGGCCCCATTCCATCTTTGGCAACGCTTAAAACACCACCAGTCGCAGTAATTTTGATACAATCAGCTCCATTTTTATATCTCTGTCTTACCGCTTTTTTAGCTTCTTCAACGCTATTGATCACTCCTTCTTTAGGTCCTGGGTCCCCTTTGAGATCATCTCTTACTCCATTCGATGGATCAGCATGACCGCCTGTGGTAGCCAAACTTTTTTCTGCAGTATATATCCGTGGACCACTGATATAGCCAGCATTTATTGCCTTTTTCAAGGATACATTTACACCAGAACCTCCCAAATCACGTACAGTTGTGAAACCAGCATTCAAGGTTTTTTCGCAATACATTGTCGCACGTAAGGCAACATCTTGCTTATTCATGCTAAATTGCTCCGAATATCTATTTCGCGATGATTGTCCTTCTATATGCACATGCATATCAATGAAACCTGGCATGACATACTGGTTTGACAAATCGATAAGGCTTACCGTATCAGGAGCTTCTACAAAACCATTAGCGACCTCAATTATCGTGTTTCCTTCTATTTTAATGGTCTTTTGAGACATTACATTTTCAGAGGTTCCATCTATCAAATGTCCACAATGAATGAAAGTTGTTTGGGACATCAGCGGAAAAGAAAGCAAAATGAGAATGAAGAAGTGATAATTGTATTTCATAACCATGGTTTTATACGTGGTAAAGTAGGAAATAATTTTAAAATGAATTAGATGTCTTATAAACCATCAAGAAGTTAGCAAATTAGACTGAGCAAGCAGTTTATAGCGGCAATGGAATGAAACGCCGATTTAGCTTAGCTGTAGCATCAAATTAATTTATCCATCTGTTTTATTACATTTGATCTCGAATCTTAGACTACATGTATCCAGATCTGTCATATTTTCTTCACGACCTGCTTGGGACCGATCCAGACAATTGGACAAGTGTGTTTAAAACCTTTGGTTTATTTTTAGGTCTTTCTATTTTCTCAGGCGCTTATATTCTCTTTAGAGAATTTAAACGGAAAGAATCCGAAGGTATCTTGACACCAACTGTTGTTGATCAAAAATCAAGTAAACGAAAAATCTGGTCAGATATCATCATGAACAGTCTCATTGGCGGGTTTTTTGCGTTTAAATTACCATACATCTTTCAACATTTTGAAGCATTTAAGGAAGATGCAGCAGGTATGGTATTCTCGGCTAAAGGCAATACCTTAATTGGAATCCTTGGGATGGTTGGATTGTTTGCCTTGCATTATTGGCAAAGCCGCAAAGTACTTTCTGCTCCAGAGACACAGACGACTAAGACGATATATCCTCACCAACGAGTGACTGATATGGCATTTATTGCTGCCTTATTTGGGATTGCTGGGGCTCGCTTATTTTCCATTTTAGAAAATCTTGATGCTTTTTGGGCTGATCCTATTGGTCAATTATTCTCTGGAAGTGGACTAACAATATACGGAGGGCTCATTTTGGCTTTAGCCGCACTATTGTATTACACGAAAAAAGCAAATATTCCCTGGGCTCATTTTTTGGACTCAATCGCTCTTGCCTATATTTTTGGTTATGCTGTGGGTAGACTGGGCTGTCATTTCTCTGGAGACGGCGATTGGGGAATTGTCGCAGCAGCACAACCGTCCTGGTGGTTCTTACCAGATTGGTTGTGGGCATATGAATATCCTCATAATGTGGCTGATTTTTACCAGCGTGGTCCCAAACTAGAAGGATGTGAATGGAAGTTTTGTACTTATTTAGATCCAAAAGTATATCCAACATCAGTGTGGGAAACAGCTGTTAATATGTTTGTATTTAGCATACTTTGGTTTTATCGAAAACGAATTAAAACTGCTGGCATCATTACTTCCATTTATTTAATTTGGAATGGTGTCCAAAGATGGTGGGTAGAAACGATCAGAGTGAATGACAAGTACGACCTTTTAGGACTTGATTGGTCACAAGCTCAATTTATTGCGATTGGATGGATCTTGCTTGGTGTTGTAGGGCTCATTTACTTGCTTTTCATTCGTAAAGATGCTGATATCACATAAGATGATAATCTAAATGTGCTTTGAGCGTAGCATCTTTAAATGGGAACATAAGCTCAACAAGTCGATTTTCCTCGAATCTGTTGAATTCGGACTAAACTAAGTATACATTTGTTATCTAATCACCTAAGTAAGGATTAATTCTTGATCTGATAGATTGTACATTCGTAATAAAAAATGCAACGTAATAAGACATACAATTCATGAATATCATCATCGCCGGTGCTGGAGACGTAGGTTTCCATTTAGCAGAAATGCTGGTTAAAAATGATCAGAATATCATTCTAATTGATGCTGATGAAAACACACTCGAGTATGCCGCTCAAAAATTAGATGTTAGCACGATTCATGGAGATTGTAGCTCTCCTGAAATTTTAACAAATGCCGACGCTAAAGAGGCTGATTTATTCATAGCTGTGACCACGAGACATTCTACTAATATATTAGCTTGTTCCCTTGCAAAAAAGTTAGGTGCAAGAAAGACAATTGCCCGAACAAACACTGCTGAATATCTAGCTCCTGAACATCGCCAACATTTTGTAGAACTTGGTGTTGACGAATTATTCTCTCCCAGAGATTTAGCTGTTCAAGAAATTGAAAGACTACTCAACCGGATATCTGCAACTGATGTTTTTGAATTTGAAAATGGGTCGATTTCTCTGTTAGGATTTGCAGTACATCATCCTTCTCCATTAATTGGAAGATCTTTTTCGTATTTAAATGAAGAGTCTACTGATTATCATGTCAAAGTCGTCTGTGTCCTGAGGAATAATGAAACTCTTATTATCAATAAAGAAAATGTAATTCAGAAAGATGACCATATTTATATTGCGGCAGATAATTCAGGTGTAAAGTTGGTGAATAAGTTTATCGGAAAAAATCTTAGACGCCTGAATAACATCATGATTACCGGCAATACAGAGTTAGCACTTCAAACGGCTAAAGCTTTAGAAGATGATCGGAATGTAAAAATCGTTGTGACTGGAAATGACAAATGTAAGCATTTCGCGAAAACACTAAATAAGTCTTTAATTATTAAAGGAGATCCAAGCAATAGTGAATTGTTGATGGAAGAAGGCTTGGAGCAAATGGATGCATTCATTGCCCTAACAAAAAATTCGGAGACAAATATTCTCACAAGTCTCATGGCAGAGCAATCAAAGAAAACGAAGACGATTTCATTGGTGGATAACATGGCGTACATGCATATTTCACAAAGCATTGGAGTTGATACAATAATTAATAAAAAGCTACTTGCTGCAAACGAAATATTCCGCCATGTTCGTGTTGGTCATATTAAAGCAATTGCTTCCTTCCACGGAGTCGAAGGAGAGATCATAGAATTTTCGATTGACGAGGATAATCACTTAACACGAAAACCACTCTGTGATTTAGGAGTTCCCTCTACTGCTGTGTTCGTCGGCGTCGTTAGAAAAAATGAAGGCATTATCCCAAAGTCGAATTTTCAATTACAAATTGGAGACCAACTTATTGTATATGCATTACCAGATTGCATCAAGACTGTCGAGAGAATTTTCAATTAATGGCAGTAATCAATTTTAAAATAGTTTTCAAGACGATAGGATTTATACTAATACTATTAGGCACTTTTATGTTATTGCCAATTGCTTTTGGTCTCTATTATAAAGAGCATGACTGCGTGATTGCATTTGCAATTTCAGTAATCATTTGCTATGTATTTGGATTTTCTTCATTCTTTTTTATAAAAGGAAAAAAGAAATTTGCAAAGCGCGAAGGATATTTAATTGTATCCTTAAGTTGGTTTGTTATGGTACTCTTCAGCACCATTCCTTATTTATTAGCTCTCGACATTAATTTTGCAAATGCATTTTTTGAAAGTAGTTCTGGATTGACGACCACAGGTGCTACAATATTTGATGATGTAGAATCTTTGCCAAAAACTATTCTCGTTTGGAGAAGTATTTCGCAATGGTTAGGTGGGATGGGAATTGTTGTCTTTACAGTCGCCATATTTCCAATATTAGGAATAGGTGGCGAAGAATTATTTTTTGCAGAGGCTCCTGGCCCTACGAATCAAAAATTAAAACCAAGAATTCAGGATGTCGCCAAACGTCTATGGTTCCTATATCTTTGGCTAACACTTATCCTGTTTCTATTATTGTTTTTGGCTTGTGGTATTTCATTTTTTGATGCGATTAATCATGCATTTACAATCATTGCAACAGGTGGGTTTTCGACAAAGACTGCAAGCATTGGACATTTCAAAAATCCTTTAATGGACTATATTACGATAATATTTGTCATTATCAGTAGTTTGAATTATAGCCTATTATACTTCTTTATCAAAGGAAAATTCAAGCGTGTTTTTTCTAATAGTGAGCTTAAATTCTTTTTAAGTTTTTTAGTAATTACAATTCTAATTTCAACTACAGCATTATATTTTAATTCTACTTATTCTTTAGAAGAGGCCTTTAGACATATGACTTTTTCTGTCGTTTCTGTAGTGACAACAACAGGATTTATAACGACCGACTACACCTTTTGGGGCAACCCTTCAAGTATTTTCTTTTTTATCTTATTTTTTATTGGCGGGTGTGCTGGATCTACGACTGGTGGGATTAAAATCGTCAGGCATATGGTGTTTATTAAAAATGGACTATTAGAGTTTAAAAGAATTCTTCATCCTCGTGCATTTATCCGCTTAAAAGTTGATGGACAATTGATCTCAGGAACTACGATTACGCACATACTTGTGTTCTTATTATTTTACTTTCTCACGTTCATCTTTGGGAGTATTGTCATGTCATTTTTCATGGATGGCTTCGAACAACCTCTGATAAGTAGTTTTGCTGCGACTGCAACATGTTTAGGAAATATCGGAATATCTATCGCTGACTTTAGACCAAGCAATACTTTTGCCCCATTATCAGATTTTCCTAAGATCTTTCTTGGCTTAATAATGATTATTGGCCGCTTAGAGATATTTACAGTATTGATTCTATTTACAAGTTATTTTTGGAAGAATAATTAATTAGTCATCACTTTCTTTTTATTTGTAACCTTGAAAGCGTCCGCCTGTCTGAGAGTTTAAATAGTAATAGATCCCGATTGTTGATGAGTGTTTAGCTTACTACAAAAAATACTTTTGCTATTTTTTTCATCATCTATATTTAAACGTTAATAAAGTTCTCGCTTATTGTTGCGTATACTATAATGGTAATCGTGTGTAAACATTCGCCTTTAATCCAAAATAGTAATATTTTTTGCCATACTTAATATAAGTAGATATTCTTAAATATCCGAAAACTAAAATATACTGAGGCTTTAATCGCCTACAGCAACATATTAATTTATTATACCAAGGAGTGGAGCAGAATGACTTGTTAAAAATTTACTAAATTCTATCTGATGATAAGAAACAGCTTTTGAAGATAGTTATATCACCAACTAAAAACTTGCTTATAAGATATCATAGGAATACACTTAACAATACTTATAAACGTCGCTCCTATGAAACTTATTCGCATGTTATCCCTAGCTTATGTCGCCTTTCTTTATCAAGCTATGCAGTCATGCGAAAAACAACCGTTTGTAATCGATGAGCCTGCACCCGAAGTCCGATCATTCAATAACGTAGACGAAAGACTATGGAGTTATTTTGCAGACTTCGAAGAAGAAGCAGACCGACGTGGATTGAGTTATGACTTAACTAGATACAATCTCATCGGCAGTATAGAAAACATTTCAGATGAAGGTGTTGCAGGTACTTGTTCCTATGGATCGCGATCTCCAAGACATGTCACAGTTGATCTCTCATTTTGGCAAGGAGCTGGATTTTATTCAAGAGAAATGGTAGTCTTTCATGAATTAGGACATTGTATTCTTAATCGTGACCATAAAGAAGAAACAACAGCCAATGGGTTTTGTGCAAGTATCATGAGAAGTGGCACTGAAAGTTGTAGAACTCCTTATGATGCTCAAAATCGAAACTATTATTTGAATGAATTATTTGAAACATTGACTCCCTAAAATCAGACTAAAATACAAACACCCCTTTCGCTGTAATGTGAGCAGATGGCATGGTACGCTGCCTGCTTACTTTTTTTTACATCAGTTGTATGTATTCAAAGCGATAATAATCGACCTCATGCTATTAGAAAATAGTAAACTGTCCGTTCTCATAGACCTTTTCTCCATCAGCGTATATTTCGCCACCATCAGTCATGTCTGTGATCATGTCCCAGTGAATTGCTGATTGATTTTTCGCACCTGTTTGTTTATATGATTGTCCAACTGCCATATGAATTGTCCCGCCGATTTTTTCATCAAATAATATATTCTTGGTAGGCTGTTGAATATTATAATTTGTACCAATGGCAACTTCACCAAAATGACGAGCACCATCAATCGCAAATACTTGGTCTAATAGTTCTATTCCTTTTTTAGCTTCCCATTTTTCTACTTTACCATTCTCTACCCATAGTGTAATGCCTTCCACTTCTTTTCCCATATAAATAGATGGATACGTAAAATGAACAATACCATTTACGGTATCTTCTATCGGTCCTGTAAAGACTTCGCCCGAAGGCATATTTGTTTGACCATCAGAATTGATCCACGTTCTATCCTTCACTCGAAATGAGATATCAGTCTCATTACATTTGTAGCGGATCAGATCTTTTTGATTTAGAAAATCAACGATCTGCTGTTGATTTTTTCTTATTTCTAACCAAGATGCCGCAGGATCATCATCAAAAAGATGACAAGCATTAAATACAAATTGCTGATACTCTTCTAGTGACATGCCAGCTTCTTGCGCACTCGCTTGAGTTGGATATTGGCATAAACTTCTACGTAAATCACGAGTTGCTGTTCGTTCAAAGTAAGTATTCATTAAACCCTTCATTGCCTTAGATCTCGTAGCTCTTGATGTGGCTTTTATTTGCTGATCTTCTCTTAAATTATAAGGGGCTCTAATGGATAAAAATGCATCAAAACTTTCCATTGCTTTTTGATAAAGGCTTGGAATGTATTGAAGTTGGGCATCATTTGCTTCATCGTAAAAGATCTTATTTTTTCCTGCAAAAGCAAATTCTGTTTCTACGTGTGCACCTCTTGATAAGGCTGTACGATACACTTCTCTTACTAGCGGTTCAGCTAGCATAGTACTACGAATATATAAGCTATCACCCTGTTTGATTTCTAAGCAATAATCAACTAAGAGTATAGCATATTTTTTTAGAATGGTCATTCGTTTTTTTTATAGATTACCACCGTTTGCTTTGATATGGATATCTGACTTGATAATGATCTTCTATCATAAG
>ENA-ORXT01004283-ORXT01004283.1-marine-metagenome-genome-assembly--contig:-NODE-4283-length-14922-cov-4.900101_pt1 | contig 14922 bp, 12 predicted proteins | sample MGYA00237868_ERZ511482 | MGnify/ENA metagenome assembly ERZ511482 | reverse complement strand
TTCGGCTTTGCCGAGGAATACGACGTCGAGCGCAAGTTCCGCGAGACCCGCCTGTACCAGGTCGCGCCCGTCTCGACGAACCTGATCCTGAGCTATATCGCCGAGCACGTGCTGGGCATGCCGCGTTCCTACTGAGCGGTGCGCGGACGGGAAGGTATCGGGCGGGCGAAGACCCGGGGGGACTCCGTGGCGCTGAACTTGCAGGGTCAGGATGCAGGCGAGTGGGTGCCGGATACGGGTTGTACAAAGATGAAAAATATATGAATCAATGGTTTTTCATACTGGACATATACAACCTCCGGCATAATTCTGATTACAGGACGGATCGATCGGGGGATTGAGAATCATGATGTCGTTTATGCAAAAGCTGTTCGCGCGCAGCGGAACCGTTTCCGAGGATGAGATCCTGGGCTGCGACATGGCACCCGCACCGTCGGTGCTGGCGACCCTGTGCGATCCGCTGCTGGACGGGACGGTGCTGCAACCGTCGTCTTCGGCGGGTGTCGGGCCTTTCACGACGATGGCGCAGGCCCCGATCCGCGAGAGTTGACTCGGCGTCCGGCTCCCGGCACATGTGACCTTCTCCGGCCCTTGCGCGGGAGCGTGCGCAAATCGGGGGGTGACGGTTTTGGAGTTCGACGAACAGACGATCCGGGTCTCGGTCTCCTATACGCCCGACCTGCGCGACAGACCGGCGAGCAGTGTCACGGTACCCGCTATGCCTCTGCCTCTCCACCCCGTTACGGCGCGATACGGGCATCCGGGACAACGCCCGGACCGGGTTCTGGTCTCCATGAGCGGGGCCGGGCAGTTCAGACCCGGCGATGCGCCCCGGCCGACCACCATCCGACCCGCCAGGCCCCGCCCGCCCGTGCGCCAGGCTCCGCCGGTGCGGATGCAGGTGCCGCCCTTGCGCCCGGTATCCGCCACCGACACGCCGCTCGTCGCCGTACCGCCCTCCGCATCCCCGGTCCCCGTTCCGAAACCGATCCCCGCCATGCCGGTCGTCGCGGCCCGGACAGATGCCGCACCCCCGTCCCCGTCCCTGTCCCCGCCCTCATCCCTGTCCCCGATGGCCGCTCCGGCAGAGGCGCCGCGCCCCGACACGGCCCCGCTTCTGGTTCTCGACGGCGTGTCGAAGGCGTTCGGGCCGGTCCGCGCCGTCGATACGGTGTCCCTCGCCCTCCATCCGGGCGAAAAGCATGCGCTGCTGGGCGAGAACGGGGCCGGAAAATCCACCCTCGTCAAGATGATCTACGGCGTCCTTCAACCCGATGCCGGGACGATCCGTCTCGACGAGCGCCCGGTGCGGATCGGCAGTCCGCTGGCGGCGCGGGGCCACGGCATCGGCATGGTGTTCCAGCATTTCTCGACCTTCGAGGCGCTGACGGTGGCGGAGAATCTGGCGGTGGTCCTGCCCGACCGCTCCCTGCGCTCGATCCGCCGGGACGTGCGCCGGATCGGGGACGAATACGGCCTCGCGATCGAGCCGAATCGCCGCCTCGGCACGTTGTCGGCGGGGGAACGCCAGCGGGTCGAGATCATCCGCTGCCTGCTCCAGAACCCGCGCCTGCTGATCATGGACGAGCCGACGTCGGTGCTGACCCCGCAGGAGGCGGCGGCGCTGTTCGTGGTGCTCGACCGGCTGGCGGCGCAGGGCTGCGCCATCCTCTACATCTCGCACCGGCTGGACGACGTGCGCGCGCTGTGCACCGGTGCCACGGTGATGCGCCGGGGCAGGGTCGTCGCGACCTGCGATCCGCGCCGCGAAACCGCCGCCTCGCTGGCCGAGATGATGATCGGATCGACGGTCGAGCGCCCGCGAAAGCCCGCCACCATGGTCGGAAAGGCGCGGCTGGAGGTGGAGGATCTGCGCGTCATCTCCGACACCGCCCTCGAACTGGACGGGATCACGTTTTCGGCGCGGGCGGGCGAGATCCTCGGCATCGCGGGGGTCGCGGGCGAGGGGCAGTCCGAACTGTTCGCGGCACTGAGCGGCGAGCATCCTCCCGGCTGGGACGAATGCATCCGCGTCGACGGCCGCCCGGTCGGCACCGCCGATCCCACGCGCCGCCGCCGCGCCGGCATGGCCTTCGCCCCCGAGCGCCGGGTCGGGCATTCGGCCATCGGCGACATGCGCCTGTCCGAGAATTTCCGCCTGACCCACCACGCGACCGGCGTGTCGCGCAAGGGGGCGGCCCTCGTGCGCGACACCTACGACGTGCGGGCCGAGGGCAAGGACCCCTTCGCCGCCGCGCTGTCCGGCGGCAATCTCCAGAAATTCGTCATCGGGCGCGAGATTGCGCGCGAACCCGGCGTCCTGATCGTGGAGCAACCCACCTGGGGCGTCGATGCGGGGGCGGCGGCCACGATCCACGAGGCGTTGATGGCGCTCGCCATGCGCGGGGCGGCCATCGTGGTCATCTCTCAGGATCTTGACGAGATATTCGCCCTGTGCGACCGGGTCGCCGTGCTGCATCGCGGCACCCTCTCGCCGCCGCGCGTGACACGCGAGGTGACGGCGGAAGATCTCGGGTTGCTGATGGGCGGCGCGACCCTGGCCGAGGCGTCCTGACATGCTGGAGCGCCGCGTCTCGCCCTCGCCGGTCCTCGCGGTATTGTCGCCGCTGATCGCGGTCGCCCTGACGATCCTGGCCGGATTCGCGCTGTTCGCGGTGCTGGGAAAAGACCCGGTGCGGGCAATGGAGATCTACTTCCTGTCCCCGTTCGCCGATGCCTACAACCGCTCGGAATTGCTGGTGAAGGCCATTCCGCTGGCGCTGATCGGGTCGGGGCTGACCATCTGCTTTCGGGCCGGGGTGTTCAATATCGGCGCGCCGGGGCAGTACACCCTCGGCGCGATCTTCGCCGGGGGGGTCGCGCTGCATGCGCCTGCCGATGCGGCGATGATCTGGCTGCTGCCGCTGTGCCTCGCCGCCGGATTCGTGGGCGGGATGCTGTGGGGGTGGATACCGGCGATCCTGCGCATCACCTCGGGCGCGAACGTGATTCTCGTCAGCCTGATGCTGACCTATGTGGCGAGCCTGCTGCTCGACTGGCTGGTGCGCGGGCCGTGGACCGATCCGCAGGGGCGCGGCTTTCCGAAGAGCGCGCTGTTTCCGGACGGGGCCTTGATGCCCGTGCTGCTGCCGGGGACGCGGTTGCACTGGGGGCTGGTCATCGCGGTGGTCGCGGCGCTGCTGCTGGCCCTGATCCTCTACCGTACCCGGCGCGGCTTCGGCATCCGGTCGATGGGCCTGGCCCCCAGGGCGGCGGCGTTCGCGGGCTTTTCGGAGGCGCGGACGATCACCTATGTCATGCTGGTATCCGGCGGTCTGGCGGGGCTGGCCGGGGCGGTCGAGGTGACGGCCACGATCCAGCAACTCCAGCCCGAAATCGCGGCGGGCTACGGCTTTGCCGCCATCATCGTCGCGTTTCTGGGGCGGCTGAATCCGGTCGGGTCGCTGGTCGCCGCGCTAGCGCTGGCGGTGACGTATATCGGGGGCGAGAACGCGCAGATCCTGCTGAAGCTGCCGAAGAACGCCGCCTTCGTGTTCCAGGGGTTGCTGTTGTTCTTCCTGCTCGCCTGCGACACGCTCATCCATTATCGCCTGCGCGTGCGCCGGGTTGCGGGGACCGGATAGATGGAACCGTTTCTGATCTCGATGATCGTCGCCGCCACACCGCTGCTGCTCGCGGCGACGGGGGAGCTGGTGGCCGAACGCTCCGGTGTCCTCAATCTGGGGCTGGAGGGGATGATGCTGCTCGGGGCCGTGGCCGCGTTCGCCGTGGCGCTGTCGACCGGGTCGAGCGTGCTGGGGATCCTCGCCGGGGCTGTGGCGGGGGCCGGGGCGGCGGCGCTGTTCGCCCTCGTCGCGCTGGGCTTCACCGCCAACCAGGCGGCGAGCGGGCTGGCGCTGGCGATCTTCGGCACGGGGGTGTCGGGGCTGATCGGGCAGGGCTATGTCGGCAATGCCATCGACCCGCTGCGACCGGTGCTGCCCGCCGGAATGCTGCCGGATCATCCGGCCTTCCGCGTCCTGCTGGGGCATGACGGAATGGTGTATCTGGCGCTGGCGCTGGCGCTGGGCGTGTGGTTCTACCTGACGCGCACCCGGTCGGGGCTGAAGCTGCGCGCCATCGGCGACGATGCGGAATCGGCCCATGCGGTGGGGCTGAAGGTGCTGCCCTCCCGCCTCGCCGCCGTGCTGTTCGGCGGGGTCTGCGCGGGGCTGGCGGGGGCGTATCTGTCGCTGGCCTACACCCCGCTCTGGGGCGAGAACATGACGGCGGGGCGGGGCTGGATCGCGCTGGCGCTGGTGGTGTTCGCGGGCTGGGGACCGATCCGCGTGATCTTCGGCGCGTATCTGTTCGCCGCCGCCTCGCTGTCGCAGTTCTACGGCGGGGTGCTGGGCCTGTCGATCCCGTCGCAGTTTCTGGCGATGACGCCGTATCTGGCGACGATCCTGGCGCTCGTGGTGATCTCGGCGGCGGGGGCGCGGCACAATGCCCCGGCGATGCTGGGGATGCCGTTCCGGCCGACGCGATAGGATAGGATACGGCGAACCGCCCCCCGGAAAGGATGCACCGTGACCGCGCCCAGACCCGAAATCCGCTTTCTGCTGAACGACCGCGCGGTGACGCTGGCCGATGTGGCGGCGTCCGATACCCTGCTCGATCACCTGCGCCTGACCCGATCCCTGCGCGGCACCAAGGAGGGATGCGCGGAGGGCGATTGCGGGGCCTGTACCGTACTGGTCGGGCGGCGCGGGGGGGCGGGCATGGTCTACGAGCCGGTGAATGCCTGCATCCGGCTGCTGCCTTCGGTCGATCTGTGCCATGTCGTGACGGTCGAGGCGCTGGGCGGCGAGGATGGCGCGCTGCACCCGATCCAGCGGGCGATGGTCGATCTGCACGGCAGTCAATGCGGGTTCTGCACGCCGGGGATCGTCATGGCGCTGTGCGCGCTGGGGATGAGGGGCGGGCGACCGACCGCCGAGGAGATCGAGACGGCGTTGCAGGGCAATCTCTGCCGCTGCACCGGATACCGCCCCATCGTCGCCGCCGCGCAGGCCGCTTTCGAGGGCGGGGCGCAGGGCCGCCCGACCGCGATGCGGGGCGATGTCGCCGCGCGCCTCTCCGCGATGGACGACGGCAGGCGGGTCGACGTGTCGCGGGGGAACAGCCGCGCGATCCTGCCGTCCGATGTCGACGATTTCGCCGATGCCTGTGCCGCATTGCCCGACGCCACCCTCGTCGCCGGATCGACGGATGTGGGGCTGTGGGTGACGAAGTTCATGCGCGAGATATCGCCCGCGATCTTCATCGGGCATCTGGAGGGGTTGCAGGGCGTGACGGCGGATGCCCGGGGCGTGACGCTGGGGGCCGGGGCCAGCTATGCGCAGTGCCGCACGCTGCTGGTCGAGCGATTCCCGCATCTCGCCGCCTACTGGGACCGGATCGGCGGGCCGCAGGTGCGGGCGATGGGGACGGTGGGGGGCAATGTCGCGAACGGCTCGCCCATCGGCGACACCCCGCCCGTCCTGATCGCCCTCGGCGCGCGCCTGACCCTGCGCAAGGGGTCCGCGCGCCGGACGATTCCGCTGGAGGAGTTCTTCGTCGATTACGGCGAGCAGGACCGCGCCCCGGGCGAATTCGTCGAGTCGATCCGCATCCCGGCCCCCGATCCCGACACGCTTCATGCCGCCTACAAGATATCCAAGCGGCGGGACGAGGATATCTCCTCGGTCTGTGCCGCGTTCGGCGTGACCCTGCACGCGGGCCGCATCACCGCCGCGCGTCTGGCTTTCGGCGGGATGGCCGCGACCCCGAAACGCGCCGCCCGTGCCGAAGCGGCCCTGACCGGCCAGCCCTGGACCCGCGCGACGGTCGTGGCGGCGGGGGAGGCGCTGGCGCAGGACTTCACCCCCCTCACCGATATGCGCGCCTCGTCGGAATACCGTGCGACGGTGGCGCGCAATCTGCTGCTGCGGTTCCATATCGAGAATGCCGAACCCGGTCAGGCATCCGCCCTGACGCGCCGGGGGGCGGCATGAGCGGGGGCGCGCGGATCAGGGGCGGCGCGCATACCCCCGAACCCCACGATTCGGCGCGCAGGCACGTAACCGGACAGGCCGTCTATCTGGACGATATCGTCGAGCCTGCGGGAACCCTGCACGCCTGTCTGGGCCTGTCCGACTGCGCCCGTGGCACGATCACGGGAATGGATTTCGCGGCGGTGCGCGCGGCCCCGGGGGTCGTCGGCATCCTGACCGCCGCCGACCTGCCCGGGCGCAACGATATCAGCCCCACGGGACTGAACGACGAGCCGGTCTTCGCCGAAACCCGCGTCGAGTTCCACGGCCAGCCCGTCTTCGCCGTCATCGCAGAGACGCGCGATGCGGCCCGGCGCGCGGCGCGACTGGCGCGGATCGACTACGCGCCGGAGCCGCCCATCACCGATGTCGCCGACGCCCTGGCCGCCGGATCGCCCCACGTGACCCCGCCGCTGAAACTGGAGCGGGGGGATGTGGCGGCGGGGCTGGCCGGGGCCGCGCATCGGTTGTCCGGTTCGATGCGGGTCGGCGGGCAGGACCACTTCTATCTCGAAGGCCATATCGCGCTGGCCGTTCCGGGCGAGGATGACGAGGTGACCGTCCATTCCTCCACCCAGCACCCCAGCGAAGTGCAGCACATGGTCGCCCATGCCCTCGGCACCTCGGCCCATGCCGTGACGGTCGAGGTGCGGCGCATGGGCGGGGCGTTCGGGGGCAAGGAGACACAATCGAACCTGTTCGCCGTCGTCGCCGCGCTGGCCGCGAAGCGGTACGGCCGCGCGGTCAAGCTGCGCCCCGACCGCGATGAAGACATGATCGCGACGGGCAAGCGGCACGACTTCCTCATCGAGTACGATATCGGGTTCGACGATGACGGGCGGATACGGGCGGTGGACGGCACCTTCGCGGCGCGCTGCGGATTCTCCGCCGATCTGTCGGGACCGGTGACGGACCGGGCGCTGTTCCATGCCGACAATGCCTATTTCTACCCCGCCGTCCGCCTGCGTTCGCGCCCGATGAAGACCAATACCGTGTCGAACACCGCCTTCCGGGGCTTCGGCGGGCCGCAAGGGGTGCTGGGGGCCGAGCGGATCGTGGAGGAGGTCGCCTATGCGCTGGGCAAGGACCCGCTGGAGGTGCGCCGCGCGAATTTCTACGGCGGCCCGGGGCGCGATATCACGCCGTATCACCAGACGGTCACGGATTGCGTCCTCGGGCGGATCGTGGACGAGCTGGAGGCATCCTCCGACTATCGGGCGCGGCGGGCGGCGGTGCTGGCCTTCAATGCCGGGAACGAGATCATCCGCAAGGGGATCGCCCTGACGCCGGTGAAGTTCGGCATCTCCTTCACCGCGACGTGGATGAATCAGGCCGGGGCGCTGGTGCATGTGTACAGCGACGGCTCGATCCAGCTGAACCATGGCGGGACGGAGATGGGGCAGGGCCTGTTCACCAAGGTCGCGCAGGTGGTCGCGGACTGCTTCCAGGTCGATCTGGACCGCGTGCGCATTACCGGCACGACGACCGCCAAGGTGCCGAATACTTCCGCCACGGCGGCCAGTTCGGGCACCGACCTGAACGCGATGGCGGCGGTGGATGCGGCGACGAAGATCAAGGCGCGGCTGGTCGATTTCGCCAGCGCGGCGCACGGGGTCGCGCCCGACCGGGTGACGTTCGAGCCGAACAGCGTCCGCATCGGCGACCGGTGCGTCCCCTTCCCCGATTTCATCCGCCAGGCGTACATGGCACGGGTGCCGCTGTCGGCCACGGGGTTCTACAAGACGCCGGAGATTCACTGGGACCGGGCGGCGGGGCGGGGGCAGCCGTTCTACTACTTCGCCTATGGCGCGGCGGTGTCGGAGGTGAGCATCGACACGCTGACCGGGGAGTATCAGGTCGACCGCGTCGATATCCTGCACGATGTCGGGCGCTCGCTGAACCCCGCCCTCGATATCGGGCAGGTGGAGGGCGGGTTCGTGCAGGGCATGGGCTGGCTGACGACCGAGGAGTTGTGGTGGGACGACAAGGGGCGTCTGAAGACCCACGCCCCCTCGACCTACAAGATCCCCCTCGCCTCCGACGTGCCGCCCGTCTTCAACGTGCGGCTGGCCGAATGGTCCGAGAACGCCAGGCCCACGATCCGCCGTTCCAAGGCCGTCGGCGAGCCGCCCCTGATGCTGGCCGCGTCGGTGGTGGAGGCGCTGTCGATGGCGGTGGCGAGCGTGGCCGGATACCGCGAATGCCCCCGCCTCGACACGCCCGTCACGTCCGAGCGGGTGCTGATGGCGGTGGAGCGGTTGCGCCGGCAATGACGGACCGTCTGCGCAGGCTGCTCTCCGGGGCGGAGGATATCGCGCTCGTCCGGGTCCGGACCGTCGCCGGGTCCGCCCCGCGCGAGGCGGGGGCGTGGATGCTGGTCACGGCGCGGGAAACCGGCGGGACGATCGGGGGCGGGCAACTCGAATACCGCGCGATCGGGGCCGCGCGGGCGGTGCTGGCGGAGGGTCGCGGTGATGCCACGCTGGATATGGCGCTGGGGCCGGAGATCGGGCAGTGCTGCGGGGGGCGCGTCACGCTCGCGGTGACCCGGCTGGATGCGCAGGGCCGGGCCGATATCGCCGCGCGGATCGGGATTGCCGCCGCGCAGTCCCCCGCCGTCCACGTCTTCGGCGCCGGGCATGTGGGGCGGGCGCTGGCGCGGGCGATGCGGTCTCTGCCCGTCCGCCTGACGGTGATCGACACGCGCGAGGAGGAGCTGGACCGCCTGCCGGAAGGCGTCGCGCGCATCCTGACGCCCCTCCCCGAGAGCATCGTGGCGCGGGCCGATCCCGGCAGCGCCTTCGTCGTCCTGACCCATGACCACGCCCTCGACTTCCTGATCGCGAGCGCGGCGCTGGGGCGGGGGGATGCCCGCTATGTCGGCATGATCGGGTCCGGGACCAAGCGCGCGGCCTTCGCCCGGTGGTGCCGGGACAGGGATACCCCCGTCGATCCCGCCGCCCTCGTCTGCCCCATCGGCGCGCAGGGCAGTGCCGACAAGCGCCCCGAAATCGTCGCCGCCTTCGTCGCGGCGGAAGTCATCGCGGTACTGACCGCTCAGCGCCCCGCCTGATACCACGCGACGACGGCGGCCCGCTCTTCCGGTTCCATGTACGCGACATTGGCAGGCGGCATGGCGTGGGAGATGCCGGATTGCAGGTAGATGTCGCGGGCATGGGCGGCGACCTGCTGTTCCGTCTCCAGAATCACGCCCTTCGGGGGCCAGGCGATCCCCTCCCAACCCGGTTCGGCGGCATGGCACATGGAGCAGCGCCCCAGCACCGTCTCGTACACGTGCCCGAACCCCTCGGCACTGGCGAAGCGCAGTTCGGCGGGGGTCATCGCGGCGTTCTCGTCCGATTCGGGCCGGTCCCCGCTCCCCGTCGTTGACAGGAACACGATGGCCATGAACAGCGCGGTGGTCGCGACCCAGGGCCAGCGCAGATGCCCGCCGCCCGCGTGCATCGTGTTGAAGTAATGCCGGATCGTGACGCCCATCAGGAAGACGAGGCTCGCGATGATCCAGCTGTACTCGGTCGCAAAGGCCAGCGGGTTGTGGTTCGACAACATGAGAAAGATGACCGGCAGGGTCAGGTAGTTGTTATGGGTGGAACGCTGCTTGGCGATCCTGCCGTATTTCGGGTCCGGCGTGCGCCCCGCCTTCAGGTCCGCGACGACGATGCGCTGGTTCGGCATGATGATCAGGAAGACGTTCGCGGTCATGATCGTAGCGGTAAAGGCCCCCAGATGCAGGAACGCCGCGCGCCCCGTGAACACCTGCGCATACCCCCACGCCATCGCGACGAGGATAGCGTAGAGCAGGATCATCAGCCGCCGGTTGTCCTCGCCGAACGCGCTCTTGCACAACAGATCATAGGCGATCCAGCCGAAGGCCAGCGAGGCCAGCGAGATCACGATGGCCAGCCAGGGCGCGATATCCAGCACCGCGCGGTCCACCAGATACAGCTCCGCCCCGCCGTAATACACGAGGCACATCAGCGCGAACCCGCTGAGCCAGGTCGAATAGCTTTCCCACTTGAACCATGTCAGATGCTCGGGCATCGCGGCAGGCGCGACCAGGAACTTGCGGATATGGTAGAAGCCGCCGCCATGCACCTGCCACTCCTCGCCATGCGCGCCGGGGGGCAGGTCCGGGGCCTTGCGCAGGCTCAGATCCAGCGCGATGAAGTAGAACGACGACCCGATCCATGCGATGGCGGTGATCACATGCAGCCACCGCACCCCGAAACTCAGCCATTCCCCCAGAATCGTCATGTCCATTCGTGCGACTCCCATTCTCGATGGCCTGACCATAGCGGAGAAAACTCCCGCGAAAATCCGGTAAATTCGCGAGGACTTTCAAATTTTTCCGATAAGTGCGAGCGTGGGGGATGGCCTATGTCGACACCCTGCGCGTCTTCGTCCGCGTCTATGAACTGGGCAGCATGTCGAGTGCGGCGCGGGATCAGCGCGTCTCGCCCGCCGTGGCATCCAGCCGGATATCGGAACTGGAGAAATCCCTCGGCGTGCGCCTGTTCAACCGCACGACCCGCCGGTTGCAGCCGACCGAGCACGGGAAGGCGTTCTATACCGGCGCGCTGGGCATTCTCGACGCGATACAGGCCGCCGAATCCGCCGTGGCCGACCTGACGAACCAGCCGCGCGGCACGCTGTTCCTCTCGGCCCCGCTGGGGATCGGCAAGCGCCTGATCGCCCCGCATATCCCCGCCTTCAAGGACCGGTATCCGGAGGTCGACCTGCGCCTGCGCCTGTCGGATCGGAAGGTCGATGTCACGGGGGAGGGGGTGGATGTCGCCTTCGTCCTCGGCGCGCTGGAGGATTCGAGTCTGCGGGTGCGCACCATCGCCGAATGCCCGCGCCTGCTCTGTGCCGCGCCCGCCTATATCGCCCGGCGGGGGATGCCGGAGAGCGGGGTCGATCTGGTCGCCGACCGGCACGATTGTCTGATGCTGCGCTTCCCGGGGGCCATCGAGTTCCAGTGGACCCTGACGACCGAGGACGGGCCGCGCAAGTTCGACGTGCGTGGGCCGTTCGAGTCGGACGATGGCGACGTGCTGACGGATTGGGCGTTGAGCGGCTGCGGCATCGTGAACAAGACGTTCTTCGAGATGCGCGACCACCTCGCGAGCGGGGCCTTGGTCCCCGTGGCCGTCGCGACCCCGCCCACCCCGACGCAGTTGTCGTGCCTGTATCAGCACAAGCGGTTGCAGGACCCGAAAGTGCGCCTTCTGATCGATTTCATGACCCGCCATTGCCGCACGGCACTGGACGACGCGGGCGATCAACTGCCGCGATAGGTCGAATAGCCGTAGGGCGAGAGCAGCAGCGGCACGTGATAATGCGCCGCCGCATCGTCCATGCCGAAGCGGATCGGGATGGTGTCGAGGAACAGCGTCTCGCCCTGCGCCTGCCCCGCCTCGCGAAGGTACGCGCCGACGCGAAAGACCAGTTCGTACTGTCCGGTCGTGAAATCATCCACCCCCAGAAGGGGCGCATCGGTGCGGCCGTCGGCATTGGTGATCGTTTCGGCGACGGCCTCGCGGCGCTCGCCCGTAATGCGGTGCAGTTCGATGACGATCCCCGCCGCCGGGATGCCGCGTGCCGTGTCCAGCACATGGGTGGTCAGATAGCCGGACATCGGATGCCTCCTGTTGGTCTTTGTCGTATCGCGTATCGCGAGCATGGAGAAAAGCGGCGGGGTCGGATAGGTCTTTCGCGATTCTTTTGAAAGTGAATCCCGATCTTTGCCGGTAAGAGAGAAATCGACAGGGGACACAGCCATGAACCGGTATCCGCGAGACATGCACGGCCACGGGGCCGAACCGCCCGATCCGCGCTGGCCGGGCGGGGCGAAGATCGCCGTGCAGTTCGTGCTGAACTACGAGGAGGGCGGCGAGAACTGCATCCTGCACGGGGATGCGGCATCCGAGGCGTTCCTGTCCGAGATCGTCGGGGCGGCGGCGTGGCCGGGGCAGCGGCACTGGAACATGGAATCCATCTACGAATACGGCGCGCGGGCCGGGTTCTGGCGGCTGCACCGGCTGTTCACCGAACTGGACGTACCCGTCACCGTCTACGGCGTCGCCACCGCGCTGGAGCGGTCCCCGGCGCAGGTCGCCGCGATGCTCTCGGCGGATTGGGAGATCGCCTCCCACGGGCTGAAATGGATCGAGTACAAGGACGCGCCCCCCGAGGCCGAGCGCGCCGACCTGCACGAGGCGATCCGCCTCCACACCGAAATTACGGGCGACCGTCCGCGCGGATGGTACACGGGGCGCTGTTCGGCCCATACCGTCGATCTGGTGGCGGAGGAGGGCGGTTTCGCCTATGTCTCCGACAGTTACGCCGACGATCTGCCCTACTGGCACGGCGAACAACTGGTGATCCCCTACACCCTCGACGCCAACGACATGCGGTTCGCCACGCCCCAGGGGTTCAATTCCGGCGACCAGTTCTACGCCTATCTCAAGGACAGTTTCGACGCCCTCTATGCCGAAGGGCAGGCGGGGGCGGCGAAGATGATGTCCGTCGGGCTGCACTGCCGCCTGATCGGGCGACCGGGGCGGGTGCAGGCGCTGCGCCGCTTCATCGAGTATGCGCAATCGCACGCGGATGTCTGGTTCGCGAAACGGATCGAGATCGCCGAGCACTGGCACACGCACCACCCGCGACGGGAATACGAGCGCCCCTCCGCGATGGCGCGCGAGCCATTCGTCGCCCGCTATGGCGGCATCTTCGAGCATTCCCCGTGGATCGCGGAACGGGCCTGGGCGCGCGAACTCGGCCCTGCGCACGATACCGCAATCGGGTTGCACAGCGCGCTTGCCCGGGTCTTCCGCGCGGCATCCGAAGACGAGCGCCTCGGCGTACTGACCGCGCACCCTGATCTGGCGGGCAAGCTGGCCGCCGCGAAACGCCTGACCGCCGAATCGACGGGCGAGCAGGCCTCGGCGGGTCTGGATGCGCTCACGGACGAGGAGCGGGCGACGTTCTCAGACCTGAACGCGCGGTATACGACCGAATTCGGCTTTCCATTTATCATCGCGGTGAAGGGGCTGACGAAGGACCGTATCCTCGGGGCCTTCCAAACCCGGATCGACAACGACCGCACCACCGAATTCGCCACGGCGTGCAGGCAGGTGGAACGTATCGCCTTGCTGCGGCTGAAGGATATCCTGCCATGACCTATTACGCGCCGACCGGCGGGCATCCGCCCCAGACCGATATCATGACCGACCGCGCGGTGTTCACCGAAAGCTATGCGGTGATTCCGAAGGGGACGATGCGCGATATCGTGACGAGCAGCTTTCCGCACTGGACCGGCACGCGCGGCTGGGTGCTGGCCCGGCCCATGACCGGATTCGCCGAGACGTTCTCGCAGACGATCATGGAGGTCGCCCCCGGCGGCGGCAGCGACCGCCCCGAACTCGACGCGCGGGCGCAGGCGGTGCTGTTCGTGGTGGGCGGGACGCTGACGGTGACGCTGGGCGACGCGGTGCATGCGCTGGAGGAGGGCGGCTACGCCTACCTGCCCCCGGGTGCGGCCTATGCCGTGGCCAATACTGGCGACATCCCCGCGAGGTTCCACTGGGTGCGCAAGGCGTACGAGGACGTGCCGGGGATCGACCGACCCGAGGCGTTCTTTACCAGCGATCAAGCGGTCGCGCCCACGCCGATGCCCGGCACCGATGGCCGCTGGGCGACCACCCGCTTCGTCGCGCCGGACGACATGCGCCACGACATGCACGTCAATATCGTGACCTTCGAGCCGGGGGGTCTGATCCCCTTCGCCGAGACGCATGTGATGGAGCATGGCCTTTATGTCCTTGAAGGCAAGGCCGTCTATCGGCTGAACACCGACTGGGTCGAGGTGGAGGCGGGGGATTTCATGTGGCTGCGCGCGTTCTGCCCGCAGGCCTGCTATGCGGGGGGGCCGGGGCGGTTCCGGTATTTGCTTTATAAAGATGTGAACCGTCACATGGGGTTGCGGCCGCTTATGCGGATCTAGCCTGATCCAAAGGAGGCTGCGCCACGACATATTTTGTTTAGGGCGCTGCCCCGCCGCCGGATGGTGGTTGGTGGAGAGGTTGAGGGGGCGCTGCCCGCCGCCGGATGGCGGCTTTTTGAAGGTTGAGGGGGCGCTGCCCCCGCCTGCGGCCCCCCGAGGATACTTGCAAAGCAAAGACCTGATGAAGAAAGAAATCCGGATAAAGAAAGAAATCCGGCGCGCCGTTAGTGACGCACCGGAACTAACAAGCTTATACTCGTCTTCGCTTACGGCCATCGGCATTCCTGCCTGTACCGCCGTCTCGACATGACATCACTTGGTTAACCTCGCCTTACCGCTCCGTCTTTGCTTTAAAAAATATTCCCGCCGGAGGCGAAGGTATCGTCCGCGTCACCATCAAAGGCACCAAACGAGAACTCAAAGCCCGTTCCGAGGCTACTGAAGACATCCCAACGGGGGCGTCTGTACAAGTCGACCAGGTTGCGCCCAACGGGGTCGTTACCGTCAGCGTAGTATGATCGGTTGTCGGTTGTCGGTTAAGATACGAGAATTGGTTAGTGAACATAAAGGTTTTCTGATAGAGACAACACAGGGTCCAATTCAAGAACTAAAACCGAAACAATTGTCATCTGGAGAACAACATGAAATTGTCTTGTTCTATGAGCTTATATTCAAGACAAGCGATAATTCTTTTTTCTTAATAGATGAGCCTGAAATTTCTCTTCACATAGATTGGCAAAGACAATTTTTGTCGGATATATCGCAAATAGCAAGCCTTGGGATGCATTCTTTTTTGAT
>ENA-ORXT01004280-ORXT01004280.1-marine-metagenome-genome-assembly--contig:-NODE-4280-length-14927-cov-10.158653_pt1 | contig 14927 bp, 22 predicted proteins | sample MGYA00237868_ERZ511482 | MGnify/ENA metagenome assembly ERZ511482 | reverse complement strand
TCGCGCACAGGTTGAGGCCTAACGGCAAATCTTGAGTTGGGGCGCTCGACCGCGAGGTGGCCAACCTCGAGGTTGAGGACCCGGCGAGTGTGGGGGGGGAGGGGGAGGGGTGGGGGAGCGGGGCGGCCGGGGGCGACGTGCCTGGCGGCGGCGGCGCGCCACGGCGGCAAGGGTGGCAAGACGCAAGGGCGGCAAGGGCGGCGAGGGCGGCAAGGTCGGCAAGGCCGGCAAGGCCGGCAAGGCGCAAGAACGGCAAGTTCGGCAAGGTCGGAAACGCGGGCGGCGCGCCCTGCGGCAAGGCACAAGGGCGGCAAGGCCTCTAAGTCCGGCGGTGCGGGCGGCGCGCCCGGTGGCCAAGCGCGGCGGCTGCAAGGGTGGCACGCCCGGCTGTGAGGGCGGAGCGCCCGTTGGCCAAGCGCGGCGGCGGCAAGGGCGGCGGCGCCGGTGATTTGCGTTGCGTCGCGGGCGGTTTTTGCCTTGCGGCGAGGGTGACACCGGCCGGCGGCGCGGGCGAGTTGCCTTGCGGCGCGGGCAAGGGCGGCATCGGCCTGCGACGTGGGCGGTCTGCTTGGCGGCGCGGTGACAACGGCCGGCGTCGCGGGCGATTTGCGTTGCGGCGCAGGCAAGGGTGGCAACGGCCGGCGACGCGGGCGGTTCGCCTGGCGTCGCGGGAAATTTGCCTTGCGGCGCGGGCAAGGGTGGCAACGGCCGGTGACGCGGGAGTTTCGCCTGGCGGCGCGGTTGACCACAGCTGGTGGCGCGGGCGATTCGCCTTGCGGCACGGGCAGTTCTTGCCTTGCGGCGCAGTTGACAACTGCCGGTGGCGCGGGCGATGCGTCTTGCGGCGCGGGCAAGGGCGGCAACGGCCGGCGACGCGGGCAGCTCGCCTTGCGGCTACGTACGGACGAGGTAAGGGTGTATATTCAGGTACCAGCATAGTTGACCCCGCAGCGATGGCGGTGGATGGCGGCAACGCCACCGGCGAGGCGCACGTGGCTCACGCTGTTGCGGGTGACGGACCCGATGTCGATCGGTCCACCGACCCGGAGATGGTTGTCAACCTCAGCCTCGCGGCTCGTTCTACGCGCACGTTGGCCCGACCAAGGTGGTCGATGGGTTCCTGGTCATTGCTGACCAGAGTCTGTACGACATTTGCGTCCGCAACCGCGCTCGCGCGCACACTCGGCGTATCTACTTCGCAGTTTCCTGTCAGTCATTATAGCGATGTCGGCAGTGGCAGGCCAGTTTGGCCCACGGTGTGGGATTTGCACCCCTCGCATCTGTTGGTGAAAATACTTGGTACTCGAAACATGCGCGTATGGCGGTAGCGTACCAACTGGTGTTGGTCCATTGTGGTATGACCACGGTTGCTTCCTCTGTGGTTGTCACCAGGCGTCGAAGGACTGCGTGCTGTACCAGGGTTACGAGAAACCCGTTGCGGAGCACTGGCACAGAGGGATCGCTCCCGATCAGTGTCGCTTGCGCGGTTTTTGGCCACAAGTATGTGTACGGACCGTACTCACGGTTCAGCCGAGGGACATGCCTCAAGGCAAAGTGGCGGTCATACGCAAAGTTGTCCGACGACGTCGGGCTTGACCCAGAGGCAGAATCATCGGAAGATGACCAAGGCACGGCGTTAGCCGGATCGTCCTTTCGCACGGACTTGCCTTTCGTCACCTTGCTTGTCTTCTTGACGTTCTTGGTCTTGTCGCCGGACTGACGGCGAGACTTAGACACACGGCGTTCCTCCTCGTGGAAGTCTACCTTGCGCAGGGCCTCGACGTCGTCGACCAACTTGTCATTGGCTCGCGCCAGAGACACGTAAGTTTGTTCTTGAGTCGTTACGCGTCGTTGACGTGCTTCAACGGCAAACCTTCAGGCTCTCCACCACCTGCATCTGCCCGGAGACGGCTTGATCTGCAGGGATTGGAGGAGTAGGAGCACCGTCCGGTGCGGCGTCGAAGGTGGCAGAAAGAATTGTCCCCCGCCCGGCGTCCGGTATCCAGCTGGCAGCTTGCCGTCTCTGTCTCGCCGACTGCCGCCGGTTCAACCAGTAGACATACTGGGACCTGAACAAAGTGTTGCGAGTTGGAAAACGCCCTGCGCGTCAACTTTGAAGATCACAACCGTAATGCCCCCGGCACCACGCCCACAAGTCGATAGCTATCGCCCAGGGTGCCAAGTGACCGTATCGACATCGTCACAACGCCACGAGGCAGCAAAAAAGTTCTCCGGAACACCGTGCCGCGAGGCACGATGAAGGCGAGGGTATCCCCTGCTGCTCTACCAAATGTGGTCTGAATAACGTTGGTTCAATTACCTGTGTATTGAGACCGACCGTAGCCAAGCAATAAAGCGAGTTATATCGCTGTCGTGGCGAGGAAGAGAGAACTTTTGTCGAAGAGCATCCGATGGGGAGACGGGTGGTGCCCACGACGGCGACCCCGGACCCATGGTGATTGAATATGAACGAGGGCACTGGTCGATCGACCGTCGGATCACAAGCGATCGTGACGAGTGCCGCGGGACAGATAAGACAGGCAAGCAAACGAACAATAAAAACTGCACAGTGCGGAAGTAAACCCCCAAAGGGCATGCCACAGGCCAATTCCCACAGTACGTGGGCTTTGGCCAGTCAAGGGGGCTGGCTACCTGTGGCAATTTGCCAATTGCGGGCGAAGACATGCTACACCCGGACGCCGAACAGGTGCCGCAAGAAGGCGCCCCCACCGGGGACTCCTCCTCCAGGCCGCCGTCCGACTCCATCAAGTTCTCCTCGTTCGCTCCGGCGGCCTCTGAGGTCTCACACTCATTCGACGTGTCCGCAAAGATGCTGCCACCCGCGTCTTCATCTTCCGCTGGCGCTCTCCTTGGCGATGCTGATGACGTGGGAAATAGGGCACCGCTGACGCGGATGCCCGACTGAATGAGGGTACCAACGGACCGCATCGTGTTGTCAGCGAGTTGAAGAATCTCGTCGACATCTTTGACCCAGCCATGCCAATCTAGAGCCTTTTTCAGAACGATTGGGCGCATAGCGGCTGCTTCCTGCTTCCCCGTCGTCCTCGTGGGGCCGTGCACAGACTCGGCCGCTGTGTGGAGGTCTTGTCCATCTTTGAATACGCGGCGAAGCGCTAGGGAATCCTTGCCAATGGATGCCAGCGACATGGGCGGCTCGCCCGCGTCGCTGCGTGAGGCCGTGAGACCACCCGCCGCAGACGTCGACTCAGAGTGCCCGGCGTCTGCCGCCGCTGACTCCGTCGTCGCTGCAGCTTCTGACCCCGACGCACCGGCGGCACATTCTACCGCCGACGATCCCAGCGTCGCCACCGCCGCGGACAAGGCGGTGGCCGCCGCGACTTGACTGACAATGTCTGCCTTTAGAAAGTCGCCCATAAGGTTGGACAAATGTAGTTGGAGGCTTCTAGATGATAACCCGTGGGAAGCAACGTTACTGCGACCCCATCTGCCCACTTGAAGACGACGAACAGTCGCTCGTCCATGGACACCATGACCGCACGAACTGAGGCATCGTCGCCGGCTTCGTCATTGGCGCCGCTCCCGGTGCACACGACTGCCGCCGCGCCCAGCACCAACTCGACCACGGCCCCGGCCGCCCTGGCATTGCCCCCGTCCACCACCACTGCAGCCGCGTCCGCGGCCGCTGCCACTGTTTGGAGCATCACCGGTGCAGCGGGCACCGCCGCCTCGAGACACACCCTTAGACGCTTAGCCGCGCCCGTGGCGGGATAGGACACGTGGAGATCGCTCGTCATCTGAAAGTGCCGTGCCCCGAGACCCCGCCACATTCTCGTGCAACATGTCGTCCTCAGTGTGTAAGGCGAGGTAGTTGATCGCGGGGAAGTGGCGCACCACGTGCGCGTCCCCGTCGCTGTCATGATGGCGTGCACCGTTTGCATCTGGCGCTCGCGTGTCTGCGAACTCATGTCGAGGGGGATCTCTGTGGTCGGCGATATCACCGCCGCGAAAGCGGGGGGAGAGCCTTGTAGCTACAGCCGACGTAGCGGCTGTGGGAGCGGGTGCCCCACCCCCAACGTCCGTTGTGGTACTGCTGATCATCGACTTTTGTCCTGGTGGACACAGACTGACTTGCGGATCGACTCTCTCCACCAATTAAATGCGCTCCTGGGACTGACTTGATGCTCCTGATTGCTGACATGTGCCCATACAGCCTGGAAATCGACATCAGCTCCTCTTTTTTTCTGCACTTCTGGAGACTGTAGAAAATCTTAAGATCTCGCGAGGGCGGCTTGCTCCGTGCCAAGAAACTCGGATCAAACGGCAACAAACAGTGAGTTCTGCTGAATGCAATGTCGTGGCACCGATTGCGCTCTTTTTATTGGCTTCGATGCCTTCTTACTATCGTTTCAGACCAATAGAATGCTGTTATTCACAGTCAGTCCCTATCTCTGTCCCCCAGGACAAAATTTGGGGATCAGTAATAGTGCCATCAACTTCGCCCCCCACAGCCGCGCCGCCGCAATCGCTGTCGTGGCCACCGCGCCCATCATTGTGTACGACACTATTGGGATTTTAAAATCGTACCACTCAGCTACAGCCACAATACCGGTGTGAACGGTCCTGAGAAGTGCAAAGTTATAGTCCAGCAGACACCACGCACCACTTCAGCACCAACGCCTCCCGCCTCCGTAGGCCACACTCTTTCTCTCTCAGCGCGCGACACCCCTCGTAGGCCTAGGCACGGCCAACGCGAGCGTGTAACCGACGTGGGAGACAATGGCACGCATGGGGAACGAGGAAGATTCTCAAGAAAAAGGTTGTGGCAATGCACCGGGGCGGAGGGGGGGCCAGCAGTACTGTGATAGTGCACTCCTTGGGGGTGGTGGTGCGTTGCCGCCGGAAGGGGGACAGGAGGCAAAGCTGTTGTCGCTATAAAAGCACCAGTGCATAAGTGGGAAGTGGCGAGGGTCAACAAGAGCCAGGGTGTGCGGGGACACAATGTGGTGTAAAAGGCAAGACGCGGTGCAAGAGGCGGGCAACGAGGGGAACACCGGCCAAGCGCGTGCTGAAAGAGCGCTGGTGGTTCTATTGCCGCGCCGGTAGACCGCTGCGCTGGATGCTACCGCCAACGAGCGCAGGCACCGACGCACCACCGGGCCACTGGTACGAGATTAAAACAAATCTGCATGAGGTCGTACAATCAGGCCGAGCGAGATATCATGCGTGCTGCGCGCCTGCGCTGCAGGGGGAGAAGATCAGCCGCGCACCGTCATGGGTGCCTGTTGTGGCGGCTGGAGTCCTCGGGTATCGGACGGGCCTGGGAGGCGGGGTATGTTGCCAGCAAATCGACCGGGATGTTGGCTGGTCGGCTTTTTTGGGCCTTACGGTGGCCTCGCCCCGCGGCCGGATCGGGGCTGTGTTGCGGCCGTCTGATTGGTCCACATGAGCTTGGATATCTTGGCTGCTGCTGGTGGCGATAGTCGGACTTGATTTTTTTTATCACAGCATTTCGCATGGTTCGGAGGCACTTAATTTCGCATCACGGGTGACCTGCATTGGCCGGCTCCGATTGGAGGCCGAGCCACCAGCTTCCGCGGGCAGCTTGCTTCCACATATTTCCGCGGGGTGGGACCGAATAACGGCCGTCAAGTGAAGGCGCATATTTTGTCCACCAGGGGCCGGGGTGCTGGCGTGTGTTAGCCCGCTATGGCCCCGCTAGGGGAGGTCTTGGACTCTTTCTCGTGTCCAGAAGAAATACCAACCGTGCCTAGGGTCTCTTGCTCCCTCGAGTCACTGCCGTAATACCTTTGTCCTTCTCTTTTGGACGGGCGTGGAATGCACTTTCCCCCTGCCCTTTTCTTTTGGGCCTCTCCTTGTCGGGCCACGGGGGTTGTTGATTTCCTGTCCGGACTGAGGAGAGAAAACCGCTACATTATGGGTGGAGCAGCAGGGAAGGGACATACTTTTTGCCCGTATCGGGGCGCCCTTCCTATTTCTTTGGCCGAGCATCTCTTTTCTTATGTCCGTTTGCATTCTCTTCCATCTGGTATCCTCAGAGGACCTGTCGAGTGCCATGGGGCCTACATGCAGGACCCTCCTGCTGGTGGACGGGGTCGGAGTGCGCCCCCAGACGTGTCCTTTGTTACTCCTCCTGGCCGAGAGGGAAGAAAAGGTCTTCGACGGACTACTTCCGAATGGGGTCAGACCGGGATTTGCCCCCGGGTGTCACCCCCGCCCCCTCCTCCTAGTGTTGACAGCTCGCCTGGCCGTCGTGGATCGTTCCTCATGCCGACTGATGGACGGTCTGCGTTGAACACGTTCCGATCGGTCATGCTGGCCGACGTGACGTGGGCCCTGAGCGAGTCCTCTCGACGGGCGGATTCGGGCGGTCAAGCGTCGGAACAAGGCGGGACCAGCCGGTCCCACAAGAAGCAGCACAATCCCCGGCGTCGCCGTCCATCCACCTCGTCTTCTTCGTCGGACGAATTTTCTTCCGGGTCGACCGACGGTCAAGATGCGAGGGGGGCCACGACATCCCACGGGGCCAATCCGGCGGTCCCTCCTCTTCGAGTTCTACAATGTTCGGACGATCGCTTTTGGCAGGTGTTGGACTAAAAGACTTCCCGCCTACGGAACCGTCAGACGTTCTACGGGGCGGCCCGAGTGCGAAAGATGGGCCAAACACCCAAAAACAAGAAGCAATCCTCCGGCGGTCTCCCGCACTTTTCTTGCAAGAACATCCTCAAGGCCATTTCCTGGTTGCGCAAGTTGGTCAAAGCGTGCAACGACAATGACGTGTCCTAAAAGATGACCCTCTACGCGGTCTTCCACTTCCTGTCGGGCGACGCGGAACTATGCCACACCCGCGAGCTTACGAACACTGGGACTGTTGAGGCAGCCCCCCAAGTCCGCGCAGGTAATTCAGAGTGACCACGGACAGCCTGGCTAATTTGAGTTGTATTTATGCTGTCATTGGCTGAATTGGGTGAGCCATTGACATGCGTTTCTGTATTCGTGTGATGTAATTTCTTGTGCTTGTATACCGAGTGCAGCTCACTTTGGAGCAGAGCTCGGCGAGATTCTCGTGGGCTATTCGTGGGGCGTCGCAACCTGTTGGGTGGTGAGGTCCTGTACACTCCAAGGGATGGAGCAATGCGCTGGCGAAGGGTGCGCCGGCAGGACGTGGCGAGAGATGCATATGGAGCGGTTAAAAGCCTGCTGGTCTCGCGCTTCAGACCCTTTCGAGAGAAGCAACGCATCTACCAAACTACCGCTCAATTCAAAGGTTATGGGCCCAGCTGTCGCTGGTGGTAACCGTCGTCTTTCCTGCGGTCGCTGGCGAGACGACGGTGCTGAGGTCGTGGTGTGAACCGGCGTCGGGTGGGCGTGTTCTGCTTGCTACGTCGTTAGTGCGGCGCTGTGCGGCGCCGAGGTCGTCAACATGGCAGACCACGGTTTCTATGGCGGCCCCCAGTTCGCGCAGCTGGACGACGACTTCAAGGTGTAGAAAGCGTACCAGCGGGGCGCAGCTCAAGAAGGAGAAGCTCTGGGCGGCTGTCGTGACGGACCGAACGGCATCCTCGTCCGACGAAAAAAAGTCCGACCCGGCGGTCGACGCGTAGGGCGCCATAAACGACGCGGCGCTGGCGACCATTCAGATGTCGGTCAAGCCCGTGCATCTCAACATGGTCACGTCGGAGGACACGGCCAAGGAGGAGTGGGACGCGCTCAAGGTCATGCTCAAGGCACATGAAAACGAACGGCTGCTGAGGCTCATGGACGCGCTTCGCAGCCTGAAGAAGGGCGGCGACGAGAACATCATCAAATTTGCGTCGCGCGCCAAGATAATCCGGGACGAGCTTGCAATGCTTTGCAACATTGTGGACAACAACACGCTTGCGCTGCGTGTCCTGGCTGGGCTCCCGGCAGAGTATGGGATTCTCAGGACGGTGTTGGACAACAAGGACAGTAAGCTTGTCGGGTCGGACGTGACGGCTAAGCTGCTTCAAGTCGAGCAGCGGAGCATTTCTGTCGGCGCTTCCAAGCCTTCTGGCAGTTTCAAGTCACAAGCCCGTGCGGCAGCGGCGCCTGAGAAGCCGTTTGACCAGAAGTCGGTCGTGTACTTCCACTGCAACAAGAAGGGACACATGCAGCGCGACTGCCACATGAAGAAGGCGGACAAGGCCACGAGCAAGGGCAAGCCCGGCGGTGGTGGTCGTAAAGGCGGCCACGGCGGCGGGCCCCACGCGGGTGCCGCTCTGGCCTACACTGCTTCCACTGGCAATACCGGAAGCAGCAAGGCTCACGGGAGCACTCTGTTTTCATCAACTTGGGTGCTCGACTCTGGCAGAACCAACAACATGGCCGCCGGTGATAAGGGCTTCACCGTTCGGACGGCGGAGAGCGGGGCCGAGGCCACCTTGGCCAACGGCGATAGGGTGCCCATCAACGGGCACGGCCACGTCTCCATGGACGTTGGAAAAGGAAGCACCAAGACGCGCATGGTGCTCGAGGACGCCGTGCTCGTTCCGAACCTGACCAGCAACCTGCTGTCGGTTCGAGCGATCGACCGCAATTGATGTGCGGTGGTGCTTGTCTACAACGCCTGTTACATTCTTAGTGACAGGGATGCTGTTCTCTGGAGCAAGGTGCTCGACAAGGCTTCAATGCTCGGCAAGGTGAACGACCTGGAGCAGTAGGTGATCAAAATGACGCCGGTCCAGGCATTGGTTAACGTGGCATCCACGCGCATACCTGGGGAGGCGGAGCTATGGCACCGTCGATTCAACCACTTGCGGTTGGAGAACCTCAAGCGGGCGGCCACAATGATAGACGGCATGCCGTCGTCAATGGCAGACGTCGACCGCGTCGTTGGTACTGTGTGTGTGCCGTGTGTGGACGGCAAAATGGCTCTTTTGCCCAGCCTCCGCTCGTCGACAGCGACAACCAAGTGCGAACTGGTGCACATCGACATTGGTTGCCCACTGACAGAGTCGTTGGGTGATTTCATCTACTTCATGACGGCGATGGAGGACTCCACGGGCTTCATCACGGCAACACCTATCAAGACAAAAGGGATGCCCCCGGACGTGCTCAAGACGCGTATCAAGCATCTTGAGGCACCGACAGGGACCAAGGTCAAGCGCGTCCGTCATGATGGTGCCAAGGAGTACGTCAACAAGGACCTCTAGGCGTGGTACGAGGACAAGGGCATCACATGGGAGATGACGGCGTCGTACAAATCGCAGCAAAACGGCAAAGCGGAGCGGGTTAACCGCACGCTGATGGAGCGCATGCGTGCTGCTCTGCCCGATGCTGAAGTAGAGGCAAACCTGTGGGCTGAGGTGTTGTTCTCCGTCGTTCATGTTCTGAACCGGTCCGCCAAGGCGGGGCTGGACATGACGCTGCTGGAGGCTCTAATTGGTGGACGCCCCAACGTCGCGGGATTCCGCTCTTGGGAGAGTCGGGCGTGGGTGCTCAAACCCAAAAAGCAGCAGCGTAATCTGGAGCCTAGGACCGGCGTCGGCCGCCTTGTTGGCTACACTGTCGGTGACAAGGCCTACCGCATCCTCGAGGACGAGAAAATGCAAGTCTTAGAGCGTCGAGACTTGCTGATGGAGGAGAACCCGGCTGTGGTCGAGACGTCGGCGGTCGGGCCATGCGCTGGTCCCCGGCTAACTGCGGAGGCTGACGCCAACAGCGTCGACGGCACAGAAGGGGAAATGGACATGCTCGACGCCGAAGGCGGGCGTGGAGACGAGTACACACCCGGCGAAACTTCCACAGGCGACAAAGATGGCAGTCCTCCTGCCCTCGCTGAAGAGAACGGAAAAGGGGACGATGACGGCGTTGGTGACTCGACACCCTGGGAAAGTCAAGCACCAAAGGCCAGAGACAGCGTCGCAGCGGGGCCTCGCCGCTCGAAGCGCAAGCTTGGTCCCGAGAACACATGGTGGGAGAAGGAATTCAAGGCTTACCTGGTAAGCGGTACCGCGTCCACGGCTGAGGAGGGCTGGGACTTTCAAAACCCGCCTGCAAACGAGAAGGAGGCGCGTGCTCGTCCTGACTGGCCGCTGTGACAGCAGGCAATTCAGAAGGAGGTGGCGGCACACAAGAGCTTTGGCTCCTGGTCCAAGATCAACGGTAACAATAAGAACCACAAAGCCGTCAGGACGCGATTCTTGTTTGACACCAAACACGACGCGGAGGGCAAGATGACGCGCTACTAGGCCCAACTCGTGGCCCAAGGTTTAAAACAAGGGCCGGGGCGCGACATTGATGAGACATGGGCGCCGGTGCCCAACGCGGCTACGACACGGTCTCTCTTTGCTGTGGCTGCAGCTACGGGCTGGGAGGTTCATCATGTCGATGTCAAGACAGCCTTCCTCAACGCCAAGATGGACAAGGAGATGTTCATCAAACTCCTTGACGGTGTCGATCGGAAGGGGCTGGAGGAGATATGTTGGCTGAATCTGGCGCTCTACCGGTTAAAGCAGGCGGGGCGGCTGTAGGGCATCAAGCTCGACAAAGAGCTCAAGGGGATGAGGGCGGTCCGGTCCAAGGTGGATTCGTGCCTCTTCAAGTGGTGCCACCCCGTGCACGGACGCGTATTCATCCTCGTGTATGTTGACGACCTTATCGAGGCGGGCGAGAAGCTGTACGGGGTCGAGGCGGTTAAGCGCTTCGTGTCGGCCAAGTTTGAGATGCGCGGCGTGAGGGAGGTCAAGGAAGTTATCGGCATGAAGGTCATGCGCAACCAGGCGGCCGAGACTCTGACGTTGAGCAACCCGGGGCACACCGCCACGCTGCTGGAGGCGTTCGGAATGGACCAGACGACGCCAAGCAAGACACCGATGGCATCGGGGGTCAAGCAGACCAAGACATAGGCGGACCTGCTGCAGGACGGTAACTGTTGCGCCGAGATGATTGGCTCCTTCCTCGTCCTGTCAACCACTAAGAAGCCAGACACTGCCTTTGCCGTGGGGGTGCTGTCGCGCTTCATGTCCTGCCCTGAGGAGGACCACATGCGCGCGGCCGAGAGGGTTTTGCGCTACCTGCGCCGGACAACTCGCCTGGGGGTGGTCTACGGCGGCAGCGAGCCGCTGCGAGGGTTCGTTGACGCCGATTGGGCCGGCGACATCGAATGTCGTCGGTTGACAACCGATTTCGTCTTCACCTGCAATGGCGGGCCGATTTCGTGGGCAAGTAAGCGGCAGTCGACCGTTGCCACCTCGACAGCCGAGGCCGAGTACGTGGCCATCGTACTCGGCCTCGGCTGTCGAGGTGGCAACGGTCGACTGCCGCTTACTTGCCCACGAAATCCTATGGCGACCAAGGGGGCGCTTTGGCTACGCAAGCTGCTGTCGACTCTGGGCGTCGACGGCGGGGCCGTGCCGATGGGGGGGGAGAACCAGTCCTGCCTGGCGCTGGTCAACAACCCCCAGGCGACGGGGCGGAACAAGCATGTCGGTGTCGCCTACCACATGTTTTTCGAATATCAGGCGCGCGGGGATGCGGCCTTTTTCTTCCTCACGAGCGCCGATATGCCGGCGAATAGGCTCACAAAGCCGCTGCCGTCGCCGGTGTTCACGGCTTTCCGGGCTGCCTTCGGGGTTGGTGGGGACCTGGGCGCGGCTGCGTGGGGCGCCGGGCATGGCAAACCCCTGTTGGGGGAGTGCTGGTGCGGCATGGCTCCACTGGAGGCGTGCAGTGGCGCAGCCCCGGATTCGCAGCCGCGACCTTCGTTGACCTTGCTGCGGGCAGGTGCCGGCCGTGGACGGTCGCGCTACCATCCACTTGCTTTGAGCCGGCAATGGGGCGCTGTTGCCTTGAAGGAACGGCTGGTTGGGACCATCCTGGGGCGCTGATGCACAACTGGGGCCGACCAGTGGCGCAGCCGCGGGTTCGCGGCGATCGCCCGACTCGGTTTGGCTGAAGTCGTTTTTGGGCGATTTCGTTCGGGAGCTGTATGCCTACAGCTCCGTCGGGTCGAGTCGATTTTGGTAAAGCCGATTTCTTTGTGATCTTGGGCCCGCATCTGGAAGTCTCCAGCTTCGGGCCAAGTCGGCCGGTCGGGCCCGAATCGATTTGGTGCAGGTCGATTTCTGGTTGAATGCGGTATGGAGCAGTAGGCCTACTGCTCCCTCGGGTCGAGCCGATTATCGGCCAAGTCGCTGAGCCGCGTTTGACGGGCTGCCGATGCGCCGGATCGTCTCCGTTCGAAATGCGCCCGAGTGCGCTGTACTCACCAGGGGTTCGTGAGGATAAAACCTTGGAGAATATATCCGCACAGGATACTCGTATCCATCCGGGATGTGGGCTGAGGCTGGAAGCTCGTATTGTACTTAACTAGGAGGGAAAAGAGTAGAGCCGTCTTTATCGGAGCCCTTGTGCCAGAATTGACGGTCCTCAGATCGGACTTGGGACCCTCCGCTTTATCCGGTAAGAATATCCGTAAAAGCGATAGCGGCAGTGGCGCCTAGAGATTCATATGCAGACGTGCAATCGAATTGTCAAACAAACCACCTGTCCCATTCGTGCTAGCACAGTTACTGCAGTCTCCTGAACTTTGTCCGATCCCAACGAGAAGAAGTGTGCTGCACGGATGTACGGCAGCCATCCACTGGGCCAGATACGAGCACTCGGCGAGTTAGCAGTCGTGCAGACTGCATATTGCTTTTGCTACCATGATCCAGAATTGATAAGATTGCAATACGTGTCTCGACTGCTGATGCGCCGCTCTGAAATTGGGTCAGCGAGAACTGGTTGCGGCCTCGCGGCGCTTGCGCCGCGTACTTGCCCTGCGACAGCTTGAGGGTGCCCAATGTCCTTTCACGTCTAAGCTCTAGCTCGAGGATGAAACCGGCCTCGCCCAGGTCCTTTATCTCGAAGCACCTGTGAAGCGCCTTCTTGATCTTGTTAATCGCCTCTATGCATGACCCGACCTGAAGAAGATCGTCGACGTATTGCTGATCCCCGAATTTTGTCCTGGTTGACAGAGACTGACTTGCGGACCGACTCTCTCCACCAATCAGATGCGCCCCTGGGACTGACTTCGTGCTCCTGATTGCTTACATGTGCCGATACAGCCTGGAAATCAACATCAGCTCGTCTTTTTTTTTGCACTTCTGGCAAGCAGACAGTAGAAAATCTCAAGATCTCACGTGGACAGCCTGCTCCGTGCCAAGAACATCGGATCAAGCGGCAACAAACAGTGAGTTCTGCTGGATGCAAGGTCCTGGGACCGACTGCGGTCTTTCTATTGGCTTCGATGCCTTCTTACTGTCGTTTTTGACCAATAGAGTGCTGTTACTCACAGTGAGTCTCTGTCTCTGTCCCCCAGGACAAAATTCGGGGATCAGCAATACACCAGGACGATGATGCTCTCACCGTCTTTGATCTGGAGGTAGAGGCAGGTATCCGGGTCGATGTTGTCGAACCCTTGCGACTTAAGGCAGGCGTCGGGCTCGGCGTACGACATCTTGGGGGCTTGCTTAAGCCCATACAGCGCTTGGAGAAAACGGCACACCTTTTCCAGATACGTGGGATTGACGTATTCGTCCGGCTGCTCTATGTAGACCTTTTTTCGTCAAGTTCTGTATTCAGGAAGGCTGTCTTGATGTCCATCTGATGCACGTCCCACCCGTTTGCCGCCGTCATCGCCAGGGTGCATCGGAAGGTAGTGAGCTTGGCCACCGGCGCAAACGTCTAGTTCAAGTCAAGCTCTTTGATCTGCCGATTGCCTATGAAGCACAAGCGCGCCTTGTGCCGCGTCGTGTTGTTTCCGACCTTGTCCAGCTCGTCCTTGACCGTGAAACACCATTTTCTCTTGAGCACGCGACGGCGGACCGCGCGATCCGGCAAACGCCATGTCTTGTTTTTGCGGATGAAGTCAATCTCCTGTTCCATTGCGGCCCGCCATTCCATCGATTCTTGCCCTTGAACTGCTTGCCCATACGTCATGGGAGCCTCGTGAGCAACGAGGCTCACTGGGCGCCAGTACTCGACCGGCGGCCGCCGCTATCCGCCGCTCCGACGCATCGTGTCTTGAAGGACGGTAGAACCTTGATTGTCGTCTGCCGACTTGTCCGAGCCATCGTCGTGCTGGTCGTGTCCGCCGTAATCTTCAGCGTGGACGTCTTCGTTGTCTCTGCCAGCATCCAAGCCCGTCTCGCGTTCGACGACTTTTTCCACGGGTGATTCCTCTAGAACATCTGCAATCTTGCTTGAGGTTTTCTCGGAGAAAGCGACGCTTCGCGTCTTGACGACCTTGCCGTCGTCCAGGATGAACTTTTACGCCTTGCTGCCGTCTGGATAGCATACGAATATGCCCTTGGCCGCGTTGTCTCCGAACTTGCGATCGATGTGGCTCTTGTGCAGTACCACCCAGCAAGTTGGCCCGAACACCCGCATGTGGCTTACGACGGGCTTGTTCTCGGTCCATAGTTTATGAGGCGTCTTGCCGACGGGTAGCGCCCGGCTGGTAATGCGGTTCGTGATGTAGACCGCAGTCTTGATGGTATCCGGCCACAGATCCTGATCGACGTCTTTGTGTCGCATCATCGTGCGTGCCATCTCCACGAGACCTCGGTTGAGCCGCTCAGCAACTCCGTTCTGCTGCGGCGTGTCGGGCACCGTGGTCTGGTGCATCGTGCCGTTTTCATTGTGGAGTGCCTTGAATGCGGACGACACGTACTCGCCGTCGTTGTCGGACCGGAGCACCTTGTTGCCGGTGTGCAGCTGCTCCTTGGTCAGCCACTTCTTGTACTCCGCGAGAAGATTGCTCTTCTTGCGCAAGAAGACCACGACCGTCCAGCGAGAGAAGTCGTCGGTGAACGTGCCGAAATAGAGCGCTCCGCCACGAGAGGGCCGCGACATGGGTCCAACGAGGTCTGAGTGCACGGGCTGGAGCCTCCTGGTCACAAGAACGCCTCCTGCACTAGGCA
>ENA-ORXT01004279-ORXT01004279.1-marine-metagenome-genome-assembly--contig:-NODE-4279-length-14933-cov-2.658185_pt1 | contig 14933 bp, 10 predicted proteins | sample MGYA00237868_ERZ511482 | MGnify/ENA metagenome assembly ERZ511482 | reverse complement strand
ACCACCACTTCTAAACGGTACGCCTAGGCGTCGGGCAAGTGCGGCAGCGATATAGAGAATCAAGCTTGGCTCGGGTGTACCAAAGGTCGGCGCGCCACTTTGCATTGAGACGGCCGAAGCAAAGGTACCAAACACAACCGGTGCACCAGGATTTACTAGCTGGACAAAGGCCATTCCTGCCATCGCTTCAGCCAGAATTTGTGTTGCCGTACCGGCTACTGTTACGGGTGACATAGCACCGGCTAGAATGAAGGGTGAAACGACTGTCGCTTGGTTGTGTCTTGCATAAACTTTCGCGGCACCCAGCATGGTGTCATCAAACGTCATCGGTGAATTGGCATTAATCAGGCTGGCAGTAACCGCGTTGTTATCAACAAAGTCATCGCCAAATACAATCTTACACATATTGACGGTGTCTTGAGCGCGCTCAGGTGCCGTGACCGAACCCATAAATGGTTTGTCACTGTACTTGATATGGCTATAGACCATATCAAAGTGACGTTTGTTAACAGGAAGGTCAACGGGTTCACAGATGGTTCCGCCAGAGTGGTGAAGCCCCGGTGACATATAGGCTAACTTTACAAAATTCCGGAAGTCTTCGATGGTTGCGTAACGGCGACCGTTATCTAGATCACGAACAAACGGTGAGCCATAGGCAGGCACCAGTACTGTGCGCTTGCCACCAATAATCGTACTATTGTCAGGGTTTCTAGCGTGCTGAGTAAATTCTTTGGGAGCGCTTGCCTGAATGATTGAGCGGCACATGCCGCGTGGGAATCGAACCAGCTCACCTTTAACATCTGCGCCAGCATCTTTCAGGATTTGTAGGGCTTCAGCATCGTCTCGAAACTCAATGCCGATTTCTTCCAGTACGGTATCCGCATTGTATTCAATCTGTGCGAGACCAGACTCGTCGAGCACTTCGAAATAGGGGATGTTACGTTCAATATACGACGCTTGTTTGGTTTGCGATATCTGACGAGCAGCACGCTTGCCGCTTCGTCCGCCTCCAGCAGCGCGTCGCCCCCTTCTTTCACTCATTTCGTGATCTCCAGTAGAAATTCTACTATGCTTAATTCTAAGCAATTCTGGGGTTTCTACGTCGTTTGCGACAAGCAAAAAAAACGATAGCTAATCATTAGTTAACTTGAATAAAGTTCGATGGGTTTGATTAATTGAAGGCATTCGTTTGGTTGATGAACATTTTCGTGTCAAAATCCCACTTAGTTTTCTAACGTCTAACAATAAACCTTTATCAGTTTCGGAGAGAATAATGAGAAAAACCAGTATGCCAGGCTGGCAATATCTGCTTGCAGTTTTACTGACGGGAGCAAGCTTACAAGCTTTTGCGCAGTATAATCCTAATCCAAGACTTGGCTCCAATGTGGGCAGTCTCGATAAGATGACTTCATCTGTCCCGTTTACTGATATTTTCAAAAGCTCCACTGGCTGGTATACCTCGTGTGAGTTTGATTGGCAGCAAAAACGCGGCATTGATCCGGGCTGTACCCGTCAAAATGCATTTAATACCCGCGAGCAAAGTCTTCTGGATATGGATGCAAACGGTTGGGTGCGTTCATTGCCTGCTCCAAACCAGAACCCTATATTTACCAGTGTGACCAGTAGCTGGAGTTTGCCTGAAAGTTTTCCTATCGGCCGATATGTCGTGCTTTACGAGGGGCAAGGGCAAATCAAATTAACCGGTGATTTAAAAATAGTTGGTAATCAGCAGGGGAGAATGGTGTTTGATCTTGCTTCCCCAAGACGCAATTTGAGGATGAATATTTCCAGAATCAATCCGTCAAATTATCTGCGAAATCTGAAGATCGTGCCGATTGAAAATGAGGCAAACCACGCTCAGCAAGTGTTTGGCCGAGAATATATACAGAGAATGCGCCCTCTGCACGCCCTGCGTTTTATGCCTTGGAGTAATCCAAGAGGGAATGATGTTGAGGAGTGGCGTGATCGTGCCATGCCAAGTACGGCACATTTTACCGGCCCTAAAGGTGTGCCTGCCGAGCTAATGATTGACTTGGCCAATGCGACTGACACCTCGCCGTGGATTAGTGTTCCATACAAAGCGTCTGATGACTACATGCTGCAATATGCGCGAATGGTTAAGAATCGCTTGAGACGTAACCACAAGATTTATCTGGAATACTCGAATGAGATGTGGAATGTTATTTTCCCCGGTACCACTTATGCGGCGCGAAAAGCGGACAAGCTCTGGAACTTCCCATACAAAGAAAAGAATGCTTACCAGCGACGCGTGTCGATGGCAGCTAACTGGTATGCCAAGCGTACCGTAGAGATGTGCCAAATTTGGAAAAAAGAGTTTGGTAATGAAAGTGGGCGTGTAGTTTGTATTCTTTCTTCGCAATCATCAGCACCATGGGCGGGTAAGGAAACCTTGGACTGTCCGCTTTGGAAAGAAGCCAATGGCTGTGGTCGTTATGTGGATGCGTTTGCCGTTGGGCCATATTTTGGTGACTACATTGCGCGTAAAGAACACCGCGATACAGTCAAGAGCTGGTTGCGTGATCCTGACGGTGGTATGAATCGCTTATTTACTGAAATTGAGCAGGGTGGTCAGACAGATAAAGATACTGGCGGCGGTGCGATTAATTTAACGATGAATCAGTATGTTAAGGGTAATGTAAAGCTGGCCCAGAAATATGGTCTGCCACTAATGGCTTATGAAGCGGGGCAGCATTTGATTCGTTTTGATCCTCCTCACACTGTGACAGACCCTGATGTGTTGAATTTATTTATGAGTGCACAAAAGCATCCACGGATGCGTAGTGCTTATACCCGTTATCTGAATGCCTGGAATCAAAACACACGGGGTGGCTTGATGATGCATTATTATGGCATCGGTAAGCCAAGCCCGAAAAACTTCTTCTCGATGTTGGATAGTTCCGGGCAGGCTAGTACCCCTAAGTATCAGGCATTAATGGATTATCTTGGAGCGCCTTCTACATTCACTCCAACAGCTCGTAGAGCGCCTGCACCATTGCCTCCGGTTGCTCGAGCACCTGCCCCTGTCCCACAGCCAGCAGTGGTTCGCGCGCCAGCGCCAGTTCAACCTCAGGTGGTGGCCAGGCAGCCAGCAGCGGTTCCTCAGCAACCTGTTGTTAGACAGCCAGCTAGACAACCACAGCCGCAGCAGCCACAACAACCTCAAATAGTTGCAACTGGGCCACTTGGTGGTGCGGGTATCTCTCAATGGAGCGTTAATGGTAATAGTGCTATTTCGCCGGGCATTAAGCTCAACAGGGGTCAGCGTAATGAGCTGTCGGTACTTTGGCAGTACACAAATCTTCGTCTGACTGGACGTGACTATTTCCATATTTTCGCGATAGATAGCCGTGGTGGACGTAAGTTGCTAATGAAGCAGACCACCAGAGACATGCAGCAAGTCGGTGAGATGCCACAGATTTACGTTGAAGACATTAGTCGTTATGTTGGCCCGCCGATTCGTTTACAGATTGAAGTAAGCCCTGGCTTACAGGCGGATATTGAAGATGTCAGCTTTTAAGTGTTAGCAAGATCCAATAAAAAAGCCGGCAATTGCCGGCTTTTTTATTGTTTGGAGTGTTGCTGCCTCAATGAATTTTGGTTGATGCCGTCGTATAGAAAGGCTCAACATGTTCAGTCAGGAAGTCGCTGATATCAGGGTCATCATCGGTGATGGTAAAGAAATCAAACATCTCATAGTCACTGTCATTATCCGCTTCAGTAATTCTGTTAGCGACTGATTCAATGGTGTCATCAAGGTTGCCACTGCCTTTGATGCCGATTAACAGGTGCGGCTCCGGGTTGACTGACGGCTCATGGATCACCGCCAAATAGGCTGTTTCGATTTGGTTATACTCACCCATCACTTCGGTTAATTTTGCCACTAAGTCTTTGGGTGTTTCAAGAAGCACATCCAGATAGACGCCGTCTGGGTCAAAATCTTCCCCTTCTTCCAGAAGGTCGCCTTCATTGTTGAGTGAATCACTACCTAACAGGGAAACAACGTCTTCAGGTCCAAACTCCATGCCGTACTCAGTGTTTGGATTCAGTACCATTGGCACGCCCAGTGTCATACGAAATAGCGCTTCGGTAGGAACTTCCAGGTAGGGCTCGTCTTCAGGAATCGTTTTTTGTAAGGTCTGCAATGAGGTGAAAAATGGAATGATCGGGCTTTTGTCTTCTTCAGTCTCCCAGTGGTTGATTAACAGTTCATCATCGTCAGTTAAAACGAAATCACCTGTTTTTTCTACAGCTGGTTTGCCAAGAATAAATACTCTCGACTCCATCAACAAAGTGTAAAATTCTTCGACATGCTTTTCATCAATTGCAGCCTGATGAAGGGCTTGCTCAAGCTTGTTTGCTGGTAGCAACATTCTCAGTATCCTGATTTATGATTATGTAATTATTTACCAAATAGTGTAAATGAAATCCCTTGGAAATAAAGTGATAGCTGTAATTTATTTCTTTTTCAGGCAATTCAGTAGCTTATCCGCTGTGTATTGAAGCAGTTCTGGGTATGCAAGACTAGAATCGGCAATGTTCCTGCCAAGTGGATCAATTTGAGTAATATTAACGGGAAGGCCTTCAGTTAATATTTCTAAGGTTTTAGTTTTGAGATTTGGTTCCGCTACCAGGCATTGCACCTTGCTTTCGGTAATGGTTGAGCGGGCCTCAGAAATTGCTTTTGCGCTGGACTTCAAACGCTCCTGTGCACTAATGTTACCAAGCTGGTTTAGCCCATAATATTTGGTGAAATACTGCCAGGCGTCGTGCATTACCAGAAAAGGTGTGTCCGTAACGCTGTTAAGCTGTTGCTTGATAGCTGCGTTCGTCTTATCAATTTCATCGATTAACTGTTTAGTGTTATCAGTTAATTTTTCTGCATGTTCTGGCGCTATTTTAATAAGCTGATCACGGATAGACTGTGCCATGGCAATAGCATTGTCAGGGGCTAACCATAAGTGATAATCGAGTGCTTCTGGTGCTGGCTGGATTTCGCGATGTTCATCGCTGTGTGCTGTTTCACTAGGTTCATCATGACCTGAATGCGCTTCTGTATGTTCAGTCTCATCCTTATGCAGATGTTTTCCTGTCGCGGCTAATAAGTTCATCCCCGCTGATTGAGACAGACTAATTACCTTGTCTTCAGCGACGCTGCGCAAACTTTTTTGCAGAAAGCTTTCAAGATTAGGGTCAATACGCAAGATTAAATCAGCTGTATTTATCTTGCGTAAGTCAGAGGGTTTTAAACTGTAGTGATGTGGTGACCCATAGTTAGGGATGATTTGCTCTGTTTCAGCAAGGTCGCCTGTTATAGCCGAAACTAATGAATGGATGGGTTTGATTGTGGATAGGATTTTAAGCTTTTCCCCGGCCTGAACAACAGGAGCTGACAGTGCTGCAATGATTGCCAAAGAGAGTACAATGCGCTTCATTATGACGAACTCAGATAAAATATTGGCGACATTAAACCATGTAAGCCTGATACACGGAAGTCGACAAATATTACAGGACATAAGTCTGTCGCTTGAAGCTGGAAAAGTGTTAACCATCATCGGGCCAAATGGCGCGGGTAAATCAACTCTCTTAAGAGTGCTGCTGGGTCTACAGCAGGCCGATAGTGGAGAGGTTAAGCTTCGTGATGGATTGAGAGTGGGTTATGTGCCGCAGTCAATTTCAATTGATAATAATCTACCTTTGACTGTGCAGCGTTTTGTGCAACTCGGTGGTAAAGGCTCAGTGTCTGATGTGTTGGACATGTTGAAAATCAAGCACCTCAAGTCGTTGGCAATTCAATCAATTTCAGGAGGGGAGTTTCAGCGAGTTTTGTTGGCTAGAGCTTTGCTGAGAAGGCCTGATCTGTTAGTACTTGACGAGCCAGCCCAGGGAGTCGATGTGATGGGGCAGGGTGAGCTTTACGCTAAGATTTCAGAGTTACGCAATGAATATGGTTTTGGAGTCATCATGGTGTCGCATGATTTACATCTGGTCATGGCTAAAACGGATCAGGTCATTTGCCTGAATCAGCATATTTGCTGTCATGGTGTGCCGGATGATGTGAGTCGCCACCCTGAATATAAACGTTTATTTGGTGATATGCCGGATACGGGCTTGGCTGTTTATACGCACCATCACGACCATTCTCATGACATACACGGTAATGTCGTGGATGATGAAAAGCCGGGTTGCCATCATGGATGAATTTTTAATTCGGGCGCTGATTGCTGGCTCACTGGTCGCTGCTGTTGCGGGTCTATTAGGTGTGTTTGTAGTTTGGCGGCGTATGGCTTTTTTTGGCGATACCCTGTCGCACTCTGCTTTGTTGGGCGTGGCGCTGGGCATGCTGCTAAACATCGGTTTTACCGTAGGTGTCATGGTTTCGACCCTATTGGTAGGGCTGATTTTATATGCTTTCCAAAAGCAACAGCGCGTCAGCAATGATGCCCTGCTGGGAATTCTCTCTCATAGCGGCTTATCGCTTGGCTTGATTGCGCTAAGCTTCGTGCAAACGCAAAACGTCAATATCGAAGACTGGTTGTTTGGTGATGTGCTGTCAGTGACTTGGCAAGACGTGTTATCTATTGCGGCAATTATGCTGTTGGTGGTAGTGATTATGAGTTGGTTATGGCGTCCATTGTTGAACCTGACAGTGCATGATGAGTTAGCACGCGTGGAAGGGATCAATACCAATCTGGTGAATTTGTGCTTCGTACTCGTGGTGGCTTTGTTGGTGGCAGTAGCTATGCAGATAGTCGGTGCTTTATTGATCACTGCGCTATTGATTATTCCTGCAACTTGCGCAAGAAATTTTGCCAAGACACCGGAGCAGATGGCTGGCATGGCGGCATTAATTGGTGTGATATCTGTTGTTTGTGGGATCAGCGCATCTGCTTGGTATGACGTGCCCGCAGGGCCATCGATTGTGATGGCATCTGCGGTATTGTTTTTTTCAAGTCACTTAGCAAGGCGCTTGCTGTAGTATTTTTTGATTAAGCATAATTTGCTATTGCATACATTTAGACAAATAAAACGGGCTTGTGCTGATTTCCCCAAGGGCTCGGTTTGCGCCACCAGCGTTGTGCTATGGTAGTGTACAACTCACGGAAATCAGTGCTGTGGGCTAGGTCGCCATTCACTAAGTGCTCAGGCCTAAGGCTCGGTGTTTTCCCGTACAGTCCGCCTCGTATTGCACCGCCAAGCACCATATTTACTGAGCCAGAGCCGTGATCCGTTCCTGCGCTACCATTTTCTTGTACACGTCGGCCAAACTCTGAGTAAGTCATAATTAGGACGTTATCCCAAAGATTATGGTGTTTCATTGACTTGGTGAATGCCGCAAGTCCTTGCCCCAAGTGATTCATCAGGTTGTTGTGTACGTCACGTTGGTTGGCGTGCGTATCAAATCCGTCCAATGTCACTTTGTAAACGGGCAAATGCATGCCGTTGGTGATCATTTTGTCGATTTGCTGGAGCCTGCGACCAAACGTGCTGGACGGAAAGCGAATGGGCGAAGGTTTGGAGCCGCCTAATTTTTCTTCTATGAGTTTTGCTGCCAGATTAACCTGATTTTGAACGTTCAGCATGTGGCCGAGTGCGTCATTGCCCGTTGCGAAGTCTTCTTTGTTCAAGTACTTGGTTTGTCGCAAGAACTCATCTGAATTGAGCATGGCAACCGAACGGCCGCGCTCGCCAGCCATAGGGCCAAGATTGTTGTCACCAAGTACTATGCCATTTAATGATTGCCCTTTTTGAGCGCCTAATACTTTGGTGATCCATCCTTCGGCAGCTTTACCTTGTGAACTGCCGCTCTCCCAAATATCGGAAGAATGGAAGTGTGAGCGACTAGCCCCCGGATAACCTACACCTTGCACCCAAGCCATATCTCCATCTTTCCAAAGATTGAGTAGCGACTTGAGGTAAGGGTTGATCCCAATATCACCTTTGAGGTGAATTGAGTTCTTTATTGCAATGTTTGGACGTAGCTTGTAATAGAGTTCGTCTTCAAATGGCACCAGCGTATTCAGGCCATCATTGCCGCCTTTGAGCTCGACCATTAAAACGATCCGTTCTGGTCGTTCGATTCTTTTGCTTGTATTGGAAACTTTTGCCGACTCATTTGCAAACACGGAAGGCATCGATGCAACCAGCGGTGCCAGGCTAGCGTACTGAAAAAACTCGCGTCTATTCATGATGAATGGGATTCCTTAAAAAAGTTATTTTGTTACTTTAGTTGGTAAGCGGGGTCAGTTACCAACGCTTTGACCAAGCGCAATTTACCCGGTGTCGTGGGTAATGCTAACGCAGGCGTACGAGGTAGTAGCCAAGCCACTACGGTTTCGCCGTCAGTTTTCGGTAATCTTTTTTCAATATTGGCAGATCTCTTTGTCGTCCTGGTTAAGCGGTTTAGTAATGAGTTTCGAACCAACAGTGTTTGGGTGTCGATCCATTGCTTGCCACCTGGCCAGCCTTTGACGTTAGGTGGGTCAAACAAATCCTGACCCAATAGCTGACTGCTGCGCACAAGTTCATCGACTGCGGGTCGTCCGTACGGCAATGCACGTAAAGTGCCTACCACGAGATCAATCGGTGATTTGATTAGTCCACCGCGATATCGTTTCGACCAGAACTCGTCGCTTTTGAGAACCTCTTTAAAGAGGGTAGAGATTTGGTAGTTTGAATTGCGAAATACACTACCCCATTTACGAATAACACCTGCCGGTGGTTTGTGATAGCTAACAAATTCATGCCAGAATTTTTCCGCAATGAAATCAGCTGTCCGAGGGTGCTTAAGAAGAACTTCCAGTACCTGATCACCGCTCTTAACCCACTGATTCAGGAATTTTACTTGTTTGCCTTCGTTTTCTTTGGGGTTGTAAGTAAATACGCCTCTCTGGCGATCGGCGCTCCAGCCGGTAAAAGCGATTGCGGCTGCTTTGACATCCTGTTCGGTATAATGCCCACGGCCCAGTGTGAAAAGCTCCAATAGCTCACGGGCAAAATTCTCGTTCGGCTTGCCTTTTTTGTTTAGCGACCCGTCTAGATAAATTAGCATTGCCGGGTCGCGAGCTATTTTACGCAGCATCACTGCAAAATTGCCCATGGCGTTTTCTCTGAGCAGCTGATTTTGCAGATACATGATCTTAGGCTGCTGAACCTTCTCGAAAGATGAGGTGAAGTGATTGTGCCAGAAGAGTGTCATGTGCTCTTGAACCGGCGCTTTGGTAGTCAGTAAATGATTCATCCACCATTGCTTTAATCTGATGGATTCTCTGCCCATTTGCATTCGGGCATCTCGTTTGCCCTTGCTGCTATGGTTGGTCATCTTCATTATGTTGTTCCAGGGCGTCATAGCTGGAAGTGGTGGTGTTCTGTTTGACGCGGTTTTCAGGAGAATATTAATCGCGTCGTCGCGATTTCTCCCTTCGAGGGCATTTACAGCGCTCCACTCTTGTCCAAGAGCTGTCCTTGATACTAAATGCCGTGCATCTGAAAAATCAAGCCTTTGCATTGTCTTCCCTACTAAGTTTTACGGTCGTATAACGTATAAAGTGCCTATTGATTATTATTATTTCTACGCTGAAAAGCTTACGTACCTGAAACGGTCAGAGGTGTGGGCTATCGTGCTTCTTTGGATAAAAGAAACTCTGGTAGTTCACGCTGAATTAAGCTTGTGATTACAAATCTCAAGTGTCGACCGATTCAGGCATAGTCGCCCCTGACTTAACGCCAATATAACCAAAATCTATTATGAATTCAAGTTACATAGACGAGTTAGAAAAGCGCCTCGAAGATTTTTCTGAGGACTGGGAAGAGGCATTAAAGAAAAGAGTAATGCTGTGGAGAGTGCGATTAATGATCGGTGTTGTACTGTCTTTGGTGTTACCTTTGGTATTTCCTAATTTTTATTGGCTTTGGTTAGTAGTAATGGGCATGTCTGCAGGTTCATTATTTGCACTTTTAAAGACCAATGCTGATATGAAAAAACATGTCACTGCCTGTCGTGAACACATCCGAAACGCCCGTTTGCAAGAAAACTGTCAAAGTTAAGTGTTGTTGAATAAGGTTTTCTAACATAAGAATAATGGTGTAGTCCTAAGGTAAGTATGGGTATAATCCGCGCCAATTATCTAGTTTTAGAGAAAAAGTCGTGATAGAAAACTTAAGAAATATTGCCATTATTGCTCACGTTGATCATGGTAAAACTACGCTGGTCGACAAGCTGTTACACCAATCGGGTACCTTGGGTGATCGTGCGGACGTTGTTGAGCGTATGATGGACTCAAATGATCTTGAGAAAGAGCGTGGCATCACGATCCTTTCAAAAAACACAGCGCTTCGCTGGAAAGATTATCGAATAAACATTGTTGATACCCCGGGACACGCAGATTTTGGTGGTGAAGTTGAACGTGTTTTGTCGATGGTGGACTCCGTGTTGCTACTGGTCGATGCGGTTGATGGGCCGATGCCTCAAACGCGTTTTGTAACTTCAAAAGCGTTCGCAATGGGCTTTAAGCCGATTGTGGTCATTAATAAAATTGACCGTCCAGGGGCCCGACCTGACTGGGTGTTAGATCAGACCTTTGAGTTGTTCGATAATCTTGGTGCAACGGATGAACAGCTAGATTTCCCTGTCGTCTATGCTTCTGCTTTAAACGGCTTTGCTGGCTTGGATGCTGATGTCACGGATGGTGATATGACGCCTCTATTTCAGGCTATTATTGATCACGTTTCTCATCCTGACGTTGACCCTGATTCACCCTTTCAATTACAAGTCAGTTCCTTGGACTATAACTCTTACGTCGGTTTGATCGGTATTGGTCGTATCAAAAAGGGTAAAGTGGCTAAAAACACCGTTGTTAAGGTTATCGATACGCAAGGGAATATTCGCAATGGGCGTATTTTGCAGCCGCTTGGCTTCAATGGTCTTGATCGGGTTGAAGTGGATACTGCGCAAGCGGGTGACATTATTGCTTTCACCGGTATGGACAAGCTCAATATCTCAGATACCTTATGCGACCCGATGCATGTCGAAGCGCTTCCGCCATTGTCGGTTGATGAGCCGACGGTCAGTATGACCTTTGGCGTCAATAATTCCCCGTTTTCTGGTAAAGAAGGCAAATACGTAACCTCGCGGAATATCAATGATCGCTTGCAGGAAGAGTTGCTTCATAATGTGGCGCTGCGTGTCGATCCGACCGACGATCCGGAGAAGTTTAAAGTTTCAGGTCGTGGTGAGCTTCACTTAGGAATCCTGATTGAAACGATGCGTCGTGAAGGCTTCGAGTTATCAGTGTCTCGTCCAGAAGTTGTCGTTAGAGGTGAGGGTGATAATCGCGAAGAGCCGTATGAGTCATTGACCGTTGATGTGGAAGAGCAGCATCAGGGTTCAATTATGGAAAAGCTGGGCGAGCGTCGCGGTGACCTTAAAAATATGGTTCCGGATGGTAAAGGGCGCGTTCGTCTTGAGTACATTATTCCATCTCGTGGATTAATTGGCTTCCAGACGGAGTTCATGACATTAACCTCTGGCACCGGACTGCTGTATCACACATTTGAACACTATGGGCCATATCGCAGTGAGAAAATCGGTCAGCGCATCAATGGCGTGTTGGTTTCAAGCGCCTCCGGCAAGGCTTTAGCTTACGCCTTGTTTAACCTTCAGGAGCGCGGCAAGCTGTTTCTGGGTCATGCTGAAGAGGTTTATGAGGGGCAGGTTCTCGGGATTCACAGTCGCAACAGTGATTTGGTTGTGAACCCAACTAAGGCTAAGCAGTTAAATAATATTCGTGCTGCGGGTACCGATGAGAATTTGATATTAGTGCGTCCAATTCGAATGACGCTGGAACAAGCGCTTGAATTCATTGATGATGATGAATTGGTTGAAGTAACACCAGAGAGCATTCGCTTGAGAAAACGCCATCTTACTGAGAACGAGCGCAAGCGTATGGCTCGGGGAACAGCAGCCTAGCTTAGTCAAGGTTTAAGTTTGTGATTCAAAAAAGGGGGCGAAAGCCCCTTTTTTATATTAGTTGTGTCGTCTGGCATCGAATACGTTGTGTAACTGTGAAACTTTATCCAGCAACTCTGATAGCTGGGTAACATTTCGAATTTGTACGCTAACCGTTAGGTAGGAAGTAAGGTCGGTAGAGCCTCTACGAGTAGATATATTGGTCACATTCACCTGTTCTTTAGCCAGTACCGATGCGACGTCTCTCAATAAGCCGGGTTGATTCAGCCCATGTATCTGGATATCAACTCGGTAGCTACTGTCTTCTTCTCCCCAGTCTGCCTCAATTAGTCTGATAACCTGCTCGGAGGTTAAATTAGCTTCATTTATATTTGGGCAGTCTGTTCGATGAATTGCAATGCCTCTGCCGACGGTTATGTAGCCGATGATCTCGTCGCCCGGCACAGGCTTGCAGCAGTTGGCAGTGTCGACCAGAAGATTGCTGACGCCCCGGATCTGTATGCTGCTGCCTTTTCCCTGATCCCTGACCTTTATGCGGCGAAAGCTAACCTCATCCTCATGGTTGGTATCATCAAGGGCGTCAGTAAGTTGGGTTGCGCTAATGTCGCCTCGGCCCAGTGCAATCAGTAGCTCATTTTCTGTTTGCTGATGGAAGCGTTTGCAAAGTATCGATAGGTCAAGTTTTTTGATGCCGAGTCGCTGTTGTTCCTGCTCAAGTAAGCTCAGCCCATCCTCACGATTTTTACCATGGTCTTGTTGACGAAACCATTGTTTGATCTTACTGCGTGATCTGGCTGACCCCGTATAGCCTAGGTTGACTTTTAGCCATTTGCGATTGGGACGCTCGTCTTTGCCGGTGAGGATTTCAACCTGTTCGCCATTATGTAGCACATAGTTCAGTGGAACGATTTTGCCATTAACTTTTGCCCCTTGGCAGCGGTGGCCCACTTTGGTGTGAATGGCATAGGCAAAGTCAATCGGTGTTGAGCCTTTGGAAAGGTCTAGAATGCTTCCTTTTGGCGTGAGTACAAATACCCGGTCGGGAAAGATCTCGGATCTAAAATCTTCAAGCAATTCATCATCTGTGTCTTCGTTTTCTAGTAGGTGGCGCAGTGAGGCAACGGCTCGTTCCATAGCCTGATCATTACCACCACCTTCTTTATAACTCCAATGTGCTGCTACTCCGAGTTCTGCATAGGTGTGCATATCAAGCGTTCTGATTTGAATCTCAACGTATTTACCATGGGGGCCGATAATGACAGTGTGCAATGATTGATAGCCATTGGGCTTACGGTTATTAATGTAGTCATCAAGCTCTTCAGGAACATGTTTCCAGTGCATATGCACGAGGCCAAGAATCTCATAGCATTGCTTGACGTTCTCAACAATGACGCGCACCGCCCTGAGATCATAGAGCTCTTCGATGGTTAATTGTTTGCGCTGCATCTTTTTCCAGATGCTATAGATGTGTTTGGGTCGTCCCGATACCTCGCAATCAATGCCTTGGTCTTGTAAAATATTTTGAAATGACCCAGTAAACTGTTTGAGATATTCCTCCCTTTCGATTCTTCTGTCGTTCAGGGATTTGGCAATCTTCTTATAAGTAGCGGGTTCGAGATAGTGGAATGATCGATCCTCCATCTCCCATTTGAGCTGGCTTATGCCCAGTCGGTTGGCTAAGGGCGCGAATATATCCATTGTTTCCTGGGCTATCGCGATTCGCTCGTAGGACTCTGAGTTGCCGAGAACTCGTAAATGTTGAAGTCGCCAAGCTAAAATAATCAGCACCGCCCGCACGTCATCCACCATGGCTAGAAGCATACGCCTCAGGCGCTCGGCCTGCTCGGGCTCTGTCATTGCTTCGCCAGACGTTGGTGGCTTGAAGTTTTGCAGCCATCTGACATTTTTAACCAAGTTAGCTGCCGTTTCAGAAAATTCCTCTCTGATTGTGTCGAGTGTGTACTCTTCCTCAAGGCGTAAGTCGCAGAGTATTGTGGCGGTTAACGTAGTTTGATCAACTTGTAGGGAGCGCAGCGTTCCCGCAACGTCAAGGCTCGAAGGATTGTATCCCAGGAAATCAAGCCTTGGATCAGCGGTAATTTTTTCAATAATCCCGGACATGCGTTGCTTGTCATCAGGAAATTCTGTGATGCACAAAAAATCAACCCATTGCTCAGTATTACGCTGGGTGTTGTCACTCAGTTGGCTATGCTGCATGAATCATTGGATCGGTTGGTTTGTTGGCAAATAGTAACATGTGGCGAGACGTTTATTTATTACCTTCTTGTATACTCGCAAGTTAATAATTCAGGGTATCATTGAATTATCGAAGCATTATAGCATCAATAAGATTTATCTATTCTAAATAATAGACGGTATGTTCAGGCTTTGCTGTTAAAAATGAATTATTCAGTCTGACTTAAAATAATATGGAAAATAAAAGTTTGGGTATGTCATATAAAAATAGAGCTATCATTAAGATCGCCCTTGTAGTTTGTCTTTTTCTCTTGCCTGTAAGCTCCCATGCAAAAACAGTTGTTTTTGTTCATGGTTATATGGCCGAAGGCAGTATCTGGCAGTACTCTGGAGTTGTCGATAGGATGCGTCAAAATGGCTGGGGGTTTGCAGGACGCTATGGTTTCAATGCGCGCTATGAGGTTGTCCAGGACGTCAGGAAGGTCAGAGGTAATGCTACGGTTACCGTTGAATTGCCTTGGGAAGATTCTATCGCTAATCAAGGCGAGCTATTAAACCGTTACCTTAAAGCTATTTATCGCAATCGGCCGGAGCCAATTATATTAGTGGGGCACTCGGCAGGCGGTGTGGTGGGGCGCTACGGTTTGGTAAAATACGGGGCAGGGAACGTAGTCTCGCTTATGTCGATTGCCACCCCGCATCTTGGAACACCCATGGCTGAGCTTGCTATGCTGGCGAGTGATTCACCACT
>ENA-ORXT01004278-ORXT01004278.1-marine-metagenome-genome-assembly--contig:-NODE-4278-length-14938-cov-14.689590_pt1 | contig 14938 bp, 13 predicted proteins | sample MGYA00237868_ERZ511482 | MGnify/ENA metagenome assembly ERZ511482 | reverse complement strand
ATAGATGGAGAAATTGTAGAGGTTTTGTACACAGAAGATGATACCTTATTACTTGCTGATTTGGGAGATGTTTATGTCTCTTCCCTTCGGAATTTCGATTCTGTTGATGAATATCTTCGATATATGAAATATCGACGGTATGCAACCAAAGTTTATCCTTATGCCGTAGAAGCTATAAAAATATTTAGAGAAGTGGAGTATGTAACGGCAACGATGAAACCTAAAAAGCGAAAAAAATATATCAAACGGCTAAATAAAGAGTTAAAGAAAGAGTTTACCGATCCTTTAAAAAATCTTAGCAAAACACAAGGGAAAATTTTGATAAAAATGATAGAGAAAGAGTTAGACAAACCCTTCCATACCTTAATTAAAAGTTTGCGAGGTGGCTTTAGTGCTGCTTATTGGTCTACTATTAGTAGACCATTTGGCTATCGCTTGAAAAATGGATACGTGAAAGGAGAGGATAAAATATTGGATGCGGTATTGAATGATTTGGATGTTTCTCATAAAATAGAAAATAAGGAGTAGTTAAAACTAAAAATTCGAATAAAATTCAAATTTTTAGTTTTAACAAAAGCTCGGCAACACGAATAACCACAAACATGAAACGGGTACTAACTTTCTTATTTTCCTTACTACTTGCCTGTTCTGCCTATGGACAATTCAAGAAAGCTAAACCCAAAAGTATATTTCGGGCCCTTCAATACGACAGGATAGTTGGAGTAGCAATAGAGACCAACCTAGATAGTATAATCAATCATCGGAATCGGAATACTTACCAAAAAGGTTTTTTTACCTATGGAGACTATAATGGAAAAATTTATAGAGAAACGATTAAATTACGGCCGAGAGGGAAGTTTAGAAGGCGGGCTTGCGATTTTCCGATGATTAAGATAGATTTTTCTAAAACTACCTTGAAGGAACAAGGCTATGCAAAGTTTGATGACTATAAGCTAGTGACCCACTGTATGAATAATGTAATGTCTAGCTATGAGAGCATTGCTAGAGAATATTTAGCTTATAAATTATATAATATTCTTTCCCCAAATAGTTATAAGGTGCAATTTCTATACATTACCTATATAGACAACCAAAGTACCATTCCTGATTTTCAACATTTCGGCTTTATTATTGAAGACACTGCAGAATTAGCCGATAGAATGGGCGGGAAATCTCGCAAAGAAATGGCGGGTTTAACGCCTGATAGTTTAGATATAGTGCAACATGATTTTGTGGCTCTTTTTCAATACCTCATTGGTAATACGGATTGGGTTGCCCACCCTATTCCCCGAAATGTTAAAGCAATAAAATCAAAAGGAGCAACAAAATATATGGTCGTTCCGTTTGATTTTGACTTTGCGGGTTTAGTTGCTGCCCCTTATGCTGTTCCTTCAAATAGCTTGAACCAGAGAAGTATTCGACATAGAATATTTCAAGGTATTAGTGAAGATCCTAAAGATTTAGAATCCTCAATCGCTCATTTTTTATCAAAAAAAAGAAAAATACTCCGATATATTAAACGATTTACCTTACTCTCTAAAGCGAGTAGGAAAGATATACTAGACTTTGTTAAACCTTTTTTTGAAGAAATTGAAAGCGGGTCCTTGCAAGGGACGGGAGAGAATGGTTAATTTTGTAGGCGTTCCCTAAGACAAATTAATTTACTAAACATGGCGAAAGAGGAAAATCAAAAAAAAAGCGACTTACTTAGACCTATACTAGGCATACTGTTACTAGGTCTAATCCTTGCAGCAGTACTAGGCTTTCAAAAATACCAAGATGTATTTGGTCCATCTGTTCCTCAAGAACTAGTGGACAAGCATATTAATATTCCCACCAATTCCAGCTTCGAGGAAGTAGTTGCTATTTTAAACGACAAAGAATTAATTAAAAAAGAATCGGCCTTTAAATGGGTAGCGGATTACATGAAATATCCTCGTTCTTCCATGCGTTCGGGTCGTTTTGAGATACAACCGGGTTGGAGTAACTATGAATTAATCAGACATTTGCGAGGAGGAAAACAAAGCCCTGTTAAAGTAGTTTTTAATCACGCTTGGACGGTAGATAATGTAGCCGCTAAAGTGGCTACTTTCATCGAACCAGATTCCGCCGAAATTGCCACCCTCTTCCATGATGAAGCATATCTACAAGAATTAGGGTTTAACTCGACAGATCTAATGACTTTATTCGTTCCGAATACCTACGAATTTTTCTGGAATACCAGCCCGCAAAAATTTATGGAACGCATGGCCAAAGAACAACAATCTTTTTGGAGTAAAAACAATCGTGCTCAAAAAGCAGTGCAACTCGGTTTAAGCCCGATGCAAGTATATACCTTAGCTTCTATCGTAGAACGGGAAACCCAGCAAAAATCAGAAAAGCCAAGAGTAGCAGGGGTTTATTATAATCGATTGAAAACGAAAGGATGGAAATTAGAAGCAGATCCAACCGTCAAGTTTGCTACGGGCGATTTTGGTCTAAAGCGAATTTTAAATAAGCACCTAGAATTAGATTCTCCCTATAATACTTACAGAAACCCTGGGCTTCCCCCTGGACCTATCAGTATGGCCTCTATTTCTAGTATAGATGCGGTATTAAATGTCGAAGACCATAAATACATGTTTTTCTGTGCAAGAGGGGATGGCAGTGGCTATCATAATTTCGCCAAAACTTTATCACAGCACAATGCCAATGCCATTAAATATCGAAAAAATATGCGGGCAAGCGGTGCTTGGAATTAAGTAAATGGGTGAAATGGCTATATTGCTTTATTGATTTATTGTTATATTGTTATATTGCTATATTGCTATATTGCTTCCCTACTAGACGCTAGCAATACGACAATAAAGCAATATAACAATATAACAATAAAGCCATCATACCTCATACCTATGAAAATTCTTCATTTTTCTTCTGCAAAAACGTGGCGTGGTGGAGAACAACAAATCGCTTATTTAATAGAAGAATTAGAACAACTAGGTGTTCAACAATGGGTTTTTTGTAGGAAAAATAGTGCCTTAGCGGACTATTGTTTACTTAATAATATTGCGCACCTAACTTACCGAAGAGGTTTTTCTGTCAATCCAGCTATCGCTATTCAGTTCAAAAAAAATTGTAGTCAACTAAAAATAGATGTAGCACACTTACATGATGCACATAGCCATACTTTTGCTTATATGAGTGCCTTGCTAGGTAATCCAACACCTTATATATTGAGTAGACGGGTAGATTTTCCCGTTCGAAATAGTGTCTTATCTTTAAAAAAATACAATCACTTCTCCATTAAAAAAATACTCTCCGTTTCTCAGAAAGTGCAGGATATTTTAAGGCCAGCTATTAGGGATACTAGCAAATTACAGGTAGTACATAGCGGTATAGATTTAACTAGATTTTCTGTTGCGGATACAGGTATTCTAAGAAAGGAATTTCAACTACCTAAAAGCACCTTATTAATTGCCAATGTGGCTGCTATTGCCCCACATAAAGACTATTTTACCTTTGTAGATACCGCAGTGATTTTATTACAAAAACGAAGCAATCTTAAATTTCTAATTATTGGCGCAGATGGCGGAGAAGCGGAAAAAATTAAAGAATATATCCAACAAAAACAACTAGTTCAGCATTTTATATTTACAGGTTTCAGAAAGGACATTCCAGCTATCTTACCAGAAATAGCGGTTTTTTTATTTACAAGTAAAGAAGAAGGTTTAGGTACTTCTTTGTTAGATGCGCTCGCCTGTGGAGTGCCTGTTGTAGCTACTAGTGCAGGGGGGATTCCTGAGATTATTCAACATCAAAAAAATGGCCTATTAGCACCTGTCGGAGATGCACCACAACTTGCCAAGCATGTACACACTCTATTAACGCAACCAACTTTAGTAGCTAATTTCATAAAGAAGGGGAAAGAAATAGTCCAGCAGTTTTCTAAAAAACAAACGGCTCAAAAAACATTGGTTGTTTATAAAGAAATTTTGAATAGACTTGAAGAAGCTTGACTTAGACAGGAAAGTTCTAAAATAAAAAAAGCTTCCAAAGGGAAGCTTAGAGTAATTGAGATTAGAAAAAATAAAAAAAAGGTACATACTTAGCAAGCAAGCATGCACCCCGTACAAATACTTTTGAGTAATTGAGACAACTAAACGGGGGGAATTAAGTATTTGACTATATAGTTACAAAGTATGTGCCAAAAAAGAATATTATTAAATAATTATTTGAAAAAAATATATTTATAATTCATTCGACCTAAATTTTATTATAGTCGCTCCACCATAGTCATAAAAATCAACCCTTACTTCACTAAAATTCAAACGATTAGCAAGCACTTCTATTCCTAATTGATTGACAGATAAACAACCCGCTTCTTCTTTTAACAATGGTTTTAAATCTTCTACAAACTTAAAATATTGCAAATCTCCAAAGCCATACACTTCTTGTGTTTTTAATAAAGTGCCTACTAGTTCTCTCTTAGTGCAGGGTGTTTGCAGGAGCAATTCAAGTATTTTTGATTCAATGTCTGTTAATCCATTTTCTGAATTTGGAAAACGTTTTTGGTGCTGGACTATAGCTATTTCTAAATAAGGAAAAGCGGTGCTTGTGTGCTGTTGTACTTTATTTAACAATTGATCATGATTGGCAGAACAATAGATTGCCCAAATACGACTAGCAAACGCTAAATCCTCAACACTCAATTCATTTCTCTCCCGATACAGTGCGGCAAATTCAGCAAGGCTAAGATTTCCTAGCGCAACTAGCTTGGAATAATTAGGATGCGTTCCAACACAAATTAGAGAAATTTTAATTTTCGCGTTTCTTGTTTTGGCGTAAAGCCAAGATAATACGCCTAATAAATTAATTTGGCAAAATAAATCGTATTCAAACCAGAGTATTATTTCCTCGTAATTTGATAATTTAATATTTTGAAAAGTTCTTTTTAGTTGCTCATATTGTTGGGGGTCAAAATCAGTTACAAATTGTTGTAAAAATGCTTGTCTAGTATTCCAGAATTGTTCAGTTGATAAATCTGCAACTGCTTTTCCTTCACACAAAATTTCTCTCCATACAATAGTATCACCCTCAATATTCGTTTTACGAAATTGATGTAAGGTAGAGTCGCCATTTAATAGATGTAATTTCATACATTTTCTTGATTTTTTTTCTTCTGCTCTAAGCCCATACGATCCGTCACTTGTTGTACAATTTTAAATTCACTCAAAAATACACTTGCTATCACTCTGATAACCGTATAAGCGGGTATAGCCAAAATCATCCCAACTACCCCCGCTATTTTAGCACCCACCATAATGACTAGAAAAATTTCTAGTGGATGTGCGGATACACTATTAGAAAAAATATAAGGTTGTAAAATAAAGTTATCGCATAGCTGCATAGTGGCAAACACCCCCGCAACTTTCAAAATAAGCGGTAGCATTTGCGTATAAAAATCTAAATCTAAATTGGAAGAAATGGTAATAAAAATAGCAAAAGAAGCCCCAATAACAGGTCCTAAATAAGGAATGACATTAATTAAAGCAGCAAAAAAACCAATTAATAAGGCATTTTTTACGCCTAATAAAGAAAGGGCGACGGAGACAAATAAAGTGATAATAAAAACTTGCAAAGTGATGCCCCCAAAATAACGGGATAACATGGTCGTAATTTGTTCTACACTTTGCTTTACTTTCTGTTCATACTCATTGGGAACAAGCATGGTGAGAAAATTTACGAATAATCCCTGTTCTTTTAAGAAAAAGAAAGTGATAAAAATAATAGAGAAAAAGCTAATCAAAAAATTTCCTGCAAAACCCAAAGCAGAACTAAAAATATTCCCAATTCTACTTGGTTCAAACCAACCACTCAATGCTTCTTGGACTTGTTCGGATGGGGCTTTTCCTGTTTTAATGATGCCCATATTTGCAGCCCAATCATTTAATTCTTGAATGGGTTCTTCTAGTGCCGTAGCTATAGCGGCATAATCTACACGAGCGAGATTATTCGCTTGCTCTACTATTAGGGGAACAAACATGAAAATTAATAGGCTGAAAATAAGTAGAAATATAAGGATGGTAAGTATGGCACTAGTAATAGGGCCTACGTGAAATTTTCCAATTTTTAGTCGATGCTGAAAAAACTGCATCAAGGGCTGACCTAGCATAGACAACACCCATGCTATTAATACATAAGCAACTATATCGCTGAGGTAATAAACAATACCTCCTATTATTAGAATGGCTACAATTATTAGAATGTAGCGACTTATATTTTTCATAAACTATGCTTGGAGATTGTTATATTGCGTCAAATAAGTAACGACAAAAAAATAAGTTTGCGTTTTTCAAATGATTTCTTTTTTCAATGGGTTGAAAACATATCGGAAAAAAGAATCAGTTGAAAAACGCAAATGCACTAGTTATTTTTTTGTCAATACTAAAAACTAAATAATGGAAAAACCCACATCCTATTGTGATACAGTTGCCAAAATGGATCCAACCAACCCCCACTGTCAGTACCATGATGCTGAATATGGCTTTCCCATAGCTGATGATAATGAATTATTTGGCAGACTGCTCTTAGAAATTAATCAAGCTGGACTTTCTTGGACAACTATTATTAATAAAAAAGATAACTTCCGAAAAGCGTATTCCAACTTTGACCTTTCAAAAGTAGCGAATTATACTCAAAAAGACAGGGAACGCTTATTAGGGGATGCAGGAATTATTAGAAATAAGCTAAAGGTAAATGCGGCTATCTATAATGCCAATCAAATTTTATTGTTACAAAAGGAATTTGGTTCGTTCAAAAAATGGTTAGATGCGCAGCATCCTAAGACTAGGGAAGAATGGGTGAAATTATTTAAAAAGACCTTTAAATTTACTGGTGGAGAGATTACCAACGAGTTTTTGATGAGTACGGGCTATTTAAAGGGCGCACATGTGGAAAGTTGTCCAATTTATAAGAAAACAATAGCTAGTAAGCCTGCTTGGTTTGATTATTAATTGATTGCTTGGTTATTAATTATTCCACTGGGCATTACGTAATTACTCAATTGATACGATGTAAGGGGATACATTTTTTTCTATTGATACCCCACATCTTTTGAAGTGGGAAAAAAAATCATAAATCTTAAATCATACATCATAAATCCATCCTATTTTGTCTAGTTTAGAAGCGTCAATCATACGATTCAAGCTAGATGGATTTAAGATGTATGATTTAAGATTTATGATTTATGATTTTTTTTCCCACTTACACCAACAAATCTCCATATCGTTTATTAAACCCCTCAATACCTTGCAATCCTCCCGTATGCACAGCAACAATCGTACTTCCTTTTTCAAAATAACCGCTATGCACCAAATCAAAGATTCCGTAGAGTAGTTTACCCGTATAAATAGGATCTAAAGCAATTTGGTACTGCTGTTTAAATTGATTGATAAATTCAATTAAGGCGGGCTTAAACTTAGCGTAGCCACCAAAATGGTACTCATTAAAAATAGACCAATTCTTAGTATGTGGCGTACTGCTATTTCTTAGCATTTTACTTATCGTTGTTGTTAAGAAATCTCCTTTTAAAGCAGCAACCCCTCTTACCGCTATTGGTAAGTTAGCGCATCCTTGTATAATTCCTGTAATCGTTCCTCCTGTGCCACAACAAGTAAAAATATAATTTGGGCTTAGTTCTTGAACTATTTCTTCTACTATTTCTACACAACCCTTAAAGGCAAGTTCATTGGTTCCACCTTCCGGTAATAAATAAAAATTTCCGAACTGTGCCCGCAACTCTTCTCGAAAGGCAGGCGTATCTTTTTGTCGATAGGCGGTGCGAGAAATAAAGTATAGTTGCATTCCCTGTTCTTCCGCAAAAGCTAAAGTTGGATTATACGGTAGTTTTGGTTCTCCTCGAATCACGCCAATTGTTTGAAAATTGTATACTTTTCCAGCGGCAGCAACTGCATGAATATGGTTAGAAAAGGCACCCCCAAAAGTAAGTAAAGTCTCATGGGAGACAGCTTGTGCAACTTGTAAATTATATTTTAGCTTTCGCCATTTATTACCAGAAACACTAGGATGTATTAAATCGTCTCGTTTTAGAAATAAGCGAATTTGCCGTTTTGTAAATAAATCGTTTTTAATTTCTTGAAGGAGAGTGTTTTGCAAGGATATTTTGTTTAGAAGGATTTATTTATCTGGTCTTTAGTTATTAGTCTTTGGTCTTTAGTTGTCACACACAAGCCCATTGCGTACCAAAGACTAATAGCTAGGCGAGAAACTAAATCCAAGTTGATAGCGTTGATTTTAAATTAGAGTATAGCGGCAAATCTAAACTTTTTTATCGTTAAAAAGTTTAGATTTGTATTAGGTAAATAGTAAATAGAATAGGTTTTTATTAGAGAGAGGGAATTTGATTTATTTTTTTTGTAAAAAACAAATCAAATTTCCTCCCTCTAAAGAACCCTATTTGCTAAATATACTTTTTACCTACTATTTTTTCTGAACAACTCTAGTTTGTATTTTGGAATTTGAAATTTAAAAAATAATGGAAAAATACTGGAATATATTTGTAAATGGCTACACAGGCTATGCTAATTATTTATGGAACGACATTTTGCACCCAAGTTGGAAATCCTATTTCTATTGGTTGATAATTGTGTCTTTATTTTTCTTTGCGGTAGAACTGCTAACGCCTTGGCGCAAAAAGCAAGCGCTATTCCGTAAAGATTTTTGGTTAGATGTGTTCTATATGTTTTTCAATTTTTTCTTATTTTCCTTAGTCATTTATAATGCGGCTTCTGATGTAATCGTCAATTTATTTAATGATGGTATCAAAGGGTTGAGTGGTTTTGATTTGCAAGCATCCAATCCTATGCAATATTTGCCTTATTGGTCCATTTTATTAATCGGTTTCTTGGTAAGGGATTTTGTACAATGGTGGGTACATCGCTTATTGCACAGAGTGGAAAGATTGTGGGAATTTCATAAAGTACACCACTCCGTGGAAGAGATGGGTTTTGCTGCCCATTTACGGTATCATTGGATGGAAAATGTGGTGTATCGAACTTTAGAATATCTGCCTTTAGCTTTGTTAGGAATTGGGTTGCATGATTTCTTTGTGATTCATATTTTTACTTTAGCTTGGGGGCATTTTAACCATTCTAATTTAACAGTAAGTGGTCGAGTAACAGGTGGCATTTTGGGAGGGTTAATAGGTATTGTATTATCCAATAGTTTACTAGGTATTGATGTATTTGAGGGGGTTTCTCTTATTAGTAAAATAGGTATTTTTGCGGGGTCTGTTCTTGCAGGAGCCCTTGTTTTAGGCCCATTTATGCGGATTCTTTTCAATAGCCCCGAAATGCATATCTGGCATCATTCCTACGAATTACCCAAAGATAAACGCTATGGGGTAAACTTTGGATTGACATTGGCCATCTGGGATTATTTGTTTGGAACAGCACATATTCCACACGATGGTCGAGATATTCGATTGGGTTTTCCTGGCGTAGAAGCTTTTCCTGAGTCTTTTGTTCAGCAAAATATTTCTGGGTTTAAGAAGGAAGAGGTGCTTCCTTAAATAATATCTAATGAGCACAAAAAAAAATAAAGTCGGCATCCACGAACTATACACCCAAAATGCGCAAAAAGCAGAAGAACTAATCTGGGGTAGTACCGCCAATCGTAGAGGTTTTTTAAAGCGAAGTGCCATCACTGCAATCAGTGCCGCTTTAGGAACAAATATTGTTTTTGGAAATCAATTTCCTTCGGGCTTGATACCTGCTGGATTAGCTGCTAGTGAAGTACCTTTTGAATTGCCAGGGAAACATCCAGGTTTAGTCGTTTTAAACGACCGACCAATTAACGCAGAAACGCCACCCCATTTATTAGATGAAATTGTTACTTCTGCGGATAGATTGTTTGTAAGAAATAATGGCATACCGCCAGAAAAAAATCAAATAGATAGCAATAGTTGGGTGTTAACAATAGAAGGAGAATCTGCGGTGCAAACTAAAAATTATACCCTAGCCCAACTAAAAGCAAAATTCAAGCAGTACACCTATCAGCTAACTTTAGAATGTGGAGGCAATGGTCGAAAAGAATTTAATCCACCTGCTAAAGGGAATCAATGGAGTACAGGGGCAATAGGTTGTCCAAATTGGACGGGGGTACGATTGAAAGATGTTTTGCAAGACGTGGGTATAAAAAAGGATGCTTTCTATATTGGATATTATGGAAAAGATACGCATATAAGCGGTGATTTAAACAAGACCGTTATTTCGAGAGGAGTGCCAATGGCAAAAGCTTTAGAGGAAGAAAGCCTGATTGCTTGGTCAATGAATGGTGCAGATATACCTTTACTAAATGGCTATCCATTAAGATTAGTTTTTGGTGGTTGGCCAGCTTCTTGTTCTGGAAAATGGCTCTCCAAGATTGTGATTAGAAATAAGGTACATGATGGACCAAAAATGACAGGTCAATCTTATCGAGTTCCTTGTAAACCAGTTGCGCCAGGTACGAAAGTAGAAGATGAGGGTATGTGTATTATTGAAAGTATGCCTGTTAAATCGTTAATTACTTTTCCAAAAACAGGTGCGACTATTCAATTTAGTCAGCAACTACCTATTCGAGGGAGTTCGTGGGCAGGAGACAACGCAGTTGATGCAGTTTATTATTCTATTGATTTTGGGGCTACTTGGGAAACTTGTCAGTTAGACAAACCTGCCAATCGCTTGGCTTGGCAACGCTTTAAAGCGAACGTTGATTTTCCGCAAAAAGGATATTATGAGGTGTGGGCTAGGGCAGTAGATAGCCAAGGTGTTTCACAACCTAGTATATTGCCTGGCTGGAATCCAAGGGGCTATTTGAATAATGCTTGTCATCGAATAGCGGTGAAGGTGGTTTAGTATTCGTCCGTAGCTTAGGCTTCCAGCCTGAGCAGTGCTACTCAGGCTGGAAGCCTGAGCTACGGGCGATTATTCAATACAAAAATTGACAAAGAACCTAAATAAATATAAAAAATCTCCTAAAGATGTCATTATTTAAAAAACTAAAAGATAAGGTAGTTAGAGTAGATATAGAGGGTGAATCTACAGGAAAAAGTAATCTAGGGATACTAGAAAAATTCAGCAAGGCAAACAAGATGCCGGTTTTTAAGGAAACGGTAAAACATGGCTATGAATCCGATTTTTTAGGATATAAAGATAAGTGCCCTAGATGCCAATCTTCTACCCAACAAATGATGAGTAACTTTGCTTATGCCACTCAAGAAAAATCCAGATTGATGGCAGCACCTGCAGGTCATTTCTGTACGGAGTGCTCGACTGTTATCATTGATGACGATATAATGCGAGCAGGACTGGACGCTTCTAAATTTTGGTATGGTGGCGTATTTTCCATAGAAACCGGATACTCCGACGAGCCTCATTTTTTTGAGACCTTTAATGGAGAAAAACCACTAATGATTTTAGATGAAGATATGCAGAACGTTGGCGGTCTTGCTCAATCAGTTCACCAAAAGGATACACCTTTTGCCTTTTCAGAAGTGCGTTCTATGAAAAAACATCGACAACAACAAAAGAAAAAGACAAACAACCGAAAGAAAAACAAAGCTGCCAAAAATGCCAGAAAAAAGAATCGGAGAAAATAAAAAGTACCAAGAAGTTCAAACAAAGACAGGGATGCAATTGCTAAAAGTAGTGCTATTCCTTTCAAAGTCTATTTTGTTAGTTAGTTGCGGAGTCTTATTATATGGCGTTTTTGGAGATAGTTTATCTGAATTATTTCAGGTAAAGCCAGCCCCTGTTGTAAGTAACAATTATTATCCAACAGGACCTGCGGAAGAAGATTGGGATAAAGTAGAAAATGGTATTCACGTTCAATCGGGTTTAGTCTTTGATAAGGGTTTTGAAACTGTACGAGGTACTTGTACCGCTTGCCATTCTGCCAAATTAATTACCCAAAACAGAGCGAGTCGGGAAGGCTGGAAAGAGATGATCGTCTGGATGCAGCAAACGCAAGGTTTAGCTGATTTGGGAAAAAAAGAACCGATAATTTTGGATTATCTAGCTAAGCATTACGCGCCGCAAGAGTCAGGCAGACGGGCTAATTTAGAAATGGCAGATGTGGAATGGTATATATTGAATTTGGAAGAATGATGAAGTATGTTTATTTGGCTAGAATGTTTATTTGTTTATGTTGATTACAAAAATACTCCTCTTCAAGCAACCATCAAGATAAAAAAACTCGTATGGAATAAGAGAAGCGGAAATACATAAACTACTCCTTCTAAATCAGTTGTCTTTTTCATCCGTTGCCATTAAAGCTTAATGCCAACGGATGAAAAAGACAACTGATTTAGAAGGTGACAGGTAGTGGTATATAAAAAAATGGTACTAACTGTATTAACATCTTTTAAAGCTCCAATTTCTAAAATCTATCCATGTATAAATCCTTTTTTCTCTGCCTCTTACTAATTATAACCAATTGCTTACTTTCACAATCGCCTTATCAATTAAATACCAAAAAAGAAGCGACTATTTTCGGTCTAGGTGTAGTAAGCGCAAGTGCGGGTGTATATTTTAGATCCCAAACTCCAATCTTTACCACCGCAGAATTAGAAGTATTAAATACCCAAGATATTAATGCTTTTGACCGAGTCGCAACGAATCATTTTTCCTTAAAAGCACATGATGCTAGTAACTATTTTTGGTATGGTTCCCAAGCACTGCCGTTGTTATTATTAGCAGGAGAAACGAGTAGAAAGGAGTTTCCTAAAATATTATTACTTTATGGGGAAGCAGCTTTGCTTAATTCTGGACTAACCTTATTAACTAAATATACCGTAAGGCGACCACGACCTTTTAATTATGACCCAAATACCAGCTTAGCAAAAAAGACAGGTGTCAATGCCAAAGCTTCTTTTTTTTCGGGACATACCTCTATTACAGCCACCAATAGCTTTTTCGCAGCTAAAGTTTTTTCGGATTATTATCCAAATAGTTCTTGGAAGCCTGTTTTGTGGACAGCAGCAGTAACAATTCCTGCTATTACGGGCTATTTGCGGGTACGAGGTGGGCGGCATTTTCCTACGGATGTGATTAGCGGTTATTTGGTCGGTGCAGCGGTAGGCATTTTAGTCCCTCATTTGCATCGAACGACTAAGCGAAAAAAACCTTTGACTTTGAATGTAGGTTTTAATAATGTTTATGTGGGCTTGGCTTTCTAAGGAACGTTGAAAAAATAACTTTACATTTTAAAATTCTAAACTGCTGATTGTCAGCTTGGTTTTTAATTTTAATTGTCATTTTAATTTTAATTCATTCCTTTGAAAGTATCGCTCACCATTTAAAATCCACCATTTAAAAACCATTTAAAAAAAACACTTTTACACAAGCCCCTTACTCCTATTGAGACAAATTTAATAGTTTAATTGACATTTAAAGCACAAAACGCTTAAGTAATCGCTGCCCGCACTCGATACTCCGCCCGATCCCAGGCTTTCGTTTCCATTACCTCCTTAATAGCCATCACTACCTGATAAATATCTTCAAAGCGAGTGTACATGGGCGTAATCCCAAAACGCAAAACATCAGGCACTCGAAAATCAGAAATAATATTCTTTCGTTTAATCGCTTGATAAATTGCATGACCTTCTTGGTGTTGAAAAGCTACATGACCAGCACGTTTTTCAGCATTAGCTGGACTTGCTAAGCTAAAGCCATAAGTACTACACTCTTGCCCCATTAAAGCGATAAATAATTCACTTAACTGAATGGCTTTTTTTCGCAAGGCAGCCATACTTGTTTGTTGAAATAAATCTACTCCATTTTCTAAAGCTATCATTCCCAGCATTACAGGCGTACCACAACGAAATCGCTCTATCGAATTAGCAGGCACATAATCATCTGTAAAAGCAAAAGGATCTTGATGGCCCATCCAACCCGATAGGACACAATTTGCTTGTAATTGGTGTCGTTGTGCCACATAAATAAAAGCAGGTGCCCCCGGACCTCCATTGAGAAATTTATACCCACATCCCACTGCAAAATCGGCTTGCGATTCTGTTAAATTCACTTCAATTGAGCCTACGCTATGGCTTAAGTCCCATACCACTAAGATGCCTTTTTCGTGTGCTTTTTGAGTGAGGTATTGCATATCCTTAATATGAGCCGTTTTATAATGGACATGGGTAAGTAATAAAACTGCTACTTCTTCGGACAAGCTAGAAAGAATAGCTTCGGGTGCAACAATTTTTGATTGAATTAGCCCTTTTGAAAAGGCACTAATACCTTGCATCATATACAAGTCAGTCGGAAAATTTCCGCTTTCAGATAGTATAATAGTACGATCTTTATTGATACTGAGTGCGGCAGCTAAAGCTTTAAATAAGTTAACAGAAGTCGTATCTGCCACCAATACTTCTCCTTCGTTTGCTCCAATTAAAGGGGCAATTTTATCGCCAATACGAGTAGGAGATTCAAACCATCCTGCTGTTGACCAAGAACGAATCAAACCCGTTCCCCATTCTTCTTGGATAGCAGTTTGCATTCGTTGCATCGTACTTTTAGGTAATGCCCCTAAAGAATTGCCATCCATGTTGGTGATTCCTTCAGGTAAGAAGAAATTGTCTCGTACAATAGCTAATGGATCTTGCTGGTCCAGCGCCTGGCAATACTGTTGGTTAATGTGTTTCATTGTTGCAAAATTTAGAGTTTTGTATAATGAGGTTATGTAAAAAGTGTTTGCGTTTAACGTAATTGCCAAATAAATTTGGTAGATTTTACTCACCCCACTCTTTTTAAAAATACTATTTGGCGTATTTAGAATCTGCCAATAAATTGAGACTGTAAATTATCTGGATCAACTTATGTTTTAGGAATGAATTAAAATTAAAATGACAATTAAAATTAAAAACCAAGCTGACAATCAGCAGTTTAGAATTTTAAAA
>ENA-ORXT01004276-ORXT01004276.1-marine-metagenome-genome-assembly--contig:-NODE-4276-length-14942-cov-57.188160_pt1 | contig 14942 bp, 7 predicted proteins | sample MGYA00237868_ERZ511482 | MGnify/ENA metagenome assembly ERZ511482 | reverse complement strand
AGAAGCACGCGCGCACGGCGGTCGTACCAACCCGACCTTCAGCCGCATTGATAGGGCTGGCGAGAGGTCAGGCAGTAGCGCTGGCCAGCCGGATCACTCATCACCGTCCATCGCTCGAAGCGTTCGATCACCGTTGCACCGGCGGCTTCGTGTGCAGCGGTGACCGCTTCTACATGTTGCCCGCACGAAATGTCGAGGTGGGCCGACGCGCCGTGGGCATGATCGTCGCCGAGCCGTTGCAAGAGGATGCGCAACGGCATCGGCGTAGAGGTCTCGAGATCGACGAACTCCGGGCGCCCCGATGGCGGCGGCGTGTCCCAACCGGTGAGCGCTGCCCAGAACACAACGTCGTCGTCGAAGTGAGCGGTCGGAATATCCAGACAGATCTGATCGACCGCATGCGCGTGCTCGTCGTCGACCAGCGGAGCGCGCTCGGATTCGTCGTTATGGGGAACGAGGCAGAACGTGACACCTCCGGGGCTCCGCATCACCACATGCCCGGGCCGGCTCAGGACAGTTGCGCCGAGTTCGGTCGCCCGGGCCGCAGTGGCTGCGATGTCGTCGACCAGCAGATCGAGGTGTGCCCCGGCGGGCCCGTCGTCGATTCGCTGCAGTTCCAGATGCATATCTCCCGATGGCGGAACAAGATGCAGGTACTCGTCGTGATCGGGATGAACCTCGCCCGCGCTGCAGCCGGTGACAGCAAGCCAGAAGTCGCGTCCGCTGTCGAAGTGCGACCGGGGCAGATCGATGATCGCCTGAAGCCAATTGATGGTCATTGCTCGATCGTAGGTGACCGAATGCACCCGGCGAGCCGACGTGATCTACCGGCTTGCGCTCGCTGTGGTGCTACCGGCTTCCCGTCAGGGCATCGTCGGGAAGCGTGCGAGGGTCGACTGCTCGCCGAACACGATCCAACGGGCTGGCTTCGGACCTCAGCGAGGCCACGAGCTCGTCATAGGTCTGCCATGCCACTTCCGCGTTGTCGCTCGTCGGGGGACTCGGATGGAACGCGGCAACACTGACCTGGTCGGCCAATGACCCCACCCGTGCCGCTTCTTGTGGGTCACTGAGCCCGGCGACCGAACGAGCATACATAGCTGCTTCGGCGGGGGTTGCAGCTGCGGGAAGGCCACCGCCAGCCTCGTCGACTCGATCGATGAGCTCAGCCCATGCGCCAGCAATCCGCGCCGCTGGCTGCTCCGCACCCCGTCGGCGACGTCGGCGCCATGCCTTGTAGGCCGCAACGGCCAACGCGAGCGCCACTATGGCAGCAAGCCCGGCAGATGCTGCTCCAACGAGTGCCCGCACCACGGTGAGCTGCCTGGCTGGTTGTTCTACCTCTTCGTCTTCTTCCTCTTCTTCTTCGTCGGCGGCGTCTTCATCGTCGGGCGTCTCGACCTCGGGTGGTTCGACCTCGTCGGGGAGTTCGGGTGGCTTTGGTGGGTCGGCGACCGGAACCCCCTGTCTCTCGCTGTTCTGTTCGATCTCTTCTGGTTCGCGAGTGCGGTCGGGCGTGACGTCGATCGGCATCCAACCCTGGTCCTCGACGTACACCTCGATCCAGGCATTCGCATCTGATGCGAAGATCTCGGCGCTGCGATCGCGCCACCGCTCGTCGGGAATCACGTAGCCAACGGCGACCCGAACGGGTATGTCGGACAAACGCGTGAGCAGACCGGCGCTCGCAACGTAGAGCTCTTCGTAGGCGACCAATGGGCGCAGGTCGCTCTCGGTTCTGCTGCCATCGAACTGCACGACCTGCAAAAAGTCGGCGATGCGACCAAAGGCGTGTCCCGGGGTCATCGAGAGGTCGTAGGACCCCAGGCGTAGGTTGTCGCGAATGGCGATGACCCGCTCACCGCTGAGCTGATCGAGTCCGGTCGAGAAGTCGGCCGCCAGGTTGCGAACCAGGGCCGGCAACAACTCGAGTTCGATGGCCCCGTCGTCGGCCACGAACTGCTGAGCACCCAACGCTTCGTCTGAGAGTTCGACGAACGGCGACACCGTGAGTTCGTATGCGTTGCCTGGTTGCAGCTGCGTCGGGATGCCCAACGTGCCGGTTTCCAAGCTCATTCGAGCGTCGGTCACGTCGTCGAAGTCGACGCGTTCGGGCACGCCCGCTACCGGCACCCAGTGACCGATCGGCGCCAGGACATCCACGTCGAAGGTCAAGGACTCGCCCTGAGCCTGCTCGCCTCCGATGTCGGGAAGGAAGGTATCGACGGCCACGAACTCGGCGATCCTCTCAGGCTCGGCCACGCTCCAATACGTGCCGTTGAACGCCGGCAGCGAGGCTGACCTCCATCGGTTCACCGGCTGGTCGCCGCGCACTCGCAGAATGGGCACTTCGTCGGCGTCGAGCCCCACCAGGTCAGCCTTGATCTCGGTCAGCGGGCTGGGTATGGCAAGCGGATCCCAGGGCGGTGTCTGCAGATCGCGCAAGTCGAAGCGGCGTTCTTCGTCGGCGTAGGGCAACGCTATCGACGCGGCCGAGGCCGCGGTGCTGACCAAGGCGACCACCAGCGCAAGTACCAGCAAACCGGTGTTGGACACCGATGCGTAGTGCAGCCGAACGAGCACCAACATGCCGACCAGCAGCGCCAGCCCGACGCCGATGGCTCCTGGGCGAGTCTGTTCGGAGAACAAGGCGGCCACGACCAACGTGAGTATCGGGCCCAGCACGCCCACGCCGGGCAGCGCTCGCAGTCGGAACAGCTCGGTGCCGACAAGGGCACCGAGAAAGGCGGCGATGAACGGCAGGGCTTTGAGTTCGGGTGTGGGATCGACCGGTGGGGTGGCCGACAAAATGTCAGCCCAGCCGTAGACCAGCCCTCGATAGAAGCCGATGCCACCCGCGGCCAGGGGACCAGCCACCATCGGTGCAATAACCGCCAAGCCGACGATCTCGCCGACCCACAAGCCAAAGCGCCGGCCCACGACCACGACCAACGCGCCCAGGGCCGCCCCGGCAAGTGACACCGCCAAGAAGGTCGACGACGAGAAGATCGCGTTGAAACCCCATGTCGCCACCACCGACATGGCAACGACCACCAGCGCAGCGGCGGCGATGTCGTTGGTCGTGAACGCCGACAGCGACGCGCGGAAACCCTGCGAGTCGTCGTCGAGCGAATCGAGTTGATCGACAGCCTGGGCGTCGTTCATTTCAGCCTGGCAGACCAGGGTGGATCTGACTCACATACCCATCCGCGGTGAACCAAAAATTTGAGCCCAACCTCACCTGGCAGAAGGTGTTGTTGTTCGCCGTCCTGCCGTTGGCATCGGTCGTTATGTTGGCGGATCCGAAGCAACCGTCTTCGGGCCGCACCGGCCGCGGCGGGTTGATCTGTTCAAGCCGGATCGGGTTCTGAGCTGCGTTGCTCCACGAATAGGTCCGATTGGGAGGGAACCCGTACATCTGAATCAACACGGTGTGACACGCACTCGGGTCTGATTCTTGGCCGGTTGGAGTGCACTCGTACGAGTTTTGCCCGACGAAGTCGAGCACCGGCTGCGGTGGCTGCGCAGTGATGGTGACCCAGGGGCCGTCTTCACTGACGCCCTTGTCATTTTCGGCCCAGGCGCGAACCCGATACTGATAGGTGACACCGCCATTCACGCCCGACGGATGCGATGAGTAGCCGAGAACTGAATGAACCTCAGCGAAACTTACGCTTGGCCCAACCGCACCAACAGTGACGTCTGCCACTTGCACCCATCCACTGTTGCCGCGCTCTTGCACCTCGTAGCGGAAGCCATCGACTTCGGACCCGTTGTCGTTCGGCGACGTCAGGGCCAGGCTCACCCGCAGGCCCGGCTCCGGACTATTGAACACATTGGTGGTGATGAGCGGAGTGACCGTGATCTCGTTGGCGGTCATGGGATCGGGCGGTGCCGCCAAGGTGATGCTGAGCGGGGCGCTGGTGCCCTGCCTGCAGCCAGCGGCATTGCAGGCTTCATAGGTGGCCGAATAGTTACCGTCGGTGGTGACGAAATGTGAATGGGTCCTCGAAGAAGAGGAAATCGGCGGGAGTGGGCTGCCGTTGCGGAAGGTCGTCATGGTGTTGGTTGCGTCGACCACGCTGCCGGTGTTCGTGCCCCCGGTGGCAACCACTTCCCACACCTCGGTGTCGGCGTCGAACGAGGTCGTGACCGAAACCGCCGAAGGAAGCGCCCACGTGGTCGCGCTGGTCGAGGCACATCGCCCGGACACACCAACCTCGTTCACGGCTCGAATGTCGTAGCTGTATTGGGTGCCGTTGGCCAATGGCGCCATGGTGGTGCTGGTGGCGTTGCTGCCCAACGACTGGTAGCCGTTCCCCGAATTGATCTGATAGTCGGAAATGGCGGCCCCATTGTTGGCTGCCAATCCAGACCAGGACAGATTTATCGCGCGGGGAGCGTTGATCGAGGCCGAGAAGTTCGCACCCGCCAGGCATATTGGTGGGCCCGCGGGAGTCACCTCGATGGAGCGAGCGCTGGCCGTGCCGGTGCCGATGACGTTGGAGGGGATGACCTCGAACCGGTACTGATCGCCGTTGGTCAGCCCGGTGAACGCGTGCGAAGTCGTGGTGCTGTTCTGCGTGGAGACGACCGAGCCGTTCCTGAGCGCATTGACGATGTAATTCTGCACCGGGCAATCCTGTACATCGTTCGGTGCAACCCAGGTGAGTGCCACTTGCCCGTCGCCTCGAACCGGAACCAGGTTGGTCGGAGCGCTCGGCACCCCGCAGGCCTGCTCGACGTTGGATTCGCCTGACCAGTCGCTCCAGCCGGCCTCGTTGCGGGCCCGCACACTGAACGACATGTCGACGCCGTTCGGCAGGTTGGCCCAGTCATAGCTGCGCGCCGTGCGATCTGGCTCGCCGACCGGGTTCGGGGTCACACCTGCCGCCGACGATCGAACTTCGTACTCGAGAATCGGCGCGCCATTGATCGAATTGTTGGACCAGTTCACGGTGAGCGCACCGCCTTGAGAACCCCGACTGGTGGTGCCGATCGTGAGCGGGTCAGGACGGGCCGAAGGTCGCACTTCTTCGGACGGGGCGCTCCATCCGCTCCAGCCGGCGGCGTTGTGGGCGCGAACGGTGAAGGTGTAGAAGTTGCCGTTGGTGAGCTCTTCCCATTCGTGGTCGAGACGTCCCACAATGGGCAGAGGGGGCCCCTGCAACGGGCCGATCTGCAGCTCGTAGCGATCGATTTCAGACCCGAGGTTCGTCGGTTCGGTCCAGGCCACATCGAGTTTGCCGTCGTCGCGGGTCACGGTTGGCGGTGCCGGCGTTTCTGGCAATTCGTCGGGTGTGACCTCCGGCGACGGGTCGCTGGGAAGCGAGTCACCGACCGAGTTGAAGGCGACCACGGTGAACGTGTATTCCTGGCCGTTGGTGAGTCCGGTCCAGGTGTAGGAGTTCTGGCGGCCAACGGTTTCTGGTGCGCCCGGCTCGTTCGAGAGAATGCGATAGCCGTCGACCGGGCGGCCGTTGTCGGCTGGTTCGTCCCAGGTGATGGTGACCTCGGTGCTGCCTCGAACCACATCAGGAGGTGCAGGCTGGTCGGGTACGCCAATGGTCTCGATGGTGGCCGTGCTCGTCGTTTCACGGTTGGCGCTGTCGCTCACGGTGTAGGTCACGATCGAGGTGCCAACTCGATCGCCAGGGTCGAATTGCAGCTCGTTCGCAACTATCGAGGCGTTGCCCCACTGCGAGGAGACGTCGTCCAAGGTGAGTCCCTCACCCAGCGGATCGGCATCGTTGGCCACGACATCGACCAAGACGAGCTCGTTGCGTTCGGTCTGTGCGGTATCGGGGCTGGCCGAGGGCGCAGGCGATGTCGGATCAACCACGGTGATGGTGATGGTGGCGCTGTCGGTGGCGCCGCGACTGTCGGTGGCGGTGTAGGTGAAGGTAACGGTCTCGTTGATGGAAGACGCCGATGGGCTGATCTGCAGCAGCGAACCGTTCAGGTCTGCGGTGATCCCGGCGGCAGCTCCGGTAGCCAGCGAATACGTGACGAAGTCGCCAGGATCGAGCTCGGTGGTGAGCGACGCCAGGTTCACGGTCGTGCTTCCCGCAGCGGGCACATCTTCGGCGTAATCGAGCGCTTCGGGAGGTCGGTTGGCTCCTTCGGTGACCTCGAGGTTCACCGTTCCCGTTGCAGTCAGGAATCCGTCGGATACCTGGTAGGTGAACGCGCCGGCGTTGCCGATGTCGACCGCACGCGGCACCGAGACGAGCGCGGTAGCACCGTTGATGATCACCGAAATGCCGCTCGGCTCCGAAAGCAACGAGTAGGTCAGAGGGTCATCGTCGACATCGCTGGTGAGCGCAGACAGATCCACGCTGATGTTCTCGCCCTGAGGCACCACTCGCGAATCGCCAATGGTCTCGGGTGCCCGATTGCCCGGGTCACTCACGTTTATCACCACGCTGCCGGCAACCTGATGCCCGTTCTGGTCATCGGCCCGGTAGCTGAAGCCACCGATCCCGATGAACTCGTCGTCGGGGGTGAATGTGAGGGCGAAGGTGTTTGCTGCAGTCTGGACGTTCGAAACGGCGCCACCGCGGATGTTCTCGCAACACACGAAGAACAGATCATCTTCGTCGGGGTCGACTGCCTGACTCGCTATTTCCAGGTCGACCGGCGTTTCGAACGGAGTGATGACATCGAGCGTGGCGATCGTTGGCCCCTGATTCTCGATCACGACCACGGTGATGATCGCTGAGGCCTGGCCGCCGTCGGCGTCTTCGATCGTGTACGGAACCACCAGCGTTTCCTCGCCCGCAGTGATGGTCACGGTGTCACCAACGATGTTGCCGCCGACACCCGTGCTGACAATGGTCAGCTCGCTGGTTTCGCCGTCGGGGTCGAGGTCGTTTTCGAGCACATTGACATCGACCTGGGTGCCGGCGCGGACTGGACCGCGCTCGTCGTTGACGGCGATCGGCAGCTGATTCTCCTCGGGCTCGGGTGTCGGCGTCGGTGTGGGGGTCGGTGTGGGTTCGAGCGCCAGTTCTGTTTCGGGCTCCGGTTCTGGTGTTGGTTCGGGCTCGGCAAATGGAACGTCGGGCGTTGGCTCGGGGCGAGCCGCGTACGCGTCGAGCTCGACGGTCACCGTTGCCTGTGCGGAGTTGCCCGCAGTATCGACGATCACGTAGGTGAACACTGCCGCCACCGGATCGTCGAGACTCACGGGTGGCTGGTACTCGACTCGACCGAACTCGTCTACGAGCACGGACCCGTGCGACACCGATGACACTCGCACCACTCGTATTGGATCGCCCTCGGGATCGAAGTCATTGTTGGTGACGTCGAGTGGCGTGGTCGAGGGCACTCCGGCGAGCACATAGGAATCGTCGTTGGCGACCGGACTCAGGTTTGCTTCGTCGTCTTCCTGCACGCCGATGAAGACGTCGCCAATCGCACGGTCGCCCTGGGCATCGACGATCGAATACCGCAACACGTCGGTGCCGGTGAACTGTGGATCGGGTTGATAACGCACGGTGCCCTGATCGGTGATCTCCGCGAAGCCGTGCTCTGGCTGGGCATTCACCGATTCGAGAGCGATGACATCTGAATCTGGATCGGAATCGTTACTCAGTACATTGATCAGCAGCGTCTCGCCCTGCTTGGTGCGCGCCGCATCGGTGCGGGCGACCGGCGGACGGTTCGGAGCATTCGCATCGATGAGCTGCACTCGGAGCACTGCTGCGCTTCCGTTGCCGGCCCGATCCTGAATGTCATAGGGAATCGAGAAACTCGACACGGCGTCGGGAGCGATGTCGATACTGATGGTCTGGCGATCTTCGCTGATCGTGACTTCGGCGGCTGGGGCATCACCGACTCGGCTGACACTCAGTGCTCCCGCTTCGGGGTCGAAGTCGTTGGCCAATACCGGAATTCCGGTCACCGAGCTGCCCGCTCGGGCCTCGATCACGTCGTCGTTGGCGATGGGTGGTTGATCCGATGCGGTACGTTGCACCACGGCCACCACGATGGGCGCCGACACCGGATCGTTGACGCCGTCGGAGATCGAGTAGGTCATGTTCGGCTGGGTTACCGTGCCCGGTTCGACGGTGATCTGAAAGCCGACATGGCCGGTGCCGTCGTTGTACTCGGAGACCTGCAGGCCGTCGCTGGTCTGCCAATCGACGATCGAGACCAAGTCACCGTCGGGGTCACCGTCGTTCTCCAGCGCGTACACGATGCGCGTTTCGCCGACGGCGATAACCACATCGTCTCGCACCGCAACCGGTGGCAGGTTGCGAGCTGCGGGAACAACATCGATGCGAATGCGCGCAGAGTCACTTTCGCTTCCACTGTCGGACGCATCGTTCACGGTGTAGGAGAAGATGAAGGTGCCCGGATTCTCGGAACGAAACACGAACTCGCCGTCACTGGTGGTCGAGGTCTGCACCACGGCACCAACAGGCTCGAGCAAGCGCGGCTGGCTACCAACGATGAGCGGGTCACCGTCGGGATCCGAGTCATTGGCGAGCAGGTTGAGGACCACAGCTCGACCCGCCACCGTGGTGGCCTGATCGTTGCGGGCATCGGGCTCCTGGTTGGCGCCATCGTCGCGAATCTCGACGCGCAGCAGTCCCTCGGTTTCGGCGCCCAGATCGTCGATGACCACATAGGGCAGCTCGATCCAGCCGGCATCGGTCGTGTTGTCGGGAGTGAACGTGACCTGTCCAATAGGGTCCCATCGCAGGGTTCCGGTGGGTGCCTCGATCGAGTCCAAGGCGATCGCATCGCCGTCGGGGTCCGAATCGTTGAGCAACACGTCGACCGTGGTCGTGTGACCAGGCGCAGTGGCGATCACGTCGGTCACTGCGGTGGGTGGACGATTGGTCGAGTCGGCCGCCACGACATCGACGGTCACGATCGCGGAAACCGGATCGCTCTTGCCGTCGGAGATCGAATAGCGAAACTCGACCACACCGGCGAAACCGGCAGCAGGCGCAACCTGTACTGCTTCGCCCGACGGGGTCACGGTGATGCTGGCCGAACCACTGATGGGTTCGACACTGGTGACGATCAGGATGTCGTTGTTTTCGTCGATGTCATTGCTCAGTACGTCGACGACCACCGAGCGGTCGACCCGGGTTCGGGCCACGTCATCGATCGCCACTGGCGCAACGTTCACTTCGCTCGGGTCGAAGTCGTCGCTGTCCTGGATCGAACCCAGAGCATCGGGGTCTTCGACCAACGTGTCATCGGCATCACTGAGTTCTTCGGCAATGGCTTGTTGTTCGTCGATCTCGTCTTCTTTGGCCAACTCGATTGCTGGGCCCCAGTCGTCGAACTTCTGGAATTCGAGATTCTCATCAGAGGCATAGGCCGTGCCGGAGTCGACGTCGTTGACCCAGATCCACCCGTTCACCATGCGCAGCCGAAGATTCGATCCAGCACCGGTGAGCGGTCGTGACTGGAAACCATCGCACGCCACACCGAATTGAGGAGGATTCGCGACCAGGCCATATACACAGCCGTTGTGCACGATGGGGGCCGCAGGCGAATCGCCCGGCAATGAGCCCAGGCTGGACACGATGGGGTCGCCTACGAGTGAAACCTCGATCAATTCGCCGCCGGCGGTGACCAACGCAACGCTTTGGGCGGCGCGCAGGCCTAGTGAGTCGACCCGAACACTTGATTGCTGCAGCAAGGCCGGCTGGTCGGTCGTTGCCGTCTGGTCTTGCCAGCGCACAATGTGTTCGACTTCGCGGGTGTTGGCGACCACCAGATCCCCCGCCGAGGTCAACACGATTGCACTGGCTTCGACCACGGTGATATCGATGATGTCGCCGTCGATATCGAGAGCCAGCGGGGTGAGCACCTGGCCATCGCTGGTGATCCACGTGAGTTCCTGTGTCTCGTTGTCGACAACGGCGATTCGACCATCGGGTGACACCGCCACTCGGCCCGAAGCGGTGCCGGACACGAGCGGCTGCAGGTCAGCCATTGTCTTCACGCCCGGCAGATCAGCCTGCTCGATGCGCCATACCGCCAGCGGGTCGGTTCGTATCACCACGATGGCGTGGTCGGTGGCAACAACGGTGGAGAACTCGGGTAGCTCTGTCGGGTCGAGATCGGCCACGAAGGATCGGGTGTCGACTTCGTACAGTCGGTTGGTCGCTGCGTCGTGCACGACCACCAGATCACCAGCTTGGTAGACGTCGGCAGTTGGACTGTCGGTCACTCGCACGAACGAGGACAGCTCGCCCGTCGCTCGGTTGCGATGCGCCACGGCAGAAATGCTGCGATTCACCAGCCACGCGCCGCCATCGTTGGTGGTGGTCCGGGACAATTCGCGGCCTTCGGCCTGGACGGCGATGAACACCAGACCCGCTATCAGCGCCAACGCCGTGAAGATCACGAGTGCGCCCGCCCGACGGCGACCACGCGATACCGAAGCAGATTGTTGCGGGGCCGATGACGGCTCCGGAACAACAGAACTTCGGCGAGAGATCATAACGCGCAACCTTACCGGGGGCTACAAACGACCGGGGAGGGGACAAGTCCCCCCTACCCGATTTGGGTTATGACAGTCGTGTAGTGACTCACTCACCGTCACTCCCCCACCGGTTCGACCACGACTGCGGCCCGGTGGGTGTCGCCCGAATCCGCGGTCGTGAGTTCGAGCAGATAGGTGCCGGGTGGTGTGTCGTCGCCGAATGTGACGCGCCAGTTCGGCGCAGCACCGGTGTCATCGGTACGCAGTTCGTCGTCGTACTCGACTTCGACTGCGGATCGGTCGGTGGCGTCAAGTGCGGTGACCTCGATGAGTTGCTCGGCGTCGAATCCGCTGAGCGTGAGCGAGATCTCGCAGGTTCCGTTGCACACCATCGGCGTAGCGTCGACATAGGTGCTTCCCAACGCCGACACGCAGGCGTCATCGACTGCTGGAGACAACCGATTGCCGCGCACGGCGATGACTTGGAAGCACGTGGTGTCGTCTGGGTCGATGTTGCTCAACAACAACGGGTTGTCCGAGAACCCGGGATTGGACGCAGCATCGTCGCGACGCACTTCGTATTGCACGTCGTCGTCGGGCCCCGTGGACCACGAAAGGACAACCGAGGATGCGCCGGCTCGCTGGGCGACAACATTCTGCGGCACGGGTGGAGCAAGCAGCGCCTCGGCTTGAGGCGCACGCGGCGTTGGCGTTGGCAACGCGACCTCGGGATTGTCGTCGGTGCCACCACTGGTGACCGCCAACAGCACACCCCCCACGAGCAGCAGACTGATGAGACCGACCATCGGGGCCAGCATGCGACGCTTCGACGGCGAAGCGCCCGGCGGCTCTACCTCGGGCACTGGTGACGCATGCGTATCGACCCGTGGCGTTGTTGCATCATCTTGCACCTGCTGCGCCACCGGTGCAGACGGCGCCTGAACCTCGGTGCGGTCGTCGACAACCAACGCCGCCTGCGATGCAGGCGCCTCGTTCGACACCGGCAGGCTGGCAAACGGCCCCGGGGACGCGACCGGCGCGACAAGGCCCCCTCCCGCGGCGAAGTCGGCTTGCGGATCACGTACCGACAGCGCCCCCTGGGAGGCGATGCGAGGCGACGACGTGCTCAAACCGAGTTGGTGCCCGACCTGGTAGAGCGATCTGGCGAAGTCGGCGGCCGTGCGAGGCCGAGAAGCCGGATCCTTCGCCATGGCCGCCCGGATGACTCGGTCGAGCTCCGGCGCAACCCCGAACTCGGTCAACGCCGCCGGTTCTTCGAGCAAGATACGACGAGCCTGCTCGGCCGCAAGAGGCTTGTCGCCATTGCCGGCGGGATAGGCGAACGGTCGCCGGCCAGCCAGCGAGGTATACAACGTGGCCGCCAGCGAATACACATCGCTGCCAACCGCTGGCGAATCGCCCTCGACGATCTCCGGAGCTGCATACGCCAGCGTGAAACCCGCAGCCACATCGCTGCCGGTTCGTGTTCGCTCTTCGGAAAAGGTCGAGATCCCGAAATCACCGAGCGCCGGTTGACCGAACTCGGAGATCAAGATGTTCTGCGGCTTCAAGTCACAATGCAGCACCCCGGCCTGGTGCGAGGCTTCGAGCGCGGCGGCGATGGCCACGCCGACCTCGAGCGCCTCCTGGGTGCGCAAGCGACCGACTTCTCCGATCAGATCAGCGAGGGACCCGCCGGGATAGTGCTCCATGACGATGCATGGCTGGCCATCTTCGGTGAATGCAGTGTCATGCACGGTCACGATGTTGGGGTGGGTCGAAACCCGGCCCAACAACTCACACTCGCGTTCGAAGCTGCGTCGGTCGGCTTCGTCGCTCAGCCCGAAGTTCAGAACCTTGATCGCCACGCCGCGTTTGAGCTTGACCTGCTCGCCGCGGTACACGCGACTGAAGCCACCCTTGCCGATCTGGATCAGGCGTGCGTAGCCCGGAATCGTGGGACTAGCCACAATCAGAAATCAATGAGAGAAGCCACATCGGACTGCAAAACTACCCGACGATCCGGGCGGGTCTCCGCCGACCGAGGCTCAAACACCAGATACGGGGCCACCGCCAGGTGCGCGGCGACAAGACCAGATCGGCTGGGCGAATCCGCCGTTGGCGGACCTGGTCCTGACCCATGGATCACGTCGTAGACGGTCAGGCCTCGGACCTATGAACCCCACCGCTGTACCCCACTGCGGCGGGGTTCGCGCCGAGCATGCCATGGCCGAGGCTGTTGCACAGGCGCCTCCCGCAACGCCGAAACGGCCCTGTTCGGGGCCGTTTCGAAATTGAATGTGATGTGTGGTCAGCGTCAGCTCGACGAGGTTTCGAGCTCTCGTTCGGTGGAGGAGCCGGTCGCAATATCAATGGTGCGAGGTTTGGATCCCTCGGCTACCGGGACGGCCAGCGTGAGCACGCCTCGGTCCAAGGTGGCATCGAGCTTGTCGATGTCTACCTGATCGCCGAATTGAATCTGTCGGCGGAAGGTTCCCTGGGGGCGTTCGCTGGTCAGCGTCTTCGCGTCGGTGGCGACCCAGCGTCGTGATGCTTCTACGGTCACAGAGTTCTTCTCGATGGTGAGGTTGAGGTCCTCGGCATCGAGGCCGGGGGCATCGAAGTACACGTAGACGGTGTCGCCGTTTCTCACCGCGTCCATGGCAAGCATCGACTGAGGAGCTTGGAGCTTGCGATCGATCGTGTCGAAGGGGTCGAATCGGAATAGCATTTTTAGTTTTACCTTTCTCGTTTGGGGACAACAAAGGACTACCCGGCCCCGGGAAGGTCTAAACATCGAGTCGAGAGTTTTGTGAGCATTTGGTGCTGGTGACGATCGCGTCGGCGAGCTCCGTTACGGGGCACTCGGCCGGTCGGTCCGTTTCGCTGTCGCTCATACGACGTTTGGTGATCCCAGGAACGCGGTCGCAGGCCGCTCACGCTTCGGCGGCGAGAGCAGCGCTCGAAGCGGACTGGAATCGCTTCAGCCTGGTGCGGGCACTCTTGGTGACGGGAAGTTTCGCCTGTTCGCATCGCCGTGCCTCGAAGCGACGCGGTCAGCAACAGCTGAGCCACGACACATGTGAAGTGGGTCACGTCGGGAACCAAAAGTGGTGCGCTATACGTCATAGAAGTATGCGCCTATTGATGCGAACCATTCGTGCTCTGCTACTTGCTGCCAGCCTGCTGCTGCTCGCTGCCTGCGGCGATTCGACCGCCGACGTCGACTCGGGACAGCCAGGCGATGGTGATGAACCAACCGAAGACGTTCGCCAAGACGACACCAGCCAACAAGTGGACGACGAAGAAGTGGACGACCCAGCCATGGACGACCAAGACATTGATGACCCAGACATGGACGATCAGGATTCGCCGGCTCCGGGCAACGGAACAGACGGCGACTATGTACGAACGGAATCGCAGCTCGAAATCGTGTCTCCCAGGACTGCGGCAATCGATGAGCTGGTCGTGACCGGTGATGGCACCACGGTGCTGGTGCGGTACCAGAGTGGATCCGAGCCCTGTGCGTTGGCCCGCGTCGTCGCCACCGAGACCGACACCAGGGTCGAGGTACTGCTCGAGACCGGACTCAACCCGAACGCCGCAGCCATGACGTGCATTGCCGGGGTCTTCGGCTACGAAATCGAGACGCAGCTCACTGCTCCTGTGGGCGCACGCGAGCTCATCGCCGTGGCCGCCGAAGCGGTACCACCGGTGTCCGAAGATCCGTTCGAGGGCGCAGAGTTCCCGACCGACCAATACCTGGGACTCACCCAGCCCGAGGCCGAGGCGCTGGGCGAAATCGAACAACGCGCTGTGCGCATCGCTCGCATCGACGACGAGATCTTCGGCCTCACCCAGGACTTCGTGTCGACACGAGTGAACATCGAGATCGAAGATGGTGTCATCGTGGCGGCAACGTCTGGCTGACCAAGCCTGCGGCTGTCTCTGTGGCCAGAACGTGGTGACGTTTCCTGCAGTGCGCCACCAACCGGTTCCTCAGCCCCCGTGCTGACTTCCTGAACTCGGCGATGCATACGCAGCGGCCTTCACCGAATGGGCAGACGACTCAACGAATGACGCGTGGGACAACACCGTCGTCGACAGCTGATGCGCCGACGCGAGATCCGACTCGTCAACCTCGACCCGGTCGTCGGCAGCGAAGCAGAACGCACTCGCCCTGCAGTCGTGGTGAGCAATGACGGAGCGAACACAACTGCAGCTCGCCTCGGCCAAGGCGTGATCACGGTTGTGCCGGTCACGTCCAACACCGATCGCGTCTATCCGTTCCAGGTGCTGTTGCCCGCAGACGAGACCGGCCTCGATCTCGACTCCAAAGCACAAGCCGAGCAAGTTCGTTCCGTCGCTGTGGAGCGGATCGGCGAAGTGGTCGGTTCGCTCGGATTCGAACTCGCTGGACAGCTCGACGAGGCGCTTCGAATCCATCTCGAGCTCTGAGACCACCGAAAGCAACATCCGCTCTTACCGA
>ENA-ORXT01004275-ORXT01004275.1-marine-metagenome-genome-assembly--contig:-NODE-4275-length-14943-cov-8.274923_pt1 | contig 14943 bp, 8 predicted proteins | sample MGYA00237868_ERZ511482 | MGnify/ENA metagenome assembly ERZ511482 | reverse complement strand
GTAAATAAAATGAAAAAAATATTATTTCTTATTTTTCAATTTGCCTTAGGGTTTATCGTCATTGGCAAACTTTCAAATTAGATTTTTCATTTTAGTGACGAAACAAATCTAATCCTAAATTCTAGCATGTTTATTTTGATTGGGGTCGCGTATTTGGTTGGTGCTTTTATTTGGGATAAGAAAATGACCAATGCGATTTTCTTTATTTGTGGAGCATATTTGATTATTATGAATTTTATCGGAGATTCTAATCTAAAAGCAATATTCGGTATCATTTGTATTCTTACTCCTATGTTGATTATTAAGTTCTTGCCAGTAAATACCGACGAAAAACCATTAGCAAAAGCCTAAAATTAATAGCTAGGAAAAAATATCAAAGACCTTGATACTATAATTTAAATCACTTTCAACTTAAAGCAATATTTGCAGAAATCGAACTTGCGATAGCTATAAATTCTTCGTGTGAAAACTTCAGTTTGGGGTTAGTGAAGCTCAATTCGGACATCTGGTGAAAGGGAATTAAATGAACATGAGCATGTGGAACTTCTAATCCAATGACACTCACTCCTACCCGTTCACAGGGGATTACCTTCTGAATCGCTTTAGCGACTTTCTTAGAAAAGAGCATTACATCAGTCAGTACCTCATCATCAAGGTCATAGAAGTAATCCACTTCTACTTTAGGGATCACAAGTGTATGACCCTTGGTCAATGGGTTTATATCTAGGAAGGCGAGACAGGTTTCTGACTCTGCCACTTTGTAACATGGAATCGCGCCGTTAATTATATTGGTGAATATACTTGGCATTACTTGGTAATAGCCATGATCTCAAACTCTATTATCCCTGTGGGTACTGTAACCGCAGCAATCTCTCCAACCCGCTTACCTAGCAGTCCAGATCCTATCGGCGAAGTAACAGAGATCTTCTTTTCCTTGAGATCTGCTTCTGGTTCTGACACCAATTTATAAGTAACCTCTTTGTTATTTTTTTTATTCTTGATTGTCACTTTAGTCAACACTGAAACTTGCGAAGTATCTATTGTACTCTCATCTATGACCTTAGCATCAGCGAGTTGCATTTCTAGCTTGTTGATCTTTGCCTCTAGCAATCCTTGTGCATCTTTTGCTGCATGGTATTCTGCGTTCTCAGAAAGATCCCCTTTGTCTCTAGCTTCAGAAATTTCTTTTGCAACTTGTGATCTATCTTCTGTTTTAAGTTTTTCTAATCCAGCCATGATCTTATCATACCCCTCTTGTGTCATATAGGAAATACCCATAGTAAAAATATTTAGTTTGAAAATTATTTTAGCCTTGGCCTTTTAGGAAGTTGGTATCAAGTGTTCTTTTAACGCTGATCAGACTAAAACACAAAATTAGCTGATTTATTATGATCTGCGAAATGTATTTGTTTATTAAGAAGTATTAAGCTTATAATGCTAGTCTAACTGTAAAGTTATGAGACCCACTGAATGGGTCTGTAGTACGATAAGCATAGTCGAAAGCTACTTTTCTATCACTATCCTTATTGAGAGGTAGCACCAAGGACATCCCTGCTGCTAGCCCAGTATATACATTACGCTCTCCTGCATTGACAGATCCGATATCCTTCTTATATGCTGCTCTGAGGACTACTATATCCTTAAAATATAACTCACCTCCTATACCTAGCTGGTCTTGCGAAAAAGAGTTGGAAGTAAAATTAGCAACGCCCCGTATCATGATCTCATCATTTGCAAAATACTGATCATAGGATAATCCAATATTTAATACGGAAGGCAATTCGAAGTCTTCCGCCCTGCTATCAAATGTGATCTTGTACTCTCCTGAGGTGCCAGGATTATCTACTTCGAATGAAAGTCCCTCACCTTTGAAACGCATCGGCGATCCAATATTACGCAGCGATATCCCTAACTTAAAATTATCTTTTTCCCCACTCACGTACTGGATCCCTGCGTCGAGTGCTATACCAAAAGCAGAGACATTTGCTAGAGACTCAGATACGCCTCTTACTAATAAGCCTACAGATATCTTGTTAGCATAAGTGTAAGAATAGCCTAAGCCCAAGTGAAAGAAATTAGGAGAATAAGTTCCACCTGTTCCTTCGGGCTGCAAGGTTGTTGTGACGGGTATCTCCCCAAAATCTACAGAAGTAAGTGAAACTCCGAAAGTACTATTCTCTCCGATCTTTTGAGCTAGTCCTACCGCATTCAGCTGTATCTCCGTCCCTACGAATAATCTAGTATTCGCTATAAGCAATTCTGTCCTGTTGATCCTCCCTAGCCCTGCTATGTTAAGCCTCATCGCTTCTACTCCTGTGATGGAGGCCGTACCAAGGGTATGCAATCCTGCACTCCTCGCCCATGGATTAAATAGTAATTCTCCAGCCCCCGACTCTCCTTGCCGATCTGGATTACCTCCTAGAGATACTCCTAGCGCAATGAAAAACATCAGACTTGTTAGTATTACTTTTTTCATATTATAAACCTGCTGGGTCAAATTTTCTATTTATACCAAACCACTTGATCGTTCGCTCAGAGCCTAGATCTGGTGCTGCTACATGTATCAGATATACACCACTCGCTACCGCTATTCCTTTACTGTTCTTTAAGTCCCACTCTATATCTGGAATGACTTGCGATGACCTTATCCCTGGATTTGTTCTTCCTGTGCTCATGACACCTCGCTCATCTCGCTTAAACTGTTTGATGAATTTACCATCTAAACTAAATATAGTCACGGTGGCTCTCGCCGGCAGATTAGTTATCTTGACCACATTATCTAACCTACTCCTTTCATAATCAGAATAGGCAAAGTATGGATTAGGGACCACATTGACCATCGCTAGTGCAGAGTCTCTTTGACTACCTTCGAGGGCAGTAGATTCTTTGCCTGCTATCTCAAACTCATAAACTGGCAATTCTCCTATAGCATCACAAGAAAATAATTCTGAACTAATACCATAATTAATTTCTCTGTTGTATGGGTTATCAACACGCAGCTTGACGATTCCATCCCCTGGCACTAATCCATCAGCATATGATCTCATAGTGAGGCCTGGGGGTAGTATAGGTATACCTGCCCAAGTGACTAGCTTAAGTGCGTCTCTCTTAAATGTGAAAACAAAATTCTTTCCGAGTCTTGCCCTGATCTGAGCACATCCGTCATATTCTTGTCTAGTCACATAGATGTGATGTTGTCCGCCCGTCACAAAATTCCAAAGAGAGATAGGTGCACCAGGAACTCCTTCTGTGAATATCTCCGAAGATGGATTATACATCATATCACTTCCGAGCGCCACTCCTCCTTCCAAAAATTCTGCTAGGTCTTCGTTGTACATAGAGTTCTCCCCAAAGAAAATATTGAGCCGCTCACCCGTCTCTACATCTACGGCATAGCCAGGAAAATAACCCATCCCTACTCCATCCCCATCAGGATCTGGCCGGCCATCACCATCACTATCATCGAGACCGACAGAAGGCGAATCTCGCAGATCGAACTGGTCAACATTTCCTATATTCTCAAATCCGTCTTCTTTAAATTGAGCATTCGATGTCTCTACAATTACACATCTGCTCCACTTGGATTTATCACTAGTGAATACGATATCTACATTATTGAGTTCCGCTAATGTTGATTTACTTCTTAGTCCTTGTCCTCCTTCAAAATCTTTCCAGCCAGGAGATACTGTGCGTATGTCCGATCTGAAATCTGCTAAGACAAACGGCACAAAAGCAGCATCACCCACCGTACTATAAGCTTGTGTCGGGTCCAGCTCATTATCTTCTTCGTTGCTAGCTGTCCTCAGGTAGTTATAAAATTCTTGAGCGTCATCAGGAATAAATCCTAACCATGGATCTGTAGCAGGGTCGGGATAGCTAATTCTTGAACCTATGACTCCATTCGATTCATCTACTTTGTCTCCTGCATCATCAGACTGCCCGATTGATACCGTGAATCCGTAGTCGCTGATGATCTGCTCATTCAATATATCTATGGATGTCTCTGCAGCTATGGTCTTGCCAGTCTCTATTTCCTCCAGTACCCATCTTGCTCCTGGTTGAATACCACAAGTACTGCCACTTCTAAAGTCGCCAGTGAATGACAACCTAAAATTCCCATTCTTAACTTCTAGTGGATTGTAGACTTTTATGTCTAAGGGTCCAGCTCCTTCTTTATACTTTACTATTCCATCCGCACTACCATCTAGTATCTTATCATACATCTCTTCTGCCATATCTAAGAATACGCCTCCAGTACCTTGTCCTTCTATTCTCGTCACTATCGCTCCATCTCCATATGATGCATTCTGGTTTTCATAGACTATCGGTCTCGGAACTACCGTGGTCACTTTGATATTTCTCCGCCCCGCGCAGTATGGCGATCGTTGTCCTAAGCCATCAGAAGGGTCGAAGTCTTTCCAGTTATTATGTGCGTATGCCAAGACCATATAGTAATACTCTCTATGATTGATCATCCGTCTATCACCCTCTGCAAATTCATCTTCATTAATTCTAAAAGTATGGGCTAGCCCTTGATCCATGGCCTCGACTTTTTTCTCAAAAGTCCACACGATCTCTGTACTGTTAGGCGTAGGGTCATCGATCGCTGGTTTCCAGTTATACAAACTTTGAATTCCATTCTTAATATCCGCCTGTCTGACTAGTCTTGCTTTATTTATATTATTTAATTCTTGTGCGGTCACACTTGCATCTGCTAATTGGAATATCTGATATCCTTCAAAACGATACAAAGAGTCAAATCCTGCATCTACATTGTTGAGGTCCTCTTCTTCGTATGATTCGAATTTATTGTTAGACGTGACGTTATCATTTGTTAGTATCAACACTAGCTCTCTATCCAGTTCTATGACATCTACATCAGGTGCATCAGGACCATCTTTGATCTCAAAGCAATTATCAAATAAAGATTGTGCTAGATCATCAGCAAAAAGCAATCTAGAGATATCAGGACATGGATAATCAAGGTCCGGAACCCACGCTACCCCAATGATCAATTCGTTGACAGCTTGTGGTTTCAGCAGGAAAGGTCCGGAAGCTTGTAGCATTCTTCTATCTCCAAATGGAAGGTCCTCTTCACACATCGACCAGCCTGATTCATTAGGTGGGTTTGGGAAAGCATACTTGACCGTATCCGTACTCGTAGAGTTAAAGCCATCGCCGCCATCGGTGAATGCAACACCAGTTCTCCATAATCCTCTCAGATAATTATAATATTCTACATCGATCGTCGGATCAGTTGTATTAGTATTAGGCTCTCCTACCCCTGCATTATTGTAATAGACAAATGATGACATCCCTAATTCGATCAAGGTATCCCCTTCGCTACCGAGTGGTGGAGTAACTGTGGGATTCCCCTCTTCATCAAAAAGCCTTGGTGCTAATGGCCCTCTGAAATAATCTATTCCTAATATCGGCACTTCATCACAATACGTATTTACCCCTCCATCACAGGTACATCCATTCTGACCGTCGAGGGCATCCTCATTGTAGACATACGCTAGACTCCTTTCTATATCACATCCTAGATAATCATCCGTATGACAACCTAGATCAGGGTCTATCCACATCGCAAAATAACAATTGGTAATATCTGACGACGCACGATTGATCAACTTGTATCGCTGAAAGGTCATATCATTTATCTCATCATTAGAAGTAAAAGCAAATGCTTGTACTTGCACCTCCATGAGTATAGGTGTGCCTTGTGTCAGCGTATGCGGCCCACCTGCATCATTATAGATCCAAAATATCATTTCATCCGGCACCAACTCTTTTGCCTCAGCTCTGTTAACTGGTTCGCAGCCGCGGATATCTATTATTGGAAAATCTCCTTTTACCGGATCATAATTTTCGTCACCATCTTCATCCCAAAAAGATCCTAGTCCCTGACCCGTGTTAGGCAACTCAAATTCAAACTTGTCTGCAAAATATGGGTTCCCTTTAGCTGGCCAATATCTGACATCATCTGGAATGCTACTTGGGTCTATGGTCCGTTCATTGACCTGTGCTATATCAAAATTCTTATTGTGTTCTTCGACATTCACAGCAAGTACTTTAAAAAACTGATCCCAGTCCTGACATATCTCTAGATCTGTAGCACCACTGTTAGGATCTATGGGTCCCGAGTAATAATCTGTCTGGCCTCCATTCCTATAATCTACCGCTGCGATCTTCAAGTTGCCTACCTCATCTAATCCACCTAGCCATACTGACGCTGCAAACATGGAGGAGACTTCGTCATCTCCCGGTTGTGTCTTAGGTACTATATATTTCCCTTCTGTAAGATCCCACCAGACATCACCTCCTGTAAGTAATCTTGCTCTCACATTATTTATTTCTTGATCTATCTGTGCTACTGCAGACTTGCATTCTTCCCGTATGGTTGCTATCCTATCTCTCTTAAGTTTTTGTTTTCGAAAAGGGTTGATGTGAGCAAACATAGCTTGCGATCCAAACAGAAAAAGCATTAAGTAAATAAATCTCAAATTATTCATCCGCATTTAAAATTCAATAATTGCTCCTAAATATATTCTTCTCGGCAGTGTATAAAAGTCTGCATCTAGTAATCTCCAGTTGTATGCATCTACAAAATTATCTACGCTTTGGCCATTACTCACTACTTGTGATATTCTATCTTCTCCAAAAGTAGATTGTAAGTATCCATCATTCAATGGGTCTCCTGACACACTATACACGGCTCTCACATTTTTCCTATTCAATACATTCTGCACTCTCAGGTAAGCATTAAGAAACAGTGGTTTCCGGTTTCCATTATCAAAAAGCTTAAAACTCTTATCTAACCTTAGATCCATCTTGGTCGTCCATGGTAGTCTTGCTTCATTGATACCTCCGACGAATCCAGAACCACCGAAAGGCACTACCGTTCTTCTTTGCGTATATGGTCTTCCTGATACTGTAGTGATCTGAACATTAAGCCCTGTGTTAGCAAATATATCCACATCTCCTATCCGAGGACCATTGTATCGCGACCCAGAGCCGAATCGATAATCCATGATCGCATTTAATCTATGTCGCTCGTCAAATCTTAGTGCAGAAAGTGTCCTGATCGCACCCCTACTATTTAATCCTCTAGAAGAGTTTGCATCTGATCCCGAGCCATCTGCAAATTGTAATGTATAGTTTGCTTGTAATTCAAAGTTGCCTGTTCTCCTCAAGTCATAATTGAAGGAAAACCCTTTGATCGTTCCAAAATCCAGGTTGTCGTAAGTATCGTACTGCGTCACAGGATAGGTATTGGTCAGTACCCTATTCTGTATCATATCTCTGAGCTCTTTGTAATAAGCGGAGACCTTTATTGCTGAGGAGCTACTCAGTTTTTGCTGGAAGCCTACTTCGTAATCTATGGTCTTTTCAGGTTTTAGATTTGGGTTACCACTCGGCGTTCTATTGGGGTCTGCAAAATAAAAATAGCTTCTTCCTGTTGCTATCGTATTAGATGGTGGTCTCTGCACTAAGACATCATAATGAGCAAAGAATCCCGCATTCTCAGATATCGGAAATGAAAATGCTAGCCTAGGCATGAAGTTGATCTGCGCTTCGTAATCCGTGAACGACGTGCTTGGGTCGTAGTCGGGACTTTGGATGTTGAGTTCTCGTCCATCGCTTGCTCCCAAAAGAGCGGGCGTAACTACACCTCCACCAAACAAGTCACCCCCACTAGACACCGCCGTTCCACTTGGTTGAAACCATTGGTCACCTAGTCTATATCCGATTACTTGACTAGAGCCTTCATCTGCTATATAGACTTTATAATCATCCCCAACAGCCGTTGGTTTTTCTTGTCCTGTCCTTGTAAAGAAGTCTGATGCCGTTTCTATTTCATATAATGAGTATGGATCTTTGAGCACCTTAGTATTCGCATCATAATAATCTACTCTCAGGCCTAGCCTAAATATGATATCCTTGTATGAGAATTTATCTTGAATAAAAAATGCACCATAGACAGGTTTGTTTGGTGCTACATTAAATGACCTCCGCTCTCCATCACTACCACTAAAGAATTCATCGAAGGTGGTATTATTAGAAGTTTTATTACCTAGATAATCATAACCAAAATAGGAGATGATCCCAAAATCATTTAGCTCAGATGCCGAGAACATATCCAGACTGAGATCATTAGGATTGACTCCTTCTACATTGACATATTCATTGACCGTTTGTCCTGTAAGTTCTCTTAGTTTTTGAAAAAATAAAAGATCATTATTAGTTTCAATCAATGTCTGATACTGATTAAAGATGACTTCTTGTCCATCAATAGTACTCGGAAAGGTTCCAACTATCATAGTCGTATCGACACCACTCAGGATGTGTCTATTTGCATTTAGACCTGCTAAGGTCCATAGTCCTCCAGGTGAAATCGTATAACCTCTGTCAACCTGCTTTTCGTAAGCAAACCCAAACTGTATAGAATGTCTTCCTTTTTCTGACCCTCCAGGTACTAGATCAAATCCACCTGAAAATCGAAAGTTATAAATGTCACTTTCGGACTTTGTATACTGGTTGTATACAGCACCAGCATTACTATACAGGTCATTCCATACATTGACTAGTGGTGAATTAAATATACCGTTGATATTATTAAACTGGTTAAGCGTCGTATTGATCTCCTCACTAGGTGTGAAACGCTCTAACTGCTCTAAATAACCTCGATGAGCATAAGGGTTACCTGCTGAATCAAAAATTAACTCCCCTCCCCAAGCTGCTGTATCATTTACAATAGCAGCTGTAGGATTCCAGGATTTTTCTGAAGCTCCCAGATATCCATAGTTGAAAAAATTGTCTTTATGTATAAAGTCTTCTACTAAGCCGTGCCTTTTTTCAATCCCCGCTTGTATAGTATAGCTCAGATTCCTGATCAATGCATTGCTTTTGATCTTCTTATTATTCTTATCTAATCCTTGCTTACCTACTTTATGTCTAAACTTAAAATTTCCTCTATAACCACTATTATAGCTATAAGGATTGTGTGTCCAGTTTAGCAATCCCCACTGATTAGAAGGAGTAAACCTGTCCTTCGTATTGTCATAACTACCCGAAAGAGAAATATCAATATTCTTTGAGAGCCTTGCATCGATCTTTGCCGTTATATTTATATCTGTCTGATCTTCATTGGGTCTAGCTTTTAATGCACCGCCGAGATCAGTATTAGACAAGAATTCTGGACTTGGAAATGCTACTCCGTTTACTACTCTAAATGGCTCTGCCTCGATATCTCTTATCTGTTGTTCGCTGAATCTACGTGCTCCCAGCGCCGCAGGGAAGTCATCTTTTTGATACTGATACTGTCCTGATAGTCTAAAACCAAGTATCGATTTACCTTCTTCATTCTTAAATATCGGTCCACTAGCATTTCCTCTGAGTTGATTATACCCAAATCCATCTAGGAACTGCGAAGTTTCCATCTCTATGCCGCCTGAGTAATTATTGGATGGGCCCTTAGTAGTTATAGAAATAACTCCTCCTGTAACATCTCCAAACTCTGCTGGCAGACCTCCGGTAATTACTTGTAGCTGCTCTATCTCCGACTCTGGGATGAGACTCGCTGAGCTGACACGGATGCCATCGATATAGTAGTCTGTTGCATTTGCCCTCGACCCTCTTACATTGATGGCTCCATCATCTACTGATGAGAGTCCAGCAGTAGTGGCTGCTAATGCATTAATGTTTTTTGTTGGTAATGTCCTTATTTTTTCTGCTGTGACGGTACCTCCAGATGAAGTATTATCTATTTCTATCAGTGGCACCTTGTAACTAGTGATGACCACTTCATCGACCAAAACGCCGGTTGTCAATTTGAAATCCAGTCGGTTGGTTCTTCCTGCATTGATGATCACACCCACCTGTCTCTCAGTAGTATATCCCACATAACTCACCTCTACATCATAGGTGCCTGGCTCTAGATTAGCAAAGAAGTAATTACCATCAATATCTGTCTCGCCTCCATCCGTAAGTACATCATTCTTATATAATGCAACGGTCCCAAAAAGAATAGCTTCTTTCGTTTCGCCATCACTCACTTTACCTTCCAAGGTAGTCTGCGAGGTAAGTTGAATACCTATAAGAAATAAGAAAATTATTAAGACAGTTTCTTTCATTAAAAGTCGGTTTTAATACCGAATTCTATACTTGTTACAATATATAGTTATTTCATGCCTAATACTATGCCAATCAGAGGTTGAAGTCGTTTTTCAAAGCTGTTTCTTGCGTCTCCACTCTAAACATCGGCAAAGTCAGCATTTATTTTCTTAATCAAAGTAGATGCAATTTTAAATAATGATTCCTCTGTCCATCCTGCGACATGTGGGCTCAGAATCACATTCTCATAGGTATATAGTTTTTGATACATCTCTCTCTCCTCTTTAGTGAATGTTTCTACTTTCTCATTTTCGAATACATCAAGACAAGCACCTCTTATCTTTCCACTTGCTAAGCCATCTAATAGCACATTTGTATCTATGACCTTCCCTCTAGAAGTATTTACGATAAATACATTCTTCTTCGCCTTCTCTAAGAACGTTTTATTCATCAATCCGCTGGTTTCTGCAGTCAATGGTAGGTGGAAGGATATGATATCTGCCGTCTCTAAAATATCATTCTGTCCTGTTTCTTTTACATGATCAGATCCAAAATTCTTTTTGTATTTATCATAAGCTAGAATAGTCATATCCCAACCAAATAGCTTCTTCGCTAGCTGACTTCCTGTATTGCCATAACCAATTATGCCTATTGTCTTACCCTCCAACTCAAGACCTCGATTGGATTCTCTATCCCATTGAAAGTGCCGGACCTCGCTATCCCCTTTTTTTAAATGGTTAAAAAGAGAGAGTAACATACCGATAGCATGCTCGGCTACTGCATTGCGATTACCCTCTGGAGAGTTGTAGACTTTTACTCCTTTCTCCTCTGCATATACCTGGTCGATGATCTCTAGCCCAGAACCGAGACGTCCAATAAATTTTAAATGGGTTGCTTTATCCAAGAAATCTTTATTAGCCTTAGTCTTGCTGTTGATGATGATGCCAAAGTAATCACTGATTATATCCAATGTTTCAGAATGAGAAATGCTTGGACGGTAGTCTACCTTATAATTATTTTTCTCTAGCTCATTTATCAAATAAGGATGTACTCTATCTGCTATTAATACCTTCAACATATTTATTATTTAGCTATACTAAGGAAACCCGTTTAAAGCACAAATCTCTATATTTGCCAGCAATTTTAACAGCCTCTCAGAGATATGCCAAAAGATAATTCTATAAAATCAGTGTTGATCATCGGAAGTGGACCTATTATCATAGGTCAAGCATGCGAATTTGATTATTCTGGGACTCAAGCTTCCAAAGCCCTTCGGGAAGAAGGTATAGAAGTAAGCCTTATAAATTCTAACCCTGCGACCATCATGACTGATCCCATCACGGCGGATCATATCTATCTGCTACCTCTTACGGTAGAGAGCTTAGACAAGATACTCACGGAGAACAAAATAGATGCCGTACTAGCAACGATGGGAGGACAGACGGCTCTTAATCTAGCTATCGAGGCTGGTAAGCAGGGTCTCTGGAAAAAACATAATACTAGACTTATAGGTGTAGACCTCGATGCAATAGAGTTAGCTGAGAACAGAGAAGAATTTAAGAAGCATGTCATAAGCATAGGCTTACATGTTGCTGATTCATTTATTGCAAATTCATTTCTAGAGGGTAAGGAGGCTGCACAAAAGATCGGATTCCCATTAGTAATAAGACCTTCTTATACACTTGGTGGAACAGGCGGGGGGTTCGTGATGACTTCTGATGACTTTGATGAGGCGCTTAAGCGGGGGCTCGATGCATCACCTACTCACGAAGTGCTCGTCGAAAAAGCTGTGTTAGGTTGGAAAGAATTCGAGCTAGAGTTACTTCGAGACAACAACGATAATGTAGTCATCATCTGTACAGTAGAAAATCTAGACCCGATGGGTATCCACACTGGAGATAGCATCACAGTTGCTCCAGCTATGACACTGTCAGACACTGCCTATCAGCAGATGCGGAATGAGGCTATAGTCCTCATGCGCTCCATGGGTAACTTTGCTGGAGGGTGCAATGTTCAATTTGCACAAGATCCAAAAACTGAAAAATTAATTTGCATCGAAATAAACCCAAGGGTTTCTAGATCATCCGCACTAGCAAGTAAAGCAACCGGGTACCCAATAGCTAAGATCGCTGCCAAGTTAGCCATCGGTTATAATCTCGATGAACTAAAAAATCAAATCACAGAGACTACCTCTGCTTACTTTGAGCCGACACTGGATTACGTGATCGTGAAAATGCCAAGATGGAATTTCGATAAGTTCCAAGGAGCAGACGATACGCTCGGTTTACAAATGAAATCTGTAGGAGAGGTAATGGCTATAGGCCGCACCTTCTTAGAAGCATTGCAAAAAGCTTGTCAAAGTCTCGAACAAAATAGGAATGGCCTAGGTGCTGATAAGAAAGAGTGGTTTAAGACAGAAGAAATATTAGAGCGATTAAATAAAGCCAGTGATGATCGAATATTTAGGTTGAAGGATGCACTGAGATTAGGTGTCCCAGAAAGTACGGTTCATAAACTTACCCTTATTGACCCTTGGTTTATAAAGCAGATCAAAAGACTCGTGAAAGCGGAGGAACAACTCATGAAGTATAATGTGCCTGACGATATTCCAGAGTCATTTTTGCGCGATCTGAAGACCATGGGATATGCAGATATACAGATAGCATGGCTCATGAGGATCAAGGAAGAAGATATCACAAAGTATAGAAAGAAAATAGGAATCAGAAGAACTTATAAAATGGTGGATACTTGTGCTGCAGAGTTCGAGGCGCAGACACCATACTTCTATTCTACTTTCGACCAAGAGAATGAGAGTATCCCGACTGACAAGAAAAAAATTGTCGTTCTAGGATCGGGACCTAACCGGATAGGCCAAGGTATCGAATTTGACTACTGTTGTGTCCATGGACTCATGGCTATCAAGGATGCAGGTTATGAAGCGATCATGATCAATTGTAATCCTGAGACCGTTTCTACAGATTTTGATGTTGCAGATAAGCTATACTTCGAGCCCGTATTTTGGGAGCATATCGAAGAGATCTTAGAATTAGAAAAACCGGAAGGAATTATCGTACAGCTAGGTGGACAGACCGCGCTTAAGCTTGCAGAGAAATTTCATAAGCGGGGTATAAAAATAATTGGCTCTAGTTATGAATCTCTTGATCTCGCAGAGGATAGAGGAGCATTTTCAGACCTGCTTAAAGAATTGGAGATCCCATATCCTAGGTATGGTGTTGCAGATGATGCAGATGATGCACTGAGTATCGCAAACCGGGTAACTTATCCTGTGCTAGTAAGACCTTCATATGTTCTTGGTGGGCAGCGCATGAAAATCGTTATCAATGATGAAGAGTTAGAAAAGCAAGTGCTAAGTATCTACAAACACTTGCCAGAAAATAAAGTACTTATCGATCAATTCCTAGAGCGAGCGAAAGAAGCCGAGATAGATGCTATCTGCGACGGTGACGATGTGCATATCATGGGTGTGATGGAGCATATAGAACCAGCAGGAATTCACTCTGGTGATAGCTCTGCAATGCTACCTCCGTACAGTCTCAATGATGAGACCATACAGACCATGATCGAGTACACTAAGAAGCTAGCCTTCGCGCTTAAGATCAAAGGGCTGATCAATATTCAATTCGCAATAACAAGAGACAAAGAAACGGGAGTAGAAAAGGTTTACGTAATAGAGGCTAATCCAAGAGCATCTCGTACTACTCCGTTCATAGCGAAAGCATACAAAGTACCATACCTTAAAATTGCTACTCAAGTCATGATGGGTGTCAAAAAACTAAAGGACTTTGACATCAAGAATGACATGAAAGGCTATGCTATCAAAGTGCCTGTATTCTCTTTTGATAAATTCCCTAATGTAGATAAGCGACTAGGACCAGAGATGAAATCGACTGGAGAGGCGATCAGATTTATTGATGATTTGACTGATCCGTTTTTTAGGGAGCTGGAGCGTAATCGGTCTATGTTTCTTTATAATTAATTGTGGAATATGATAGTATGACTATTGTTTTACATGGACAGATTACATTTAACCATGAAATATGATAGTTTAACTATTGATTTTCATGGTTAATCGATTTAAGTTTATTAATTATGAATATAGATTGAGTCCGTTATATACAGTCCCTATCAAAACAGCTGAAGAAAAACCCTGCTGTGGTTATCTTGGGTGTTAGCCAAATAGGCAAAACAACTTTAGCAAAGCAATATGCCAAACAAACAGGCTCACCATACTTATATCTTGTTCTAGAGAATCCAGAAGATATTAATAAGTTAGGTGATGACCCAGTGAGCTTTTTGGATTTTCATAAAGACAAACTTGTTATTATAGATGAGGTACAGACCCTTCCTAAAATATACAATAGCTTAAGACCGATCATAGATAAGGATAAGCGTAACGGAAGATTTATTTTACTAGGCTCTGCATTGCCACTACTGATAAAAGGAGTATCAGAATCACTAGCTGGCCGTATTAGCTACCTTGATCTAAGCCCATTTAAACTTGAAGAAATAAACCCTCCCTTCGACATGAACCATCACTGGTTGAAAGGTGGATTTCCGATACCTTTTCTAGCAGAAGATATACAGGACAGTCATGACTGGATATCAAATTTTGTGCGCTCCTATGTAGAGCGAGATCACAATATTCTATTTGACAGAAACTTCAATCCAGTATTAACTAGAAGGCTTTGGGCTATGCTTGCCAATCTCCATGGTGCAACTTTGAACTTAAATAATTTAGCTCGTTCGCTCGGAGTTACCGCTCCAGTTGTAAATACCTATATCGATTATTTAGAAGGATCATTTGTA
>ENA-ORXT01004274-ORXT01004274.1-marine-metagenome-genome-assembly--contig:-NODE-4274-length-14944-cov-10.964821_pt1 | contig 14944 bp, 13 predicted proteins | sample MGYA00237868_ERZ511482 | MGnify/ENA metagenome assembly ERZ511482 | reverse complement strand
AGCGAACCACCGCAGTCAGCGCAGCTACAGTGCTTTGACCGCCAGAGAGCAGCCTACAATTACGGTGGTTAACCTTGCACGCGTACAAAGAAGCGAACCACCGCAGTCAGCGCAGCTACAGTGCTTTGACCGCCAGAGAGCAGCCTACAATTACGGTGGTTAACCTTGACCGCATTAAGCTTCAAAAAGTATCTTGCTAGTTCCCCAAACGAATAGATAGTAGACTTTGCACCAGACATAAACGCTACTCCAAAGTATCATCCGAAGTCCAAATATCTTTGTTGTCTATTGATTTATTTTGAGCTGCTAAGAATGCCGCTCGCTCTGCCGCTATCCGCGCCGCTTGTAATTCCGCCAGCCGCTGCGCCTTGGTCTTCTCAAAAATATCCACTGGTAAAAAAGGCGTGTTCCGAGAAGTATCCTCATCCGCATAAATATCGCGCATACTTTCGATCTCCGTATCCTCTAACTCATCCTTGAAATAAAAGGCCGTAAAAATACCCATAATGGCACCTAGAAGATGACCTTCCCAACTGATATTACCCTCCTTAGCATTAGGCGCAATACCCGCAAAGTAGCCACTGTACAATACGGTAACAATTAAAGCGATCACAATAGACTGCATGGATCTACGGAAGATTCCATTCCAAAATAAGAAAGCCAATAATCCATAGACTATTCCACTCGCGCCGATGTGCGGCAGGTAGCAAGATCGATTGAATTCCGTCCCACAAAAAAATAAATTGCCCATCAGCCAGAGCCCAATGCCACTTAGAAAATAGATCATCACAAAACTGCGTACGGCTACTTTCTCATAAAAGTAAAACATAGAAGTGCTAAGCACCATGAAAGGAATAGAGTTGGAAATGATATGATCTAAACTACCATGTAAGAGCGGGGAAAAAAGTATCCCCCACAAGCCTTTAATCTCTCTAGGCAAAACACCCAGTTTTCCTGGCTGAAAATCCATTAGATTTTGGAATAGAAAAATCATCCAAATCAAACCCAAGAAAGACAAGGGCAGCGTGAGATGATCGATTAGTTTTTTTTCTTCCAATGATTAGGCTGTATGAAGTACAAATTTTTCTACTAATGGAATAACACCTAAACGCTATAAGAGGTTACGAATATCTTCTGCGTACAAGGTTTACGAACTGCTTTGCACGCTCTATACTTTTAGCGTTAGTCCAAGAATATACCGTCACTAAATTACGCATCATATAATCCTTTGCTGGCTCAAATCCTCCAATGCTGTTTAGCTGCGTCAAGGCATTGTTAAAAGCATGATGATCATCAGAGAAGAGTTCTTTTATCATGGAAATTTTATCATTCAGTCCGATTGCTTTTGATAGATCTGGGATGGAAGTAGACCCCCATTTTCCAGCATGTTCCGCTGCGGCACTATCGTCAAATAAAGCATAAGCAGCATTTATATTATTGGTACTAGCCTGTTTAACTGGCGCAGAAGGTGTATTTATTATAGGCTGCTGTATTACAGATTCTACTTTTTGTACTGGAGTAGGCGGTGGAGGAGGAGTTACTGTAGGAGTAGGCGTAGTGCTCACCTGATTGGTTTGCGGATTGGTATTATCCATATGCTTTAGAGAATCAGGTATCTTGATCAAGATAGGGGCACTTGTGCTCGCTATAGACTCTACTGCGGACTCACTACTTTTATTAAATTTATCATTAAAAGTCTTGCCTTTATTTGCATTGGCTAGACGATCGTTGATACTGGTGCCTTTATTTGTCGGCAGGGCATCTGCTATCGTTTTTGTATTGGCAGCTATGCTATCATTTAAATCTTTAGGCGCATTATTTAGAGGTACGTTCTGCTCTACTACGGGTACTTGTTCTACTTGTTGGACAGGTTGCTGTGCAGGAGTATCTGTATACGTAGGAGTAGCTATTGGTTGAGGAGGCGTTACTTCTTGTATTGGCGTATCTACTACTGGCGCTACCGCTTGCACAGGTGGAGTAGTATCTGCCATTTTAGTTTCTGGGACTGGTGCTGTTTCCGTAGTTTCTCCATTAACGCAAGACTCATAAAGCTGGCTCACATAAGCTTTCATTAAATCTTTTTCGATACTAGATATTTTGCCATCCATATTGATATTCTTATGAAGTGCATTGATCTTTTGTAATATGATTTGAAACTGCGCTAAATTCATTAAATTGAGTTTTGTATTTGAATTGATCCTATTCTTCTAACTTATACGCAGAAAGTATAGATTTTATTCAAAAATCGAGAGATTTTTACTTTGCTAAACAAAGTAAATTTAAAATATATATTGCTAAATCGATAATATTATACATGTTTTTAGAACCACACTTTAAAGGACAGCGTAGCGGATGGATAGAAGTCGTCTGTGGATCCATGTTTTCAGGTAAGACCGAGGAGCTGATTAGGAGGCTAAAACGGGCTCAAATCGCCAACCAAGTAGTTGAAATCTACAAACCAAAGATAGACACCCGCTATGATGAAGTAAAAGTGGTGTCACACGATTCAAACTTCATTCACTCGACACCGGTGAGCAAATCCAGGGATATTCTGCCAGTAGGGGAGGATGTCAATGTAATAGGTATAGATGAAGCGCAGTTCTTTGACAATGAGCTTCCCGAGGTATGTCAAGAGCTCGCTCTTAGAGGTGTGCGCATCATTATTTCAGGCTTGGATATGGATTATCAAGGGAAACCCTTTGGTCCTATGCCGACCTTACTTAGTGTAGCGGAGTACATCACCAAGTTACACGCCATTTGCGCTCACTGCGGAAATCTCGCCACCCACTCTTATCGATTGATCCCTGACGAGTCCAGCGTGATGCTCGGGGAGAAGGAATCCTACGAAGCACGTTGCCGTACTTGTTATGCGATGGGTAATATTTTGGACTTTAGAAAAAAGGAAAGTAAGGTGGTAGGGCATCAGCAGAAGTTGGACTTGTAAAATTATCTTTGTTGTACATCGAGTAGACTCACCATTCATAATTTTTTTTAGGGTGTGCCCCGCCTTCGCAAAAAGGCTACGGCGGGTCGGGCTATACGTGACTACGCGTGCGCTTCGGCCACCGACAAAAAAGAGTCGGTGTCTGCTTCCTACGGTCGCATCACTACTATCCCTCACACGGGGTTTGGTAGGAAGTAATTAGTGCGGAACCCACGAAAAGAAAGGCAAGACTTAGAGAATCACTTTGCCTTCTATATTGCAGAATGGCATTAAGAAAAAGAGAATTTCAATTAATATTTTTACTTTAGGATATTGTCTTACTCAAAAACTCAACGATGAAGCCACTATACTTGCCTATTGCAATTACTATCTTAATGATGTCTTGTACCGAAATTTTTAGTCAAAAACTGGTTAAAGATGGGCATCAGTGGAATGTTACTTATCAGCCTTTTGATAGCCCTGGTACTTTTACAGTACTCACTAAAATAAGTGGAGATACCCTTGTTGATGATTTATTGTATTCTAAAATATATCACAGCCAAGATACTTTTGATACCAATTGGATTGTTTCTAATCATTTAATTAGAGAAGATGAGGAAAGAAAAGTCTTTGTTAAAAGTGGAAATTTAGAGGAGTATCTACTTTATGATTTTGGTCTAGAAGTCGGGGACACTTACATGTTCGAATGCTCTTCTACTGTAACTAGTATTGATTCAATCATCCTAAATAATGGCGAAAGCAGAAAACGACTTCACCTCAACCTGACAGGCGAAAATTATGGACCGGTGTGGATAGAAGGCATAGGTGAAGCCCTAGGCGGTTTGTTTGGTTCTAGTGCATATTGTATTTTTGATGTTGGGGGGAAGCTCCGATGTTTTTATGATAATGATGAACTTTTATATCCCGAGTCTCCACAGACTTGTTTTACAGAGACTAGTAACTCCGTATATAACACCCTGCCAAGCGACGTAAAAATTTATCCAAATCCGATTTACGAAACGGTGCATATCACCAGCGGGTCCACTAAAATAAAGTCATTTAGAATAATTGATCTGATGGGAAGGCCAGTTTATAGTGATGAATATAAGGATGAAATAATAAATGTTATTTATCTCACGGCTGGCACTTATTTCATTGTGCTAGAGATGGAAAATGGAGATTTATATTCAGAGAAATTGATGAAGTTAGAGTAATCTTTTTGGACTAGTGCTGCGCAATGATGGAGTCGATAGACGACAGTCCGTAGCTCTTGCGCAGGACCGAGCTGGCTAGCGAGACATGTAGCATAACGACCCCGTCTGAGAAGGCCAGCCGGGCAGGCCAACGGGGTAGGCCCCATAGGCTAAAACACTATTCTAAAACCCTCCCCTAAAACAAAAAAAATCCTGCCTCGATACCAAGACAGGATTTTTTTATTTTGTGCAAGCTTTCTTTTAAAGCGCCTTAATATTTATCGTCCATTGACCACACTCTTTTCCTGGAGCGGAAGAGTCCCGCGCAAAAGTAGTTTTCTTCATCGCCGTTAATGCACTTGAAACTGCGTCTTTATCTGTAAGGGAAGACTTAGGTCTATTGTATTTTGCGTAGACTACAGTACCTTCTCTATTGATACAAATATTAAATACTACACGGCCAGTTTTTGTAAGGTCTTTAGGAGAAACTCTTTTATCAACAGCTCTTCCTAATTTTCCAATACCGTCAAAGTCTGTATTTCCTATATCCGCATCCCCATCCGTATTCGAACTGCCGTTAGTACTAGAGCCTTGCTTACCATCACCAGGTGTATTAGACTTTCCGCTACCAGATCCAGAACCACCTGTGCCGCTACCCGATGCTTTTTTAGCAGCTTCAGCCGCAGCTTTTGCCTTTGCATCGGCAGCCGCTTTCTTCCTTGCAGCATCTGCCTTAGCTTTCGCTTCGGTCGCTTTACGTTTTGCTTCTTTTGCAGCAGTCGCTTTCGCTGCTGCTTTTTTCTTCGCTTCAGCCGCTTTTTTCAGGCGTGCTTCCTCTTCTCTTTTTGCCTGCTCTTCTGCACGTCTTTTAGCGTCTCCTTCTGCTTTTTTGATGCGTTCCATCGCTTCTTCCTTTCTTTTCTTTGCTTCTTCCTGCTGTATTTTTAATGCTGCACGCTGATCAATTATTAATTGCTCTGCCGCCGCTGCAGCAGCTGCGTCTGGAGCAGCGTCTTTTTCTTCTGGATTTACTGCAGTGTCTTCTTCTTGCGTATCTTCTTCTGCTTCTTCGACAGCTTCAGGTGTTTCATCTACTGGCTCTGGATCAGGCGTTGTTTCTTGCACCTCTTCCGCTATTTCTGGCTCCTCCGTTACGGGTGGAGAACCTTCTTCTGCACTGGATCGCTCCGCCGCTGCCTTTTCATTCTGAACTATTTCTTTTTCTATCTTTTTCTCAAATTTATCTTCAAAGTCAATAGTGATGGTCTCATTAAATCTTGGTGGATCCTCAGGCGTAGCATGCATGATAGGGATCAACAAGAGCAATATCATGATGATATGGATGATGATCGAAGTACGCTTGGCTTTACGCTGCGTTACTGCTTCTGGAATAAGGGTTTTATCTGCCATGATTAGCGGTTTTAATGATAAATAGTGTCTATTGAGGACATTATATTAATATAACTCATAAATCAATCCAAATAGATCCATGAAGATATAATATTAACAATAAAACAGTATTTCTATGGCTAAAATTGCAGAGATGTTAAAAATATTAACTTGGCGGGGGTCTATACAAACAAAGCATTTAAGGCCTGAGTCCTTAAATGCTTTGTTTGTAACTGGATAACTACAAGTATCCGTTATCTATATAGAAACAAGAAGGTAGCTTCAACATCCTTAAGTCTATAATCGAGTCTAAAATCTTCTCCATCTATATTTCCTAAGGTACAGTTGATCATCGCAGTAACTATTAACCCTCGGTTAGGGGTCATGGAAGGAGGAGGATCTACATAATCTTCTATCTTCAGAATTTCAAACGTATCCTCAGAGGTATCTGGACTATACAGACTAAAACCCTCATACCTTCTGTTTGCATATGGTGGAAAATCATCGAAAATAAGATGATCAAAAGCGATTTCAACTTGACCTGGGTCAGAACCAAATTGCATTACATTTCCTTCAGCTAGAAAATTCAATAATTCTTCCTTTGAAAACCTTATTTGCAAACTATCTCCTTTCTGTTCTGATACTAATTTTACTATTATTTGATATGTTACACCAAGTAGAATATTCTCGTTAATTATACTGTCAGGTGGAAGAGAGTATTGAGGCAGCCTTCTACCAGTTGCTGATGCTGCAAATTTATATCCATTGTCGGTTTGTGTACCTTGTTCGGAAGAAGATTCTACGAAGGTTAGATTATCAATCACGTCTTCTGTAACAGTAGTTTCTCTATTAATGCTAATGTCTTCGTTATTAACAAGATCGTTTATTGTTCCACGGTAGTAAAAATCAGGAATGCTAAATTCACTTTCCTGAATGATTTGTTCTAGGTTATCTATATCATAGTCCTTCTTACAAGAAGATGTAGAAACACAAATTAGTATGGCTATCAAGTAGAATATATATTTCATAATAGAATAATTTTGTTTTTTTTAGAATGTATAATTTACACTTAGTTGGAGATCTGAATTGAAATGATTACTGTCATCAACATTGCCTTCAGCATCTTTATATAGGTTGTCAGGAGTGATATCTCTTATTCCTTGATTCCAGCGAAGAGCTAAAGACCAATGAGGAGTAACCTTATAATCTGTTCCTAAAACAATTCCTAAGTCATGACTCCAGAACCCTTGACGTGGAATAGAATTGCTAAAAGAAGGTTCTGCATCCGCTGATATAGGTTCTATCCTATTTAATATGTTGCTATATCTCAATCCGCCGACTAGGGACAGCTTGCCAGAAGCGATGTATTTTAATGTAAGTGGGATGTCAATTGACCTGTAATTATCGAATTCTCTAGTAGTTCGAACTGAGTGCGAAAAACCCAAATTGTCATACCAGCTAGCAGAAAATTGCTGTACTAGATCATAATTATCTACATACTTTATTTGAGCTCCTAATTCTAATTCCCATTTTTTTGATAAACGTTTTTTTGCAAAGACTCCAAAAAATAATCTATGAGAAGTAGTCAGTGCATCATAGTTCGTTACAGAATTATTTAATCCTACCAAGAGTCCGAACTTTACTCGCTTGTCAACGATATCTATATCTACCATGCTAGTGCCTCGCGAAGGTAAATCACCCTCCTCTATTTCAAGCGTATTCAATGCTAGAGCAGGAAGAATTTTGATCTCCTTCACTTTAGTATTTGAGTTTAATACAGTAGTACCTGCAATACCTCCCCCCTGGTCATCAAATTCTCTATTAACAGCAATTTTAGATCCTGTATTGTCTACCACTAGTTTTGATGATGAAAAAATTGGATTGCTTGGAGAAGATATATCATCATTGTTCTTAATAGAATTTGATTCTGAAAAACCTAAGTTACTCAAAGGTCGGTTACTGTAGTTTCTTGCTGACGCAATCTCAAGGTTCTTTCGCTTATTTTTCTCTACTCTATCTATCACTTTAGTATCAGCACCCTTTGCGCCTGGTATCTTATTTTCAATCTTTATACTGTTTAGTTTTTTTTCAGCATTCCCAATTTCATATTGCCTCGATGGCTGAGCATTCTCAATGTTTAGAATATTGGAATTCGTATCACTTCTATTAATAGTGCTGTTATTTTGTTGACGCTCTTGTTCTCCTTGACTAGTAACCTCTGAACCTAGCTTGGTAGATTCTCCACCTTGGTGGTAATTATTTAGCAAAACAAATCCAGCAACTAATAATAAAGCTGAAAGGATAATGGGGAAATAAATTTTTAAAAAGTGATATCCACTAGCTGGCTTAGTATCAAGCATCTTTTCCATAGCTGCCCAATCATTGCCTGTATATTCATTCGGTTCATACTCGGAAACTTTATTTCCAAGAACATCCCAATTTTTATCTGATATATTATTTTTCATTTTCTTTAATTTAAGTCTTGGTTAGTAATTCTTCAATAGTTCTTTCATCTCCTTTTTGGCATTCATTAGATGCCATCTTGATGTGGATACATTGATGTTTAACTGATCCGCAATCTCTTGATGTTTGTACCCTTCAATAATGTAAAGGGAGAAAACTATTCTACTAGCTGGTGTCACTTTTTGTAAATTCGCTATAATGTCCTCCGCAGCTAGGCGAGAGACAACGTCACTTTCTATGCCTTGTTCTGGTAAGTACTCTCCATCCGTAAACTTCAATCTTGTCTGAGCTCGTATGTGATCAATGCAAGTATTGATCGTGATACGCTTGAGCCACCCTGCAAATGATTTAGAAGTTTGTCGCTTTTCTAGATTTTTAAAAACCTTGAAAAATGATTCATTGACCATGTTTTTAGCTTGGTCTCTATCGTTGGCATAGCGCAGACAAATGGAAAATACCCTGTTGTACCATTTTTTATATAAGGCGGACTGCGCTAAGCGATCATCGCCAAGGCAACGCCTAATCAAGGCATCATCTTCTGTTTCTTTTATGTCGTGACTAAGTTTCAAAATTTTCGCTTGTTGCCTAGGTGAATGCTCTAAATAGTTGGCTATCATTTTTCTTATTTTATGATTCTGGTTTGTCGTTCTAGAACATTTCCCGATAAATTAAAATCATAGCCAAGACGAGCCTGCTTGAATAAACGTTTGGTAAATTATGGATTTTTTTGAAAATTAACTAAAATGTACTGATTATGAGGTACTTAAGAGGGATAGCGATTTTTATATCCATTATATAAAAGTATCTTGCTAAGGATCAATATTTATTAGGCTCCTTTCTTTTATATGACTATCCGCTATTAGGTACTAAGATAATCATTGAGGTAAAGGTGAGTATTTCGTCCCCCGCTCGAAAGGCGGGACAAGCTTTTCAGGACTGCTTGAGAACCTTTATGGCTTACTAAGGTGAATATTGGCTAGCAGGTACAAATAAGTATTGCTATGATTGCGATTCCCTACACACAATGTCGAATTACAACATGGTACTCAAAAGCGGATAATCATTTTCTTTTATTTAAAGAATAAATCTTTTTCCCCTACTTTAGAATCAGATATATATTTGAACAACAAGAACCTATTTACCATTCACACATAACCATTCAGACATAACCATTCACACATAACCATTCCCACTTTACAATTCACGCATTATCATTCACCCTTTACCATTCCCACTTTACAATTCACGCATTATCATTCACCCTTTACCATTCACCATTCACCATTCCCACTCTACCATTCCCACTTTATCTAACCTACCACTCCACCGTATCCCCTGCCTTCAGACTATCTCCATCCTCACTATCGTCCTCCCCATCCGCTTTAGATTCTACCTGACGCACCTTAGAGATTTTCTTATCCTCCAGTTTATTACCCAGCGCTTTCCAGCCTTTTACATCAATAAAGTCGGCAATACTCAGCTCATACGTCTCCGCTTGTTTCTTGACCTTGTATTCATATTCTATTACAGGATTCTCCTCTAAAGAGGCAAACAATAGTTTCGAATCTTTATGTTCTGAGATATAGACATACTTCGTGTTGAGCGAATTGGTTTCGATCTGGAATCGTTTTACCATCGTCCACTTCTTGTCGCCGTCGTAGTACACTGCATTGACCACTGTGTCGTCCGCTAACTTTTGTACAGCAGAAAGATTTGGGATATCATATTTCTTATTCATATCCAACTCCGCTATTTCGTAACTACCGTTTTTGTAAAGTGCAATGATATAATCTCCTGTATCAAACTCACCCAAGAAATCTCCACGCTCATCGGTGTTGATCTTGCCACTCACTGGATCCATCCAGATCTGAATAGCACCTAAGGTAGACTGCCCGACATCTACTTGGGTAACTTTACGGACAGGGTAGGTGGTGATCGTATTTCCTTTGGAGGCTCTACCTTTAATAGCCAAATCTCCAAAGTCAAATGGAAAATTTTTCTTGCGCGCACTACAGCCCTGAGTCAGCAATACTTCTACCAACTCCGACTCCCCATTTGGATTGGCAGTCAAGTAAGCTACTTTGGAGTTTTTATTTCCACTCGTCAGATCGTATTCTTTATCTCTAGTAATACTTTTTACATTAAATCGCTTGGCAAATGCCTTACCCGATTTACCATCCGTATAGACCATATTGTAGGTAGTCCGCTCGTCTCCTTTTTTCCAGACAGCAGTGTGCAAAATATTCTTACCTACAAATACTTTTTCTCCTATCCGCACTACTTTAAACTTACCGTCCTTAGTGAATGCGATCACATCATCTATGTCTGCACAGTCCATCACGTACTCCGTTTTCTTTATACCGTATCCAATAAATCCCTCTTTACGATCAACGTATAGTTTTGCATTATTGGCAACCACTGCCTTACGTGATATAGTATCAAAAGTAGTGATCACTGTTTTTCTTTCGCGTCCTTTTCCATATTTGCGCAGCAACTCTTCAAAGTAGGCAATAGCGTAAGCCGTCAGATGTTTCAAATCGTAAAGCACCTGCTTGAGTTCCTCTTCTAGTTTGGCGATCAATTCATCCGCCTTAAAAGAATTATACTTCGAGATCCGCTTGATGCGTATCTCTGTCAAGCGTACGATGTCTTCTTCTGTGATGTCCCGCATCAGTTTTATGCGCTTATCTGACTTAGGTGCTTTTTCACTAGGCGTGCTCACATATTTTTTGAGCCCTTTGCGGATTACCTTCAACACCGCCTCCCAAGTTTCACACTCTTCAATGTCTCGATAAATTCTTTTCTGAATAAATATCTTTTCCAGACTGGCGAACAATAATTTCTCTTCTAGTTCTCCCTTACGGATTTCTAACTCTCGTTTGAGGAGTTGCTTTGTATTCTCTGTGCTTATTTTGAGTAGTTCATTAACCGTAACAAAATGCGGTTTGTTCTCTACGATTACACAGGCATTTGGCGAGATTGATATTTCACAATTTGAAAAAGCATACAGCGCATCCATCGTAATATCTGGAGACACTCCAGGCGCAAGCTCCAGCAAGATTTCTACATCTGCAGCCGTATTATCTACTACCTTTTTGATTTTGATTTTCCCCTGATCCGTTGCCTTGAGTATACTGTCAATCATAGAGGTTGTCGTCACCCCGTATGGCAGTTCCGTGATCGCTAGAGTTGATTTATCTCTCTGCTCTATCTTGGCGCGTACTTTTACTTTACCACCACGCTTACCTTTATTATAGTTGGCAACATCTATGAAACCGCCCGTCTGAAAATCAGGATATATTTTGAATGGTTTATCTTGCAGAATTTTTATAGATGCTTTGATCAGCTCGATAAAGTTATGTGGTAACACTTTAGTAGATAGTCCTACAGCGATTCCCTCCACACCACTTGCTAGCACCATTGGAAATTTTACAGGCAGATTGATCGGCTCTTTTTTACGCCCATCGTAGGTTACTTGCCACTCTGTAGTTTGCGCATTGAAGGCAACCTCCAGCGCAAATTTTGTCAACCGCGCCTCTATATATCTAGGTGCCGCTGCACTATCTCCCGTACGATAGTCGCCCCAGTTTCCTTGACAATCTATCAGCAAATCCTTTTGGCCAAGATTTACCAGCGCACCCCCGATGGCCTGATCACCATGCGGGTGGTATTGCATTGTCTGTCCGATCACGTTGGCTACTTTATGAAACCGCCCGTCATCCATCTGCTTGAGCGCATGCAAGAGTCTGCGTTGCACCGGCTTAAAACCATCCTCTATAGACGGTACCGCTCTTTCCAATATTACATAGGAGGCATAATCCAGAAAGTACTCCTGATACATACCCTTTAACGAAACTACATTTTCCTCAATGTTCTCGTTGTCATTACTCGATTTGCTCATCTTCGCTAAAAATTATTGTCTGCAAAAATGCGATTTTTTTTTACAAGGATTGTAAGATATGGTAGTTATTTATATTTGATTTTTTTGGGAGGTGTTAGAAAAAGGAAGTGCTAGGTACTAGGCGTTAGGTACTCGGAAGACAAAAAAGGTTCTAGATCTTATGTGATAAAATATCTATTTAACAAGAGTGCAATAATCGATTTCAGGAACAATGTCTTGACGTGAGAGGAGGCCCAAGGTCTAGCGCCTAAAACTTCCTTTCTACCACTGTATATACAAAATCGACTTCTCCTCAAAGTACGACTCCTCAAAGAGATCAGAAATAGGTACCTGATCATGATATGTACCGCGTGGCATCGATTTTATCTCCGCCTCTATATCGCCCCCCTTCAGCGCGATGAGCCCATTGGGAACTATATGTCTTTGTTTGGCAGAATACAAGCGCTCCGTCCACGCCCAGAGTTGAGGTGTTTTTGCAACGGCGCGCGTGACTACAAATTCAAATTTTCGATCTTTAATTTCCTCCGCACGCACCTGTTTTGCTTCCACATTTTTGAGCCCGATCTCCTCCGCTATTTCTTGCACTACACGAATCTTTTTTCCCGTTCCATCTACCAGCATAAACTGCGTTTCAGGATACAATATTGCCAGTGGGATACCTGGAAATCCACCACCCGTTCCCAGATCCAAAACCGTCGCCTCAGGATCAAACTGCACAAACGCCGCTATCGACAAAGAGTGCAAGATATGGTGCAGGTAAATATGCTCAATATCCTTCCGCGAAACCACATTTATTTTTTCATTCCATTCCGCATACAAAGGCCCTAGCTGCTCAAACTGCGCCGTCTGCTCCGCTGTCAGATCTGCAAAATATTTATGGATAATATCTGATGACATATTCTGATTTTTATATAACACAAAGGTAAGTTTATTTTAGGTGTTAGTTTTACTTTTTGGGCGAGCCAGTGACGCTCATAAAAAATACACGAAAAGGTGTATTTTTATTCGGTCACCGTCAGGCTCCTCCAGGCTGCGTTTCACTCCGGTATCCTGCCACCAGAGGTGTCCGGACACGGCTTCCTCCGGTCGCCCCTTCCATATCCTTCTCGCGGGGATCTAGCTGCACTCGGGCTTACATTTTGCTGGTAAAAGAACACGTGGGCGATGCAGTTCCCATTCGTTTAACCATCTAAGTTACCTAAGCCGTTATGACGCAGACAAGGCACCAGAGAAAAGAGCTTAGGTGGTTTGGTTGGAGTGAGCACAGCTTAGGTTTTTTCTTAGGTGGTAAAAGAACACGTGGGCGATGCAGTTTCCATTCGGCTAACCACCAAAGTTTACTTAAGCCGTTATGACGCAGACAAGGCACCAGAGAAAAAAGCTTAGGTGTCTTGGTTGGAGAGAGCACAGCTTAGGTTTTTTCTTAGGTGGCAAAAGAACACGTGGGCGATGCAGTTCCCATTCGTCTAACCACCAAAGTTACCTAAGCCGTTATGACGCAGACAAGGCACTAGAGAAAAAAGCTTAGGTGTCTTGGTTGGAGTGAGCACAGCTTAGGTTTTTTCTTAGGTGGTAAAAGAACACGTGGGAGTTGCAGTTCCCATTCGTCTAACCACCAAAGTTACCAAAGCAGTTATGACGCAGACAAGGCACCAGAGAAAAAAGCTTAGGTGTCTTGGTAATATGAGTGTAGCTTTGGTTTTTATTAGGGGTTAAAAGAAAACGTGGGCGATGCTGTGATCCCTGAAATTTACTTTAAATATCAAAAAATTGACAGTTTCTATCAGCTTTGAGCATCTTTATATTCAGTTATTATGTTATCAATAAATACAAGACAAATTAGTAGAAGTATGATGCGCTCAATTTTAATCAGCAATAAGAACGTTTGCCCCTATTTATTCATTTCGTTTATTATAATTACAGCATTTTCTTGCAAGACTGATGATACTGATTTGGGAACATTGGAGAGAAGTGTTGTACTAGAAACCCTGCTAAGTGAATACACCACCGTCGCTAGAGATAGTGTCATTGCCTGTGCCTCGGGAAGTATGAATATGAATGAAGCCATCGTATATGCTTACCCACGCTCTGATGCTGAAGACATGCGTTACTTCGAGACAGATAGTATTTTGGTAGACGAAAAAAATTTTGAAAATTACCGCCAGATTAACTTAGAAAAAGAAGATATATTCAATGGATACCTAAATAAATTTATACGGGAGACTATTATCGAAAAATGGGTTATCATCAGCTTTGTAGAAAATGGAATACTAAATCTTTCCAGCCCTATACGTTTAAAGCATCAAACACAGAATACTATTTTTACGGATGATGTATCGATAAATCAATCCGATTTAGGAATGCCACTTTTCAGTTGGGATTCAATAGGGCTTCCTGAAGACAAGATATATTTTCAAGTGCTTTCAGATACGGACAATGATTTGCTTTCAGGAACGTACACTTTTGATACAGAGTTCAAGTTTTATGATCTCTGAATAATGTGGTGCTGAATGTGACTAGAGAAACTCCACCAGATTTGATTTTAGATCAATCTTATGGCTTTACGCTGATGGGCGTCAGTGATGACAATTGGGTGAATACATTTGTGCAGACAGAATTTGTGGTAGCTCCGTAATTAGTCTGAATTGAGATAATCAACTTGCGAATTGCCTAATCAAACCAATACCTAGCATTCACCTGCAGCCCTAAGCCCACCTGCGATTGTTTTATCGGATTGATATCTTCGCTGATGATGATCGGACTCCTAAAGCTAGGTCCCCCTACTATCTGAAAATTGTCACTAAAGTTGTAGCCAATCAAAGCTGCACCTTGAAAGGTGATCCCAAGATTATCTTTAAACCAATCAGAATCATCCTCACCAAGATCATAAAAACTATTTTCGCCATCCATGATCTGGCCTTTCTGTCTAAGAAATACATTAAGGGAAGCTCCTCCTTGTACTCCAAATGTCCACTGCTGGTAATCAAAATCGACACCCAGGGTCTAACCATTTGGCAGCCACAGTTACTTCACCATCATATAGTGCACCTGTACTAGACTGGATACTATTTGGAT
>ENA-ORXT01004273-ORXT01004273.1-marine-metagenome-genome-assembly--contig:-NODE-4273-length-14952-cov-45.568269_pt1 | contig 14952 bp, 9 predicted proteins | sample MGYA00237868_ERZ511482 | MGnify/ENA metagenome assembly ERZ511482 | reverse complement strand
TTATGAGTTATGAGTTATGAGTTATGAGTTATGAGTTATGAGTTATGAGTTATGAGTTATGAGTTATGAGTTATGAGTCGTTACTTATATTTTTGTAAGTAGAAACAACTCTATTTCTCCAAAGCCTCTACAACAGTAGCAAACTCCTCTTCACCTTTATTCGGGTAAGGAATATCTGACAACTCTCTTAGTAATATATCTCTTTGTTCTAAGAAGTCAGGCATCTGAGCTTCAGGTAGTGGATCTGCTGGTGGAAAGTTTTCTCTTAGGTGATTGACTTGCTTGCCGTGCTTCCAGAATCTGTAGCATACGTGTGGTCCAGTTGCAAGACCAGTCTGACCGACTTCTCCGATCACTTGACTTTGCTTTACTCTGACACCACGCTTGATTCCTTTACCGATTTTACGCATATGCAGATATTGTGTCTTATAGACATTGTCATGTCTGATTTTCACATAGAAGCCATTATTACGTGTGAAGCCTGCCTTCTCTATCACACCATCTGCAACAGCGAATATAGGCGTGCCAGCAGGAGCAGCATAATCTGTCCCTAAGTGAGGTATTCTTCTTTTCTTAATCGGGTGGAATCTTCTGAGGTTATATCTTGATGAGATTCTGGAGTGCTTAAGTGGTGATCTTAGGAAAGCACCTTTTGTCGGATTTCCTTTTAGATCATAGAATCCTTCATAGTTTTCATTAGCATAATATATTGCGAAGTGCTCACCTCTCTTATCTTTATACGATGCGGCGAGGACGTCTCCATTAGCGACTTGCCTACCATCTATGCATTTTTTTTCATACAATAACCTGAACTGATCACCCTTCTCGACATGCCAAAAATCTACACCTGATGCGAGAGCATCTTCCATCTTATCGATGATGTCTATATCTAAGTCAGAATCCATCATGGCATTCCATAGAGAAGTTTCTATAATGCCTGATGCTGATGATTCTACGATTTCATAATCTCTTTTTACGACGTCTACATCTACTTTATCCTTGATGAAATATTTGACGTAAGTCAACTTATTTGGCTCATAGATGATACACATGGGTGAATCACAAGAATCCTTTCTCACCATTGTAAATGGCTTCTTAGCTCTAAATTTTCTGATGCTGAAGATATCTGCAGAGACCTTGTCGAGTTTCACGATACTATCCCAAGATATGCCTTCATAGAGTAATAGGTCTCCAAGGTTCTGATTGAAACCTAAGTTATATGTGTCGAATGTATACTGACTCTTATCAAAGCCAAATACTTTTTCGATTTTTTTGACACTCTGTGTCACCGATTTCACATTTCTCTCAACCTGACAATTCTCCAAAAGCAAAAAACAGGCAATGACTACACATAGAGATATGCAAACATTTAGAATACGAGATTCTTCCTTCTTCAAAACGTAATAGTTTGTGTAAGTTCTAAATTAGCTATAAGCGATAAAAATAAGTACTTATTTCTATTTGACATAATGCTATCAGCCTTTTTTTTACTGATAATCAGGTAGTTATTAGCAGTAACTCTTACAACTTTGAAAATGATGCCATAATAGTAGGACAATATAAATATGTAAAGTAACCGACTATTTTTCTTGATATAGTAGGTTTTAGAGGAGGTTTACGATGAGTAACCTACAATTATTAATAATCCACATTGCATTATACTTACCTTTGCATCATCTATTTATACCATTTACACATTAGAATGTCGCATATATTCCGTTGAAATTAGCTAATCTCAGCGTTAAAAATACTCCCCATAGCTACAGCTATGACTGCGTTTTTTGCCTTGATCTTAACAAATTTAATTCAGAATATTTACACGACATTTTAAAATGTATATGGTGTTATACATGAAAATTACAGATATATAAATGCAATCGTTGAATGTCGGAGGTCGGCTTGTGGATCTATCCACTCCAGTGGTGATGGGGATTCTTAATATTACTCCAGATTCCTTCTATGATGGAGGAAGATATGATCGGATGGATGCAGCTATAGAGCATGTGGGAAAGATGATAGAAGAAGGTGCTACAATAATAGACGTAGGTGCTGCTTCGTCCCGACCATCAGCTGTCAGCCTATCTGCATCCGAAGAATTAGCAAGACTATCTTCCGTTGTAAGTGAGATAGTGAAGCAATACCCCAATGCCGTTCTGAGCATAGATACCTACCATGCAGTGGTAATCGATGAATTAAGTAAAATGACTTCTTTTATTATCAATGACATTACTGCAGGACGGGGAGATACTCAGCTATTACAATCTGTTAGCCGATTAGGATTTCCATATATTATGATGCACATGCAAGGCATGCCTGATATGATGCAGAATGATCCCAGATACGATGATGTGGTGCAAGAGCTGCTGCATTTTTTTGTAGAAAGAAGTCGTGAAGCTAAGCATATCGGTATCGATCAGATTATTATAGATCCAGGATTTGGGTTTGGTAAGACAGTAGAGCATAATTATGCGTTGCTATCTAATCTGGACTTATTTCAGTTATTGGGATTTCCGGTGATGGCTGGAATAAGTAGGAAATCCATGATCTGTAAAGTATTAGAAGTGAATCCTGTAGATGCACTTAATGGAACGACTGCTCTACACATGACGGCACTCATGAGAGGTGCTAAGATCCTAAGAGCACATGATGTAAAAGAAGCGATGCAGACCATAAGGTTATGGAGCAAATTAGGGTAGCTTTGTGCTAATGAGACTTCTATAGTTAAATTTTGATTAAATGGATTACTGATAACAGCAATTGGACACCATAATTGTTATCTTAATAGTAGGTAATAAGGATAGTTAAGAGACCGCATAGATGCAGACAGATAAGAATCATCAGAATAGCGAAACGAAAGTTGCACCTCGACGCCGATCGAGGTGGTTGTTGTGGGTTCTAATATTGCTGCTCGTCTTTATTTTGTTGTCGCCATTCCTTATGCATTTCGGTCCAGTCCAGAATTGGGTTAAGGATCGGGTGATCTCGCAAGTATCTAAGAAGACATTATCTGAGGTGAGTATAGAAGGAGTAGACTTCTCTATTTACAAAGGATTTTTGTTGAATGATTTTTTTATATCCTCTCCTGATAACGCTCAGGATACATTAATGCATATAGGAGAGTTCTCCACTTCGCTGACAGAGAATATACTCAGCTTATGGAATGGAAAGATATATCTGGACGAGATATCACTCATAGATGCATCGATATATATCAATAAGGTAGAGGGGGATTCTATTACAAATATGACTCGATTTTTATCTCGATTATCTACTGATAATAGAAGTAAATCTAGAGCTAAACCATTGTATGATATAGACTTGCAAAAAATCAACTTTAAAAGTGTAGTTATATCAATAGAAGACATTGCAGAAGAAAATAATACCTACGTGTCTTTGCGACGAGGTATCGTAGACTTTGATCATATAGATATGGAAAATGATTCTGTATCGATCGACCAATTAACTCTACATCAGCCTTATATCAATATAGAAAAAGGTAAATCAAATCGTGATATTATTTCAGCTAATTCTCCATCATCTGATGATTTTCCGTCAGATAATAGAAGTGTCATTATCCCATTGACATTTCTTATTAAGGATATAGCGATAACGGAGGGGCAGTTTGTATTAGAAGATAACAATCATGCTCGACGTCGGGATAGCAATAGCTTAGACTATCATCACTTAGATGTATCAGATTTTAATCTGAGGGCAGATAATGTGCATGCCAGGTCGCCATTTGAATTGTCGGCTACAATCGAAGAGTTAGGGCTTGTGGAACAAAGTGGATTTAGAATAAATGGATTGAAGGTGGAAGAGTTTGAGATAGATACAAGTCATCTGTTGCTTTCTGATTTTAATCTCTCACTTAAGAATAGTACGGTAGCTAATTATTTAGAATTAGAATATGATGAACTGTCTGATTTTAGAGACTTCGGTGATAAGGTTAGAGTCATATCAGATATGAGAGGATCAGTCATTGCGGTTTCAGATCTGCTATACTTTTTTCCAGAGTTACAGGATAAGCCGTTCTTCCAGAAGAATCGCAATAGCACACTCCGAGTATCTGGTATTGTGAATGGGAACATGGAACAACTGGAAGCAGATAATCTATCTCTTGCAATAGATACATCTATCTATCTGAAGGGATCGATAAGTGCTAGTAATCTTAATTCGCCCAAGAATGCCTTATTTAATATGTACATCGATGAAATGGAAACGAGTCTCTCTGCCTTACAAGATGTCATTCCTAGATTCAGTCCTCCAGAGCAATTTTTTAAATTAGATCCGATCGTATTTACAGGAGATATAGAAGGATTTTTTAATGATTTAGTTGTGTATGGATCTCTTACAAGTAACTTAGGACAAGTAGAGCTGGATATGAGATTAGATACTAAGGATGGGATCAATGATGCTCGTTACTCTGGAGAGATATCATTAATAGATTTTGATTTACAAAAATGGACTGATAACCCAGATTTTGGATACACCACCTTGTCAGGTAAGGTAATCGATGGGCAAGGTTTGATATTAGAGAATCTTAATACAGATCTCGCAGCCGGTATGCAATCCTTTGATTATAGAGGGTATAGATACTCCAATGTAGATCTCCAAGGAAGAATTAATAAAAACCAATTCGTTGGATCATTCAGCGCTAATGATCCTAATCTAAGTCTTGATTTTGATGGAGAGATACTGATAGAAGATGCTTTCTTTAATTCTGATTTTAAGGCAGATATTAAGAAGATTAATCTATCTGAGCTTAACCTATCTAAGGAGATTACAGATATCACGGGTAACTTCGATCTACAACTCCAAGGCTCATCTATTAATGATTTTACTGGAACAGCTAAGGTGAAAGATCTGCAGATGGTGTATAAAGATAAGTCTTTCGATTTTGATAGTCTATATCTGTCGTCCTCACCATCTAAGGATGATAATAGATTTGTCGTGCTCTATAGTGACCTGATGAATGTATCGCTGGATGGAAAATTCGACTTAGTAAAAGTTGTACCTACATTCAAAAACTTAATCTATAATGAACACCCTGCATGGGCAGATAAGTTAGGCATAGATAGTCTGACGCAGAACTTAGATAATGAACAAAAATTCAGGTTTAAAATCAATGTTAAAGACACTCGTGATTATCTCGAATTGGCTAATGTCAAAGACCTTCGATTAGCTTATGTCTCAATAGAAGGATCAGCATTACTGGCTGAGAATCAGTATGAGACCGTAGTGAATATAGATACTTCATTTTATAAAGATTATACTATACAGAATATAAGACTTAAGTCGGACAACCGTGATCAAGTCGCTAATTTCAATTTAGATATTGCAAAGATATTATCTGGTGACAGGTACTTTGAGCCTATCCAGTTCCGATCATCGATAGAAGAAGGAATCATAGATTTTAATGTCAAAACCTCTAATGTTATAGACTCCGTAGGGAATGTGGATATCGGATTATCAGTGACACCACGACCACATGATATAAAGATACACGTGAGAGAACAAGGTCTTAATATGTTTAGTGCTGACTGGACTGTATCTGATGATAACGAAATCATTATAGGTGACAAGTATTTGTCTATAGATAATTTCTACATGACCGATGGAGATAGAACTATTCGTATCAACGATAAAGTTAACAAAGGTATACAGGCAGAGATAGAAAATTTTGACTTTCAGCTCATAGATGGTATCATCGCTTATGATAAGATTGCGTTCGCAGGGATAGGGAGTGTATTATTATCTGTAGATTCTATATATACGACGCCTGTTATCAATGGGATCATGGATATCCCAGAATTTACTTTGAATGATGTGGACTATGGACACTTACAGGTAGAAGCTAAAGATAATAATGATGGCTCCGTGAATGCTAGCGTGTACCTGCTTAGGGATATGGATAATATGCAAGTTGATGTAAGTGCTGAATATAATAAAGAAACTAAGTACCTCAATGGTACAGTGGATGTCGACGATCTTGTCTTAGATATATTTGAGTTTATCATCGATGATGGGATATCACGTACGACTGGAACGACTGATATAGATGCCATCATTTCTGGTCCCATAGATGACCTGACACTCTTTGGGGAGGGCTACTTAAAGAATGCTGCTACAGAGGTCGATTATTTAGGGAGTTACCTAAACTTAGGTAGCGAACCGATCTTATTGACAGATAAGTCTGTAGATTTTACTGGTGTTACGGTACAGGATAAGTATAATAATGAGGCGATTATAGAAGGTGGATTTGTTCACGATATGTTTGCCGATTTTGCTTTGGACATGTCTATGAGTTCAAATAATTTCTTAGTGCTCGATACTGAGAAGGGAGATAATGCGATGTACTATGGACAAGGTATGGGGCAGATGGATGTCAGCTTCGCAGGACCGGTACATTCTACAGATATAGTGGTGAATGCTATCACAGGAGAAGGAACGACACTTAACATTCCGATCGAGGATAGTTACGAAGATTTTGATGAGAGCTTTATTAAATTCGTAGATAGAAAAGCAATTGCCAAAGATACTTCTCTGCAGTTAGACGATCAGGTGACATTAGAGGGATTAGACTTAGAGATGAACTTGACCATTACAGAATCTTCTAATGTCAATATAATTTTTGACGAAAAGACGAATGATGTTATCAGAGGTAACGGGATAGGTGATCTGAGGATTGTTGTTACCAGAGAAGGAGAATTTAATGTATTCGGGGAGTATGAGGTTTTTGCTGGAGAGTATTTATTTACAGCCTGGGGAATCGTTGCTAAGCCATTTAAAGTAAGACGAGGAGGTAACATCACATGGACAGGAGATCCCGTCAATGCCAATCTAAATATCGAAGCCGATTACGAAGACCTCCGTGTGCCGACTAACATTTTCTTACAAGAATATCTTGTCACTGGTAATGCAGATCTTGCGGCACAATCTAGGAAGCGTACACGGGTAGATTTGACATTGGATTTAGGTGGAACGCTTTATAAGCCAGTGGTCAATTTTGACATTAAGTTTCCTGAGCTACAAGGGGAACTCAGAACATTTGCTGATGCGAAGCTCAGAACTATCAAGGAGAACGAAGCTGATCTCAATGAACAAGTAGCGGGCCTTATAATATTCAGAAGCTTCCTTCCTTCTAATAGATTCGGTACATCTGTCGCTACAGGAAATGCAGCAATACAGACAGGTTATAATACTCTCAGTGAATTTGTATCTAATCAGTTGTCTTATCTTCTGTCGAGTATATTACAAGAAGCATTGACTGATAATGGATTTATCTCTGGGATAGATTTTGAGATAGGGATCAGTCGTAATGCTGGATTATTAGAAGATGTTGCTGACAATAATTATTTTCCCGATGAGATAGAAGTCCACTTTAAGCCTCGATTCCAGAATGATAAGTGGGGATTGGATTATGGGACAAGTTTTGTCAATGCTCAAAGTTCTGTATTTGGTCTCACGAATTATGTTATACATGATGTGGCGTTAGAATATTTTCTTACGGAGGATAGACGTCTTAAGTTAAGAGCATATGGTAAGTGGGATAAGGATGAGGTGCAATTCCAAAACGAGCAGAAATACGGGCTGGGAATTAATTATAGAAAAGAATTTGGTAGCCTTATTGATTTTAAGAATGAGATGCAGCAGCAAGTATCTAAGATTGCAATAGAGGAAGATGAGGGGCAGTAGGGTGTCCATTAATCATTAATATATCAGCAATAGCTCCATCAGAATTTATTATAGATGCTGTATATTAAGTTACCAATTTCCTAAAATCTCCACCGCTCGGATCTTGAAATACTCGTAAATCGAATTCGCCAACCACAGCCAGTATGTGATCGAAAATATCTGCTTGAATATTTTCATAATTTGCCCAGACTTTATCTTTGCTAAATACATATATCTCGATAGGTAAGCCGTGCTCAGTAGGAGCGAGCTGCCTCGTAAGGCAGGTCATTTCCTTATTGATCATAGGGTTGTTTTGTATAAGAGCTTTTATGTAAGCTCTAAAAGTCCCAATATTAGTCATTCTTACGCCATTAACCATACTAGAAGGATCTACACCATCTTCCTGATTTCTTTCTTGTAATTCTACTTTTTTGCGACTTATATAATTAGATATGTATTTGATTTTACTAAATCGTTTCAGCATCTCATCATCACAGAACTTGATCGTACTCATATCGATATTGATAGAACGCTTTATTCTTCGGCCATCAGCTTCTGACATCCCTCGCCAATTCTTAAATGATTCAGATATCAATGCATAAGTTGGAATTGTTGTAATGGTCTTATCCCAGTTTTGGACCTTAACAGTAGTCAGAGCGATGTCTATTATCTCCCCATCTGCTCCATACTTAGGCATCTCTATCCAGTCACCGTAGGCTACCATTCGGTTAGCTGATAGCTGTATGCCTGCTACAAACCCTAATATAGAATCCTTAAATATGAACATCAATACGGCCGTCAATGCTCCTAAACTACTGAAGAGAAAAATAGGTGTCTTATTCAATAGTATGGAAATGATAAAAATGGCACTGGTAAAATAGATGATGATCTTAAATACCTGAATGAATCCTTTGATTGGAATTCTATTAGAGACTTCATAAGTGTTGTATATCGCTAAGAAAGCATTAAGTAAAGCATCGACAGCCAGCATAACCATTATGATCATATAGATTAAAGCAGCACCATTGATCACACTAATTAACCAATCATACTCAACAAATGGAACAGATATAAACTTGTATATCACAATGGCGGGTGCCAGATGAGCAATACGGTTAAATACTTTTTTCTTCAAGATGACATCATCCCAATTAGTTTCTGTCTTACTGATTACAGTTGCTATTCCCTTAAGAATAAAATGCTTAGCAATGAAATAAGCCAGGAAGCTTAAGCATAGAATCAGTATTAATATCACACCTCTGGATATGTAATCTGCTACACTTGCTGCCAAGCCTTGATTAACGATCCAATTTCTAACTATATCAAGCATAGATTTTCTAAGTTATTGCAGTCAATAATTCCATCTATAATGTATAATCAGATTCTCTAATTATAATACCATTGCCGCTGGAGGTTAATTGACTTACAGGGATAGGGGAATGAAGTAAAATCAAAGATAGTTATTTCAGGGACTTGATTATTAACTCTAACTTTTAAATAAATAGAACGTAATGGATTCTACGCTGTTAATGTTATTAAAAGAATAAACTTAAGAAATATGAAAAAGATACTCGCTTTTGCAGGAAGTAATCATTCTAAATCTATTAATTATCAATTAGTAGAATATACAGCATCCCTATTCTCAGAGAATGAGGTGACAGTTTTAGATATTAGAGATTGGTATATTCCGATGTATTCCATTGATATGGATCCTGACGAGACACCTCCTAAGATATCCGAACTACTATCGCTGATCGCAGATCATGATGGTTATATATTAAGCTCTCCTGAGTATAATGGGAGTACGCCAGCTTTCTTAAAGAATATCTTAGAATGGCTAAGCCGAAGGGGCGATAAAGTATTTGATAATAAGCCTATGTTATTAATGAGTACTTCTCCAGGTGCTGGAGGAGGAGCTACTAATCTTAAATTATTGGATCATACTCTTCCTTTTCAAGGTGCTATTATCGTAAGTACGTATAGTCTGCCTTCCTTCCCAGATAATTTTAAAGATGGTAGAGTCATTGGTGATCAGCTTAGTATACTCACGGAAAGTGTTGGAGAGTTAAAAAAAGCCTTGTAATTAGAAAGTGCAGGTATAGCATTGGGTTTTACAATTCCTTCCAGATTAGCAATATAATATCTATTCACAATTCTAATCTTAAAGATTAAAACATACTTTTGCGCATGCATTTATCAGGTGTAAATTTCCTGTTGTATACATAAAAACTACTGTATGTCATTAGCTAATATCGATCCTACAACAACTCAAGCCTGGAAAGATCTTTCTGAGCATTTTGAGATCATTAAGGATATCAATATGAAGGGTCTCTTTGAGGATGACGCTAAGAGAGCAAACGAATTTTCTATATCATGGAATGAGTTTTTGGTTGACTTTTCGAAGAATATAATAAATAAAAATACCATACAATTATTGCTCCATCTGGCAGAGCAAGTTAATCTTAAGGATGCTATTAGCAGTTATTTTGGAGGTGAGAAGATCAATCATACAGAAGGTCGAGCGGTATTGCATACGGCCCTCAGAGCCAGAGAAGATGATACTGTAATGTTTGAGGGAGAGAATATAGTGTCTGACGTATACAAGGTAAGGGAACAAATTAAAAATTTTACAGAAGCAGTCATTTCTGGAGATAGGAGGGGATATACAGGCAAAGCGTTTACTGATGTAGTCAATATAGGAATCGGCGGATCAGATTTAGGCCCTGCAATGGTTACAGAAGCTCTGAAGTTCTACAAGAATCATCTGAAAGCGCATTATGTAAGTAACGTAGATGGCGATCACGTGCAGGAGGTTATAAGAGAATTAGATCCTGAGACGACTTTGTTTGTTGTTGTGTCCAAATCATTCACCACTCAAGAAACGATAAGCAATGCTAATACTATTAAGAAGTGGTTCTTGCAGACAGCTAATTCACAAGATGTCGCTAAGCATTTTGTTGCAGTGTCTACCAATGCAGAAAAGATTGCTGCCTTTGGGATAGATGCAAATAATGTCTTCCCGATGTGGGATTGGGTAGGGGGTCGGTTTTCGCTATGGAGTGCTGCAGGAATTTCGATTGCCTTATCAGTCGGATACGAAAATTTCGAAGCTCTCTTAGGCGGAGCTAACAAGATGGATGATCATTTTAAGAATGAAGATTTTAATAAGAATATCCCAGTAGTATTAGCATTGTTAAGTATATGGTATAATAATTTTTTCGGTTCTGAGACTGAAGCAATTATTCCTTACACGCAGTACCTAAGTAGATTTTCTGCTTATCTGCAGCAGGGTATCATGGAGAGCAATGGCAAGAGTGTAGATAGAAATGGGAATCGAGTTAATTACCAAACGGGAACTATTGTTTGGGGAGAACCTGGGACAAACTCCCAGCATGCTTTTTTCCAGCTAATACATCAAGGGACTAAGATGATTCCAGCAACTTTTATTGGATTTAAAAATTCCCTTTATGGTAATACAGATCATCATAGCAAGCTGATGGCTAACTTTTTTGCACAGACGGAGGCACTGATGAATGGTAAGACTCCAGAGCAAGTGCAATCTGAATTAGAGGCAATAAATATGTCGAAAGAAGAAATTGAAAAATTATTACCATACAAAGTATTCGAAGGCAATAATCCTACTAACACCATTCTGATAGATTCACTGACACCGCATAACTTGGGTTGTATGATTGCTCTTTTCGAACATAAGATATTTGTCGAAGGGGTGATATGGAATATCTACAGTTATGATCAGTGGGGTGTCGAATTAGGAAAGCAATTAGCCGGGAAGACTTTGCAAGATATAGAAGGTGATAAAGTAAGTGAGCATGATGGATCGACGACTCATTTATTGAATTATTTCAAGAAGTAATTTTAAATTTTCATGCTATGCTAAGCGAAAGTGTATCAGGCATTTATGTAAATTCAAATTTAGAATTCCTACATACAAAGAGTAGAATTTACACTAACAGATTATTGTAAATACCATTTTTTGATTTGGTATAATCTTGTACCTTGGTGCTCATGAAGAACTTTGACAAAGTCGTAACGCTTGGAGAATTTATAATAAAAGATCAAGCGGCATTTCCATATGCGACAGGAGAACTAAGTGCATTATTATCCAGTCTCAGATTAGCAGCAAAGGTTGTCAATGCACAGATTAACAAGTCCGGCCTGGTAGATGATATTATAGGCAGTGTGGGGACTGAGAATATCCAAGGAGAGGCGCAGCAGAAGCTTGACGTATATGCCAATAACGTATTTATCAATGCACTCGAAGCTCGTAACCTTGTATGTGGTATTGCTTCAGAAGAAGAAGACTCGTATGTGACTTTTGAATCTGATGTGAATGATAACGGTAAGTACATCATTCTAATAGATCCTCTCGATGGATCGAGTAATATCGATGTGAATGTATCTGTCGGTACGATCTTCTCCATATACCACAGAATCACACCTGTAGGTACTAAGGCAGAATTAAAAGATTTCTTACAGCCTGGAAAGGAACAGATAGCAGCAGGGTATATTGTATATGGTTCCTCGACGATGCTTGTGTACACCGTAGGGAATGGTGTGAATGGATTTACATTTGATCCGACAATAGGTGTATTCTACTTATCTCATCCTAATATTCAGATTCCCAAAGACGGTAAAATATACTCTGTCAATGAAGGTAATTATCCTTACTTTGAAGATGATATCAAGAACTACCTTAAGCACTGTAAAGAAGAGAATAAGGATGAAAATAGACCTTATTCTGCGAGATATATAGGATCTATGGTGAGCGACCTACATCGTAATATGCTCAAAGGCGGTTTGTATTTGTACCCTACCACTAAGAAGAATCCTAATGGTAAATTAAGACTACTCTACGAGTGTAATCCTATGGCTATGATCATGGAGAATGCTGGCGGAATGGCTAATAATGGAAGAGAAAGAATATTAGAAATGAAACCTACAGAATTACATCAGCGCTGTCCATTCTATGCAGGTTCTGCTAATATGATGGATGAGTTGGGGCATTTTATAGATAAGAGTATTTCTTAAACTAAGCCTAAGTTAGCGACAACAAAAGGAATAAAGGCTAAACATAAAAAGACACTTCTTGGTTACAAATCGATGAGCGAAGAGTTGATAGAAAATCACTCCCACCCATAATTAAAACTAACACTAATCCGATCATGCTCCGACATATTCATCGGCACCTCGTGGCGAAGCCAACTTTCCCAAAGTAAAACGTCGCTGACCTCGGGCTGGACATAAACAAAACTTCTCATTTCCTCACGAGCGCTGGGTTTGCGAGTGGGTGCTGCCATCATCATGCTATGACGTGGATCTTCGAATTTAATAGAACTTGCACCTTTGGGCACTGCCACATAAGTTGTGCCGCTGATAACAGAGTGTGGATGCAAATGCGAGGTATGGATTCCGCCTTCTGGTAAAATATTTATCCAGATGGAATCCAGCTTGATTTTCTTGTCATTCAAATTAAATTCTAAATCTTCGACATACGCTGCTACGTGTTTGTCAAGCAATATTACCAAGTCCTTGAAGATCGGAAAATAATATCCTGGATCATCAATAGACGAATAACTGGTATAGCCAGGAAAATCATTTTCTTCACACCACTTTTGACCTGCTTCGTCTTGCTCTGCAATCGCTAGACAAGATTTTTCAAGCTCTGCAGCATCAGGTGCTTCGCCCAGCTCAGACAAGTCAGCACGATAAAGACGGGTTACGAATAAGGAAGCTATTTTTGGCATATAGTAATTTGTCCTTTTCTTTGGCGTTAAGTGAATTTTTTTGGTCGTTATGTTTGTTGAATTCTTCTATCTACTGTGCTATAACATAATGTAATCTTCTTAGGAAGTAGGTAAGTTAAAAACTATATAAAATTAACTGAAATATGAAAAAGAAAAGAATCTCTTACATCAGAATAATATTATGCTTTTCTTTAAATAGAATTTTATAAACCCTCACCGCATTGATTTCTTCTCTTCAGGTATATTACCTATAGAACAAGTTATCTACTCATTTTCTAAAAAACTATTATGATGAAGAATCATTCATTAGTGATCCTGCTATGGATCGCATGCCAGCAGAGCCTTTGTCCGCTTATATGACCAAATACAAATTGGAATTATTTTATTAATTAACTTTGAAAAGTTATCAACAAAGGGGTTTAAAGTTTAAACTATCCTGTCAACGTAATTCATGGGGCTTCAAATCTGTAATTATCTTGATTGAATCTTCACCTTTAAATTGCTTTTCTAATTCTTGATACAGTGATTTTTTAGGGTTTGCTTCAAGTAAATAATATTCATAATAAGTAAACAATGAATTTATACTTTCTTCAGTATCGATGGCTATTTGTTCACATGCAATCCAATCTTGCAAAAATTGATCTTTAGTTCTTTTATGCAGATCTTCTGCATAGTCTTTTTGAATTTGATTAAGTAAAAAACTTTTGATTAAATCTGCATTAGTTAAATCTAATCCTGTTGCATTAAGTACTTGAAATAACTTAATAGCAAACCCAACACTCTTACAGTCTATGCGTATAACTTTTACTTGGTTGTATAGATAATTTATAAACCTACCACAATCTAATTGACCAATTGAATCTATTTTCTCATTAAAAATAAATGCTGTATTTATAAACTTAAACTTTGGCTGCTCGTCAGAAGAAAGCTTTTTTTTTGAAGGCTTTTTCGTAGGAATACAATTGTTATCAAGGACTAAATTTTGAAAATCTGATTGATGATTTTCGTGGGTAAATAGTCGAAGTCGTTTGTGCCTGTCATTTTTAGATATAGAATCTTTGATATCATGAATGCTGATAGCATTATCATCTTCTTCTATCAAATTTTTATTAATATCTGGATACTTGTCTCTTACCACAGCAAAGAGAATCATTAAAGTTGTAATTCTTTGTTGACCATCTACTATATCTAAATACTTACTTTGTTCCGATGGAGTTGCTGTAATTAGTGATCCAAGAAAATAGTTTGGCTCTGCATTAGTATAACTTTCCCATAAATCATCCCAGAGCTGCTCAACTTGATCATCTGTCCATTTATATGGTCTTTGATAATCTGGGATTTGATAAAAGGAATCAGAATCTGTAAATAGCTTATTTATCGTAAGAGACAGTGGTTTAAATAGATCTTCGTTCATATTTTGTTTTACTTTATATTATATCTTTTAGCGCATCATTTTGTCAGTTTAGTGCATCATAGCTTAGTTCTTTAGCGCATCAATTTTGGTTTTTAGCGC